>Ga0310690_10008630_pt1 | contig 12899 bp, 6 predicted proteins | sample AusTroGonzalo_MG_2_FD_207661 | JGI IMG/M metagenome (GOLD analysis project Ga0310690, IMG submission 207661) | Bovine rumen microbial communities from tropical cattle in Woodstock, Queensland, Australia - Gonzalo_04 (v2) (version 2) | ecosystem: Host-associated > Mammals > Digestive system >...
GGTGTGCATGATTTTCTTCGTCTCGTTGTACATCTTCATCTCCTCCTTCGTGTAGCCGTTGTCGCAGAAGACGTCAATCTGCGGGATGACGTTGAAGGCCAACTGGTAGGCGAACTTCTCGACCGTGGGCTTCTCGCCAGCCAGCACCTGGCGGTACTGTTCGTAGAGCTCGGCCATAGCCGCTGCGCCTGCGCCGCTGGCAGCCTGATAGCTGGCGACGTGCACGCGCTTGATGTGGGAGATGTTCTCCAGGGCTTGCAGGGCTACAACCATCATGATGGTGGTGCAGTTGGGATTGGCGATGATGCCGCGGGGGCGGTTGAGTGCGTCCTCGGCGTTGCATTCGGGCACGACCAGAGGCACATCCTCGTCCATGCGGAACGCGCTGGAGTTGTCTATCATCACGGCTCCGTGCTTGGTGATGGTCTCGGCAAATTCCTTGCTGGTGCTGCCTCCGGCACTGGTGAAGGCTATATCTACGCCCTTGAAGTCGTCGTTGTGCTGCAGGAGCTTCACTTCAATCTCCTTGCCGCGGAAAGTATATTTTCGCCCGGCACTGCGCTGGCTGCCGAACAGCAAAAGTTCGTCAATCGGGAAATTTCTCTCGTCCAATACTCGCAGGAACTCCTGCCCAACGGCACCGCTGGCACCTACAATAGCAACTTTCATCTTATGTAAATTAAGAATTAAGAGTTAAGAATGAAGAATTTCATTACGGGTGCAAAGGTACAAATAAAATGAAGAATGAAGAATGAAGAATGAAGAATTATTTATCGTATGTGTGTGTTTTTGATAAAAGTCAATGGACTTATGCCAATAAGTACGTGGGTTGTGGGCAATAAGTACGTGGGTTGTGGGCATCTATTCCGCGCGCGTATAAGTCAAGAATGTAAAGTTAAGATTGTGCCGAAAAAACATCATTGATTATTCGTATTTCTCAATATTTTTTTCGTACCTTTGTACCCGAATATGAATGATTCCGCCTTCATAACCGACCCCACGCTGGTATTCTCCGTGGTGCTGATTATCATCCTGTTTGTGCCGCTGGTGTTCAGGCGGCTCAGGATGCCGCCCGTCATCGGCCTCATCCTGGCAGGCATCCTGGTGGGGCCGCATGGCTTCAACCTCCTGGCGCACGACCGCTCGTTCGAGCTCTTCGGTCAGGTGGGCATCTACTACATCATGTTCCTGGCCGGTCTGGAGCTGGAGATGGGCAGTGTGGAACAACACGGGCACGACGGGCTTCGCTTTGGCGTCCTCACCTTTGGCATCCCCTTTGTGCTGGGCATCGTGTCGAGTCTGTACCTGCTCAATTGCAAGCTCTCGACCAGCATTCTGCTGGCCTGCATCTATGCCAGCCATACGCTCGTCTCCTATCCGGTTGTGGGTCGCTACGGCATGAACCGCCATCGGCTGGTGGTCATCTGTGTCGTGGCCACTGCCTTCGCACTCTTTGCGGCCCTGCTGGTGCTGGCACTGGTGGTGGGGTTGCAGAATCCCGGCTGGTCGCTGGGCCATTTGGTCATGTGGCTGCTGGGCTGTGCCGCATACGTTGCCTTCGTCATTATCCTTTACCCTAAGCTGGGTCGGATTTTCCTGCGCCGTAATCAGGACGGAGTCATGCAGTTCCTCTTCATACTGACTATGGTGTTCCTCAGCGCATCCATGGCAAAGATGGTTGGGCTGGAGGGGCTGCTCGGTGCTTTCCTGGCCGGTCTGGTGGTGAACCGCCTCATTCCCAAGACCAGCCCCTTGATGTCGCGACTGGAGTTCGTGGGCAATGCCCTGTTCATTCCCTACTTCCTCATTGGCGTGGGCATGATAATAGACCTCGGCATCCTGGTGCGCTATCCCGAGTCGCACAGGCTGGTAACTGTGATGATTGTGACGGGCATCCTGTCCAAGCTGCTTGCCTCGGCCATCATGGCGTGGACGATGGGCGAGAACCGAAACGGCATGTGGCTCATGTTCGGCCTGACTAATGCCCATGCAGCCGGTGCCCTGGCCATCGTCGCCATAGGCACGGCTCCGGGCGTTCAGCTCATGAACGACGAGATGCTGAGCGGCACGGTCATGCTCATCCTCTTCAGCTGCATCATCAGCGGCTTTGCCACAACGCGCGGAGCCAAGCAGCTGGCTTTGAGCGACACATCGCTCGAGGATAACCGTGGCTCCTACCACGGCAAGTGCCTCATCACCTACAGCCAGGAGGACAACGTCGATGTGATGACGCAGTTCGCCATCGCCATCCGCAACCCCTTTATCCCAGATAGCCTGATGGGGCTGTATGTGTCGTATGACGGCGACGAAGAGTTAGGGGCAAAGAGCATAGGCTACGGCCGCATGTTGCTGGAAAAAGCGCAGATGATTGCGGCCTCGGCAGACGTGCCGATGGCAACGCTCAACCGCATGAGCACCAATATCGTCGGCGGCATACTGCACACAATGAACGAATACGACTGCGGCGAGGTCATCCTGTGCCTGAACGACCGCGACAATGAAGGGACAAAGTCCGTGCTCGGTCCGGTGATAGACAACGTGGTGAGCGGCAGCCACCGCGAGGTGATACTGATACGCAGCACGGTGCCGCCCGGCACAATCCGTCGCGTGGTGATTGCCGTCCCGCAGAAGGCAGAGTACGAGGTGGGATTCTATAAGTGGCTGGAGCACATCTGCCGTATCGGCGAGGAGCTGGACTGCCACCTGGAGTATAATGCGCATCCGGACACCCTGCCATATATAAAAGGATACATGGCACAGAAGCACAGCCACGTGCGCTCGCACTATACAGAGATGGAGCATTGGAAGCAGTTCATCAACCTTAAGCACGACATGAAACTCAATTGCATGTTCGTGGCCGTCACTGCAAGGCCAGGCTTCATATCCTATCAGAACAGCTTCGAGGACTTGCCCCAGCTCCTGTATCGTCATTTCAGCAAGAGGACCAATGTCATGCTCCTCTATCCCGACCAGTGGGGCGACCCGCAGGAAAGCCTCTCTGTCTTTACGCCTAACGGGACAGCTGTACAGCGGCAACCACGTTCACTGAGCGACCTGATTCGCCGCTGGCTCTTCACGGTCCGCCGCTCGGCAGTGCTGCCCCTCCTGCTCTTTTCCTTTTTTCACCTTTTCACCTTTTCACCTTTAATGGCCCAACGGCCTCGCTTTGAAAAGATGTCGCCGATGGTGAGGCTGAAAGCGTACAGCCGCCTCCCCGCTCCACCTTTTGGGCCGTGCCATGATGCCAAGACATCACAAGTAAGTGAAAAAAGCACTCCCCCAGAGGGAGAGCAGGGAGGGGGCTTCCTTGCTCTCGTGCAAAGCACAAGCCCGGAGGTGCTTCGCCAGCACGGATGCCGTATCTATTCGCACTGGGGGGACATCTATGCCGTGGCCGTTCCCCAACGGGAACTTGCAGCCCTCTCGTTGCGACCGGAGGTGACACGCATCGAGTGCGGCAGACCCTGCGAGGCACAGACCGACACGTCTGCCATCATCACCCGCTCCGATGTGCTGCGCTACCCAACAGCAACCCGCCTGGCATATACAGGCCGAGGCGTGGTGGTAGGCGTAATGGACATCGGCTTCGACCTGACCAATCCCACATTCTATAGCCGTGACCTCAGCACCTATCGCGTCTGCTCCTTTTGGGATATGCTGGATTTCGAGGGACAACAGACAACGGACAACGGACAACAGACAACTGTCAACGGCTTGGAACTGCCTGTCGGCATGGCATACACCACAACCGAAAGCATACTCAGCAAGGCCTGTTCCTCGGACAGCCGCCTGCAGTATCACGGCACACATACGGCCAGCACGGCAGCAGGAAGCGGCTACGACTCGCCATACATCGGAATGGCTCCCGATGCTGATATATGCCTTGTCTCCAATGCCGTCAGCAGCGACAAGGAACTGGTGCCGGACTCACTATGGGACTTCTACGGTCCCGTGGCCGACCTGTTAGGCTTCGAGTACATCTTCCGCTACGCAGACAGTGTGGGCAAGCCCTGTGTCATTAACTTCAGCGAGGGTTCGCACGAAGACCTCTGGGGCGAAGCACAGCTATACGGCACCGTGCTCGACAGCCTGGTTCGCCCTGGACGTCTCATCTGTGCAGCAGCCGGCAACCAGAGCCTCTACGGCACCTATATGCGAAAGCCACAGGGAAAGCAACGCGCCGCTTCAATCTTATTGCATACTGGAAACACATCTTATTATATGATACGCAGCAAGGGCGACTTCAGCATCACGTTCGACGTCATGGAGTCTCCAACGAATACGCTTTCCACCTACGAGATGCCGCTTGCCGATATCCTTGCCTCGGAGGACAGCCTGCTCGTTGACACCATAACGGCTGGTAACTTTACGTTCCAGCTCATCTTCGGCTGCTACCCATGCTGCTATGACTCAAGCCAACTGGTGACCGACTTCGTCATTACCAAGATAGGCAAGGGACGTCTCTCGGCCATAAAGATGGGACTTGGCGTAAATGGCAAGGACGCGGAAGTCGAAGTGTATCAGGGAGTCGGGTGGCTGATGAATTATCCCGAGTATTCCGATTATCAGGATTCCCAGGCAACACACAATGTACACTTCCCTGGTTCGGACCCCAACGTCATCTGTGTCGGTGCAACTTCCTACAGGACAGGCTTCCTCAACTGTGATGGCATCTGGGAGAAACAGGACAGGGGCAGTGGCGGTGAAGTTGCGACATACAGCAGTCGCGGCCCCACACTGACGGGCAGAGTCAAGCCCGACGTGATGGCACCAGGCACCCACGTCGTGGCGGGCTTCAACAGCTACTACTCAGAAATGAATCCCGATGACTATATGGCCGACTATGACAAGGCCCGCTTTACATTCCGCGACCGCAACTACTCTTGGTCTGTGCAGTCGGGTACAAGTATGTCGTGTCCGACCGTTGTAGGCATCATCGCACAATGGATGGAAGCTATCCCGACGCTGAGTCGCGAGCAGGTCATAGAAGCCTTTGCTGCCACATGCCGACATCATGACCCATTGCTCTCATACCCGAACAATGATTATGGCTACGGCGAGATTGACGCAGAGGCAGGATTGAACTACCTGATGGATAAATATGACAAGGTAACCTCTGTCTCCCCAGCGAAGGGTGAGGAATGTTTCTATGACCTGCAAGGCAGAAAGACAGAACGCCCCTCCCGCGGTATATATATTATAGTAGAAGCAGACGGCAACCGCAAGAAGATTATAAAACGATAAGACCCATAAGACCTATAAGTCCTATAAGACCCATATGACCTATGATAGAAATACGCAATATAAAAAAGAGTTTCGGCAGTCTTGAAGTACTCAAAGGCATTGACCTCGATATTGAGCGAGGCAAGGTGGTCAGCATCGTTGGCCCAAGCGGTGCAGGTAAGACAACCCTGCTGCAAATAATGGGAACGCTCGATAAAGCCGACAGCGGCAGTGTCATCATCGACGGCGTGGATGTCATGAAGCTTAGCGATGCCAAGCGTTCTGCCTTCCGCAACAAGCACATGGGCTTCGTCTTCCAGTTCCATCAGCTGCTGCCTGAGTTCACCGCCTTGGAGAATGTCATGATGCCTGCCCTCATTGGCGGCACATCAAGGCGCGAGGCAAAGAAGCGTGCCGAAGAACTCCTTGCCTTCATGGGACTCTCTGACCGCGCTTCGCACAAGCCCAACGAACTCTCTGGCGGCGAGAAGCAGCGTGTGGCTGTAGCCCGCGCCCTCGTCAATAAGCCAGACGTGGTCTTTGCCGACGAACCCAGCGGTTCGCTTGACACGCAGAACAAACAGGAACTGCATCGCCTCTTCTTCGACCTCCGCGACCAGATGGGGCAGACCTTCGTCATCGTCACCCACGACGAACAACTTGCCAACCTTGCCGACCAGAAAATCGCAATGAAGGACGGAAGAATTGAAGATTGAGGAACTTTCGTTATAACGTCATTTCGTTATAACGTTACAACGTCAAAAAGCCTTATCGCGCGAATGCCGCTCAATGCGATAGGGCTTTTCTTCCATTTTGAATAGTGATGCCTCTATAACTTTGCGAAACCTTCTGCCCGGAAAGATTATAAGCATTCTCCTCCCCATAACGAAACGGAGTGGGTGAAGTGCTATTGATGCCATCTGCATCTGCCTCGATGAGTTTCAGGGGCATCCATGTGGCGGGCTTGAGGGGCGAGGCATCAGGGATGCGCTCTATGAGTTGCTGCGTGCCGTCGCCTGTCAGGATTTCAAGGTTGACGCTGAGGTTGCTCCCGACAGGTGCTGTGCTGAGTCCGATGGCTGACCAGGGGATGGATAGCTCCAAACGATAGTTTGAAGACGTGGCTTTGCAGACAGCATTGACGGTTGGCAGGGAGGTTGGCACCCAGTCTGTGCCGTTGCCTTTGCTCGTCGAGAGCGTGCCGTCTGGCAAGATGCTGAACTTGTAGGCTGTGCCGATAGGGACATCAGTGCTGACTCCCTTGCTTTCCACGTAGAAGTTAATGCCATCGGGGTATGGCTCTTCCGAGCGAGGAGTGTTACGATAGACGAGGCAGGTCATGTAGAGCACATCGCGGTCGTAGGAGAAGTCAGCGTATGCGAAAGTGCCTGTCTCATTACCCATCGGTACCTGACGCGCCGAAGCGTTGTAGTAGGCATCGTCCTTTGTGAGTTGACCATCGGTAAGCTGCGAGGCGTAGGGAGCCATGAACTGCTTCATGGGATAGCCTTTCACCATACAGACCTTGCCGTCCAGTCCGCCTACTGCAACCACGATGCCTGTGTCGATGACTGCCAGCGAGTTCCACCAGCAGCCCTTCGTCGTGCCTTGATAGAATGGCCTTGACATGGCCTTGAAGTCCTTTGCCTGCTTGTTGCCGACATAGACATACATCTTCATATTGTCGCCGTCACCATAAGTGGATTGGTGCGAGAGAACTGTCTCGCCGTTGGGCAGGACACGCAGGTAGGGTGCTCCGCCTTTGGCTACGGGGCAGTAGCTGTGATTGATGCTACGGTTGCGCTGGGTGCTTGCGCCGCTGACATAGAAGTTGTTCTTCCAATTGTTAGAGAGTGTGGTGCGAACCGTTGTGGGCACGAAGTCGCCTACGCCGCTCCAACCATTGTCCTCGATGGCAACCACGATGTTCCTCTGGTCGCTAAGCAACACAGGCACAGGCATTCCGTCGCGATAGCCGCTGCGATAGGAGATGCGTTGCGGCTCTGTCCAGGTCAGTCCGCCATCGAAGCTGCGGCAGAGGGAAATCTGCTGTTCGCTGGTTGTCGTGTAAGGACTTTCGTCGGCAAAGTAGAGCTGAAGCTCGCCGCTGGGCAGCTCAAGGAAAGAAGGTTCCCAGCAACCGTTCTCGAAAGTGTAGTCAGCATCATAGACAAAGATTTCCTCGCTCCAAGTCCTGCCGTTGTTGGTGCTGCGGCGCAGACGGATGCCGAAACGACGGTCTTCTGTATAAGGTTGTGAAGGACGGGGATTGTAACCGACGATGATGGTGCCGTCGGTGAGTTGAATGAGGTCGGGCACACAGTTGGGCGTGTTGTTGCTGTTGGGGGCGATGAGGGTAGGCGAGGACCACGTCCTGCCTTGATTGGACGAGAAACTGACCTTGATGCCACCACTCTCACAACATGCCAGCAATCGTCCGTCGCTCAACTCAATCAGTCGGCCATAGCCTCCGCCGTTGAAGATAGCGACAGGCGAACGGGCATCCCAGAAGATGCGGCTGCCATTGTAGCGAGCTACGCTTGCAGCAAAAGCTGAAAGTTGAAAAATGAAAGTTGAAAGGAGTAAAGCAAAAAGAAATATGATTCTTGACATCATTGTAGCATCATCTTTTTACCATCTACGATATAAACTCCTTTTCCTGGCTTAGACCATCTTCTCCCCTGAAGGTCATATACGTCACTCTGAATTGTGAATGGTGAACTGTGAATTGTCTTGATGCCCAGTGCTTCTTCATCGAAGATAAAACTGATGAGGCCGTCCGCCTCGCTTATCTCTGAGATAGCGTGTCCCAGCAGTTTGTTGCCATCGGCATTGTTGTTGTAGAAGTTTGCTGCAGGATAGGACGTGTCGGAAAACTCTGTGCTGAGCGATGTGCCAGGCCATGGGTCGCCCTGTAACGAGAATTTGTATTTGCTGAGGTAACCATCTGCCGGCACAATGGTCATGCGCTGATGCGAACGGACAGTGTTGACGGTGTTTTCCAACCAAGCCTGGCTGTCATAGTCAACGTGCAGGATGAGCATGCCGTGTCCGTCCAAATAGCTGTCCCAGCTCTCCTGCTGACGGTTCTCGAAAAGGAAGAACTCATCCTCCTTTCCGCTATTCCTTACAATATATGCTACTGGCTCTGTGGTCAGGGCAGGCATGTTGCGGACGGCAAGTGGTTCACTGAGTTCCTGTGGCTTGAGCCAACCGCAGAACATGCGTTCGTAGCTGGTGAAGCTGGCTGGCGTGCCTCCGTCTCCGTTGTAGTTTCCATAGTCCATGAGGGACCACGAAAACATGCCAAAGTTGCTGCCTTTGTCGGTGTCGTAGAAGTCCGGCAAGCCGAAGCAATGGGAGAACTCATGGCAGGCTGTGCCTATGCCGGTGATGTCGGTGCCGCTTCTGCCTCGCAGCTCAGCGCTGGTGGCATAGCTGTCAACAAGGACACCATCTACTGTGACTGCGCCATTGCCATCACCTTCTTCCTTGGCTTCGGAGAGAAACCAGGCATGCGACCAGATGTCAGAGCGCGTACTGCTCTGTGCCTCGTCGTGGCCGGAATGGATGACAAAGATTTGCTCCACCTCGCCATCGCCGTCCCAATCGTATTTGCTGAAATCAACCTGTCCGTCTATCATCTTCACCGCTTCGGCAACCATTGTGGCAGGGTACACGTCATCGCCGTTGCTGTTGTTGGCACCGTAATAGGAGAGATTGTGGCTCATCGTGACAGGGCCGACGACATCGAAGGTGAAGTCGAACTGTCCGTAGCTGGCATCGCTGAAATAGTCGCGGACAGAACCGAAGTTTATGCCGTCTCTGTAGCCTTTTTCATTGAAGAGACGCATGAATGTGTTGTTGGTGAAATGGAATGTCACGTCGGGAAACTGAACCAGAATGACAAGTCCAGGTTTTTGGCCAGTCATCGCTAAATTTGTCTTTCTCCTGCGCAAAGCCTGTCGTCTGGTTCTTGCATTGTGTCGCTTGACGGTTTTTGCTTTCCAGTGTTCGCGTATGGTGTCTGACTCGACGTAGTGGGCAATGCCGGTGCTGTCACATTGCAGGCATCGTCCGTCGTCCGTCTGGTAGAAGTGCATCGTCTCGTCGCCCATCAGAGTGGCCTCTACCTGAGTGCCGTCAATGAGTTTCAGCGTGTATCGATCCCTCTTTGCCGGTACAGCAGAAGTCCACAAGGCATAGAGGGCGAAGAATAGTAGGGGAAAAAGAATCCTGGCTTTCATCGTAGCATGATTTTTTTAGACCTTCCGTCCATTCGCCGTACGATATAGATGCCGTGCCTAAGCGAGAAGCGGTGGAGTTCGTCGGCGAAACACTCCCCAATCAGCCTGCCTTTTATGTCGTAGATGCGCACCCTTTCGGCACTCTCGGTAATCTCCGTAATAGCATCTGGGTTGGCGCGGAAGGTTTCGCTCTCTGTCCATTGGCTGTTGCGGTAACTGTCGCTAATGGCTTGGATGCTGCATGTGTAGTCAACATCTGCTTGCAAGTTGCTCATTATGATGGACGTGCCGGCAATGCTGTCCTTTCTGAGTATCGGTTCCCCCTCGCACCAAAGCTGGAAGTTGTACAGCTCTGCATTCTTGACGGTGTCCCATGTCACTGTCGTGCAGCCAGGCTTTGTGTCCTGGAATGCCAGGCCGGTGGGGGCGTCGAGTGTGCCCAAAGGCATCACTTTGACGGTGATGATGCCTGCTGCTGTCTCTTCTATATCGACAAGGGGTTTGCTCATGTAGGTGCCGGTATAAACCAAACTGGCAGGAGAGGAGATATCGGTCAGCTCGTGGTTTTCTGTAATGCCGGGATAGGGATTGCCCTGCAGGCTTGTCTTCCAATCGTTTTGTGAAGTGGCATTGTTCGATCCGATGAGAGTCCCATTGGCGGGTATGATGGTCATGCGCTGGTGTTTGGGGTCTGTGTTCACCACATTTCCTCTCCAAGAGCCAGCATTGTAGTCAACGTGCATGACCAGCATTCCGTGACCGCGATTGCTGCACACACCCCAATCCCAATCCACAGCCTGACGGTTGTCCAGGATGTAGTATTCATTGGGGTTGGCATCGTTTACCAGCTTGTATCCCTTCCCGCCATTTCCAAAACAGGCGATGTGTAGGGTTCGCGGTTCATTGAGTGTCTCTGTCTGCTGCCAGCCCATGAATTCGCGTTCGTAGGCAGTATAGCCGACGGGATACCTGCTGCTTCTCGTGTACATGCCATAGTCCATGACGCTCCAGAAGTCGAGGCCGAAGGCAACATTCTTTGTGTCGTAAAGGTCGGGCAGTCCGATGGCGTGGCTTATCTCGTGGACAACGACACCGATGCCGTCTGGCTGCGTGTCGGTGATGACACCGTCGCTGGCAGCTGTCGGCCGAAGTTCGCAACTGCTGGAACAGCCAGAGACTGTAGTGCCATTGATGGTGTATGTGGAGGGCACTTCCTGAGGCCAGATAGTGTTCTTGTCGCCATAGCTGTTCGTATAGTTCTGTCCGAGACCTGCGAAGATGATGACGCACATATCGGCTTTGCCGTCATTGTCGTTGTCGAACTGCGTCCAGTCGCCCTCCAGAGAGTCTTTGCTCCATTCCAGTGCCTTGGCGAAAGATTCTTGAACGAATTTGCCGTAATTCAAGTCCTTCGTGCTTCCGCTTTGTTCACCATAATATGCGTACCCTTGTTCGAGTGTTATGGGACCTATGATGGAAAACTCCGGTTGGAACTGTCCAAGGCTCTGGTCGATGAAGTATTGCCGCACGCTTCCAAAGTTGCCTGTAGAGACGCTGATGTCTGTGCCGTTGAAGAAGTCGTTGTAGAAGTTGCGCACCTTTGCGTTGGTTCTTGCCACACTGAACTTTTTGTCATTGAATGCGGCAAGGATGACTGGTATCTTCTTCGTTCCTTCGGGTTTGACGAGGGCCGAAGCCACGCTGCCCACTTTTCTTCTTGTGAAACGGGATGTAGGGGAGGGTAGTGTTGCAAAGTATTCTTCGCGGGAAAGCCCAGTGCATTGATACACACCGCTTTCAGGTTCCAGCACGACTTCGCCATCGTCGGTTACCAAGTAGTCTAAATCTTCGTTCCCGAAGGCAGTCACCATCACGGTACGTCCATCGCTGAGCGTCACGCTTCTTCTTATTCTCAGGGCAGGGACAGCCATCATCCAAAGGGTAAGGCTTGCTAAAAGGAAACTAAGCAGGTATCGTTTCATTATCATATCCATGATGCATATTTTGGGGCAAAGGTACGAAAAAAAACAATATAAATAATGTGTAGGGGACAAAAAAGTCTTAAAGGGATTTATTTTTCGCTTTTCACTTTCCACTTTCCACTTTATTTCGTACCTTTGCAATCGCAATCGGGGGATTAGCTCAGCTGGCTAGAGCGCTTGCATGGCATGCAAGAGGTCATCGGTTCGAGCCCGATATTCTCCACAATGTAAAAAACCGAGAGGTTTGTCATTTAGATGGCAAACCTCTTGTTACTTAAAACACCTTATTGTCACATGAAGATAAGACTTCTTCCTCTCATTTGCCTTTGCTTCAGTTCGCTTACAGCCTTTTCGCAGACGATGACGGAATGGGACGATGTGAATACCACCAGCTTGAACCGCATTCTCAGTCACGACCTCAGCATCCCCTTTGCCGATGCGGAGGATGCACACTCGCTCGACCTCAGTCGCTCGCCTTGGTTTCTCGACCTTAACGGCACCTGGAAGTTCCGCTGGAGCGCCCTGCCGAGCAAAGTTCCTTCAGGCTTTTATGCCGACGGCTACGATGTAAGTTCTTGGGACAACATTACCGTCCCCATGCCTTGGCAGATGTATGGCGTCCGCAACGGCAAGAGTTGGGACAAGCCCCTCTACATCAACACGCGCTATCCCTTCACCTATACCAGCGACTATTCCGTAATGGCCTCGCGTCCAGACAACTATACGTACAACGAACAGATGAAGAATCCCGTCGGATGCTACCGCCGCAACTTCACTCTGCCTGAGGGTTGGATGGCGAGAAAGACTTTCCTCCGCTTCAACGGGGCAGGTCACGGCTACTATGTATGGGTGAATGGTCAGTTCGTTGGCTATGCCGAGGACTCCTATTTGCCAAGCGACTTCGACATCAGTAGTTTTGTCCGTGAGGGCGAGAACAACGTCTCGGTGCAGGTCTATCGCTTCACAAGCGGCTCCTTCCTCGAGTGTCAGGACTATTGGCGACTGACGGGCATCACGCGCGACGTCTATCTATGGTCGGCTTCCGAGCAGCGCATCGGCGACTTCTTCTTCCAGACAAGCTCGCTCTCCGCAGCCGGCACGTCGGGACAGGCCCGCCTGCAGGTCACACTTGAAGGTGAATCGACAAAGGGCATGAAGTTGCAAATGACCATCAGCGACGGCGAGAACATCGTCAAGGAGACTTCCCGCTTGCTCACCACCTCGACCAGCGTCAGCCAAAGCTTCTCGTTCTCAGGTGTGGAATGCTGGAGTGCAGAGCATCCCAAGCTGTACGACCTCACCATCCGCTTGCTTACGGCAGAAGGCGAACTGGTCGATATGCGAGCCTGCAAGATAGGCTTCCGCACGGTCAGCATCCGTTCAGATGGAGCTTTACTCATCAATGGCAAACGTCTTGTGGTTCATGGTGTTAATCGTCACGACTTTA
>Ga0310690_10008632_pt1 | contig 12898 bp, 9 predicted proteins | sample AusTroGonzalo_MG_2_FD_207661 | JGI IMG/M metagenome (GOLD analysis project Ga0310690, IMG submission 207661) | Bovine rumen microbial communities from tropical cattle in Woodstock, Queensland, Australia - Gonzalo_04 (v2) (version 2) | ecosystem: Host-associated > Mammals > Digestive system >...
CGCTTCGGAAACTCATGGCGAGCCATGGCGATGGACACAAGCCCGTCTGGCTCACCGAGACGGGATCGCCGACGCACCGCGAATCCGTTGAGGCCGAAGGCAAGAGATGGAACGCGGACGTTCTGAAGAAGGCGATTGACGAACTTCATCTTCCCCCTCAGGCACGCAGGGTGCTTGTCGTCGGCGAGGTTCCGGTTTCCGGCGAATTGGAACCGGGAGGCGTCGATCTTGTCCGCGAGACGTTCGGCAGCGGGTACTCCGTCGCTCCCTGCCGTCCCGGCGAGGTCGCCATGCGCGTGAAGGCAAAGGAGGCGGACATCCTCTTCCTTTCGTTTAACTGGCTTCATTTCCAGGTGGACTACGATGCCGTCGAGCAGTTCGTCAAGGACGGGGGAACCATCGTCGTCTGCGGAGGCACGCCGCTGATGAACGAGCTGAAACCGCGGGAAGGAGGCGGATGGCAGTCTGGCTACGGTCTGGCGGGGGCGCCGTCGGAGGACCTCCCGCGCAGGTTCAGGTTCCCTGTGGGGAACTTCTTGGATGCCAAGGTCAATCGCTCGACGCTGAAGTTCCCGTCTGCAACGCCACCGCTTGCGCTTGCAGGGCGTTATTTCCTGACAGGAGGCGGCTTGAAAGAGGGCGACCGGATCACGCCGGTCATTTCGGCGCGGGCGCCGGACGGACGCGAGTTCATGCAAGTCGCCGCCATCAAGTTCAACTCAGACTGGAAGGGCGCGGTGGTCGTATCCTGTCTGCACAACCGGTTCTGGTTCCCGCGCACGGAAGACCAGCAGGCCATCGAGTTGTCACGGATACTCGGCCTGGTAGCCGCCGCGGGCGTGGAACGTACCTTCTTGTACGAATTCAAGGCGAACGAGATCTCGCCCGGCAATTCCCAGGATCACTTCGGCGTCGTGCATTCAGACCTCAGTCCCAAACCGGCGTTCCATGCCTGGCGGCAGTTCGTCCACATGCGGCCGACGGGGTCCACGAATGTCCCCGGCGAATGGCGGGCCGAGGATCACGCGCTGTATTTCCCCGCGTGGGTGCGCCCTGACGGACGAGAGGCAGGCATGATGTGGTCCGTCGCGGGGAAACGTACACGATACGTCGACGGCGGAAACGTCTCGTTCTTTGATCTGTACGGCAAGCCGATCACCTTCCCTCTTGAGGGAACGCGTTACAAGGTGACGTTTGGCTGTTCGCCGGTTTATTTCGTGCGAAGCGGCACCCCTGCCGCGTCCTCACCTAAGCTGCAAATGCAAAATAGGTGAGGATTCTTTGTGGGCACGAAATCCTCACCTAAATTGCATTTGCAGAATAGGTGAGATTTCCAGTTGGCAGGATCCATTCGGATTTGGTAGAATTCCCCGCATGAAAAACAGACAACTGGATTTCTTCGGCCGCGATACCGAGCTGGCGGAGCTTGACGGCCTGTGGACAAAGCGAATCGCCTCGCTTGTGACATGTAGGGGACGGCGCAGGATCGGGAAGTCCACGCTCATCGAGGAGTTTGCCAGGCGTTCGGGAGCGCGGTTCATCAAGCTGGAGGGGCTGCGTCCCAAGAAGGGAATGACGGAGAATGACCAGTTGGCGTTCTTTGCCGCGAAGCTTTCGGCGCAAACAGGCTGTGACAAGACGCCGCCGTCGGACTGGTATTCCGCATTTGTCCGCCTGGACAGGGAACTTGTGGACCGGGACAGGAAAGTGGTTCTCCTGGATGAAATTTCATGGATGGCCCAGTTCTCGCTCACCTTCCCCGAAATACTCAAAAACGCCTGGGACGACTTGTTCAGAAAGCGACCCAACCTCGTTCTCGTGCTGTGCGGGAGCGTTTCAAGCTGGATTCGCGATGAAATCGTCGAAAACAGGGCATACGTGGGCAGGCGTTCGCTCGACATCGTGGTTGGCGAGCTTCCCCCGGCGGAGTGCCTGAAGTTCTGGGGGAAGCGGGCCGACAGGATGGATCCCCGCGAGATCATCGACGTGCTTTCGGTTACCGGCGGCGTTCCGCGGTACCTTGAGGAAGTCAAGCCCAATCTTTCCGCCATCGAAAACATCAAGCGCCTTTGCTTTACGCCCAAGAGCGTGCTGCGCGAGGATTTCGACGACATGTTCAACGACGTCATAACCGAGCAGCCCCGGTTCTCCGCCCGCGTGCTGCGTACGTTCGTGGACGGAGCGAAGACGGCCACGGAGGTCGCAGACGCGCTCGGGATCACGAAGGGAGGCGATGTCACGTCGGCGATCGCGAACCTGGTCGAGGCCGGATTCCTGGCCGAAGCGGGGCAGATCAACCCCGAGACGGGACGTGAACTCCGCGAGAGGCGGTTCCGCCTCCGCGACAACTACGCGAGATTCTACCTCAAGTGCATCGAGCCGCATACGCGCATCATCGACGACGGGGTATTCGACTTCGCGTCACTGGACGAGTTGGAGGGCTATGATTCAATCATGGGGCTCGCGTTCGAGAACCTCGTCGTGAACAACTATCGCCTGCTGCTCCCGCTCTTGCATCTCGACGGCGTGGTAATCACGTCCGCCGGCCCCTACCTGCGGCGGGCCGCAAAAGGCGTTCGCGGACGGAAAGGATGTCAGGTCGATCTCCTTATCCAGACACGGCGGACGGTCTGCGTCGTCGAAGTCAAGCGCATGCGGGAAATATCCCGCGACATAATAGCCGAGGTTGACAGGAAAGTCCGCGCCATCAAGCGCAAGGACGGCGTGTCCATCCGGACGGCGCTCGTGTATGACGGGCATCTTGCGCCAATTACACGGGCAGACGGCTATTTCGACGCAATTGTCCCGTTTTCCAAAATGCTCGGGATAACCAATTCGGAAAACTAACTTCTACCGGAAGATCATCGTCATGCCGCTGGCGCTGACGAGCGAGCCGAGGATCGCCGAGCCGGTGTCGTTCGCGCCAGGCTCGTAGACGAACCGAGCCGTCTCGCCCGCCGGGAGCGCGAGCTTCAGCTCCGTCGCGCCGTCAGAGGACGTGGCCGTGGCGGCTGGTTCCGCCGCGTTGCCCACGTAGATGGAGAACGTGCCCGTGCCCGTCACCTGCACGGGAACGAGGAACCGCGAGAGACCGCTTTGCGCGATCGTGGCCGCGACCTCGCCGGACGAAATGACAATCGTCTCGCCCACGATCCGCGCCGCCGGCGCGGCGTCCGTCACGGAGGCCTTTTTGTAGAGCAGGGCCGACATCTCGGGACGGATGTCGTACTCGTATGCCCCTATGTCCACCTCGCCGTCGTAGACGCGCTGGGTGCCGACGAGATCGGTGGCGGCATCGCCCGTCATGTTGGCGAGCAACGCCTGGTCGCCCGCATTGATCGCGGGCGAGCCGGCGAGCGGACGATAGCCGTGCGAGGCGTCGAGCATCGCCGTTGCCAGCGTGCCGGTGATGACGTTGGCGCACGTTGCGTTGTCGATGTGAACCCGGTCGCCGTCTTCGCCGCCTACGCACCAGAAACAGTTGCGCACGTTCTTGAGCAGCGGATGGCTGCCATCCGACGCGGCAAGGTTCATGGTGATGAGAATGGAATTCTCGTAGACCGCATCGCTCAAGGAGTTTACCAACTCGCCCGCGCTGGGATGGGGGTTGCCGCCTACTACGTTGATGAAGGTCGTCGAGAGCATGCCGCCACAGGCCCGGACCGCCGAATTGTTTCCCGAACTCACGACCAAGCAGTGCTCAAAGCGCGAATACATGGAGATGTTTGCGCCGGAAGTTGAACCGCCGTTCCTGACAGTGCAGTGGCGCAGGATGCCACCCGCCACGCATCCCGCCGTACGGGCAATGCCGTTGGAAAGGATGCAGTCCTCGATCAATGCCGTTCCCTTTAGGCCGTTCGCGCACGACGGCGCCAGCACGCATCCGCCCAGATTCTCGTCGCGGGTATCGCCCGTCGTGTTGAACGTGGCGCCGCCACGAAGCGTGAACCCGCGTATGGTCGATCCGCGAAGCGCCGTCAGGCAGCGCACGGCGGTGTTGCCAAGACCGTTGGCAGCCTCTCCCCTTTGGCCCGTGACAAACGTCACGTCCGGGCCATCGTCCGAGACGAGCGTCACGCCCCCGCGCACGACGCCGCGCGCAGGGGAATACAGTCCGTTCTGCGCGGCGAAGAGGAGCGTCCGGTCGCAGGTGGACGAACCCTCGTTGTAGTTGCCCCGAGCCGCATGGACGGTGTCCCCCCAGACGGCAAGCGACAAGGCCGCCGCCAGCGTCCGCTTGGCCGTTGCCGACGTGGCACCGTCGTTAGCGTCATCTCCGTTGACGGCGTCCACGTACCATTCATGTGTCGAAAGATCAAGACCCGAGTAGGCGCCAGGTACCGGATTACCGTTCGCGTAGGCGAGGGCATTACCCTCGAAGTCTCCCACGGCGAAGAGCGCGGCGTTCGGCGCCGTCCCGTCACCGTCGTATGCGGCCCCGGATCTGCGGGTGAGGTGCAGATCGCCCGCCGCCGCGTCGACGAACAGATCGCCCCGTGGATAGGTCATGAGCCAGGTCTGCCGGCCGAGCGTGGTGTCGCCCACGTTGCCGACCGGTGCCAGAACACCCGCGTTGGCAACATCCAGGTAGCCTCCCATGAACGTGCAGTTGAAGGCGGACGTGTACTGGTCGACGGGGCGATAGGCCGTTGAAGCGTCCGCACACTTATTGGGCTCGGCAAACGTCACGTTATGGGGCGCGCAGCTGCGGAGCGAGCAGATGGAGCTCACATGTGTCTGGAGGTTGTTCGTGACGAGGCAGGCGGAGAGACCAGAACAGAATGCCACCGCGCCACGCTTTTCAAAAGTCGCCCCAATTCGGTTGTCCGTGAACACGCACCGCTGCGCCCAGCCGCCAGTCAGTGCGGCACCATATCTCGCGACGTTGTTCGAGAACACGCAATCCGTCACATGCGAACAGTTCTCATGAAGCACAAGGCCGGTGGCATCCGTCCATCCATGCGGCGTTACCCAGAACCCGCCGCCACAAGCGGCGTTATCGGCAGTCCCGTCGGCCGTGCCGCCCGTGATCGTGAAACCCTGGAAGTGGACGTCGTAGCCCCAGCTGCGCACGGCCACGCAACGGGTGGAGGCGTCGCCCACGATGAACGTCTCGGACGCGCCGTCCACGGATCGCACCGCAATCGTGCGGTCGATGGCGACGCGCGCCGGCCATGTGTGTCCGCTCAGAAGCGTGCTGCCGGTATTGTAGACGCCCTTCCGAACATGGACAAGCCCGTAGTCCTTGCTGGCCGCCGATGCGGCGGTGATCGTCGTGTAGGGTTTCTCGGACGACCCGTCGGAATCGCCACCCGCGTAGTCGGCCTGCACCCACATTTCCCCCGCCGCCGCCTTGGCCGAGATGGAAATCGCCGTGCCGACGGGCGGCGGCGTGAGCCACGCGCCGCCGTCCGCCCCCAGATCCGGGAAGCGGTAGAGTTTCCAGCCGCCTGTGATGGCGAAACCGAAGAACGGCATCCCGGCAGCGAGGTTCGGGACAAGACGTATCTGCCCGGGGAACGTCTCGAAGGCAACTGGAAGCATTGCTGGAATGGGACATTCTACGTTGTTTGTCATAACGATGACGTTGTCGTCGACGCAAATGATGCCGGTCGCGGGTGCCACCATCTCGCCCGTCGCCTCGAGCGCGCCAATGTCGATACAGGTTCCTGCCATGCGAGGATTGCCCGCGAAGTCGGCATCAAGATATTCCTCCGGCACCGATGCCGCAATCACGTTGCGGCCTCCGTCTCCGCCCGCATCACGTAGGACATTTCCATCGGCGAGACGCCAATCGTCCGAATCGGGCGACCAGAAGAACTGGGAAGGCGAAACCCCGACTTGGCAGTGTGCCAGTTCACCCTCGGCCGCAATTCGCCCACCCGTGGCGGTCTGTACGCAGTTGGTCAGATGGACGATGACATCATTGCTGCTGCTCGTCTTCGTAGCCTGCTCGCCTTCGCCGAGAAACGCGCAGTTCCAAACGATGTGCTTGTCTTTATTGTTGTTCGGCGCAAAACCGTAACAGGTGTTGTTGAGGAACGTGCAGTTGACGACGGTCGAACTCTGGACGATCGCGAACACGCATCCGTCGCGTCCACTGGCAGGGCCGTTCCCCACGAAAAGGCAGTTGTAGGCGGCATTGGAACGGTAGAAGACATGCGAAGTCGAAGTCGCATTGACGCCCCGATTCCCCCGGAAAACGCAGCGAATCGGGAGGATGCCGCGCGAGAGGGCCGCACCGAGTCCCGCACGGCAGTTGACGACGTCGCAATCAAGCAGATAACAGTTGGAGCAGTTAGAAGTGCTGTTGCCGCCACACACGCCCCCCGCGCTGTCGAAGTCGTTGTTTCCTGCCCCCGCACCGGCCGTGGCACCATCACGAATAGTGAAACCCTCGATAAGGACGTTTTGGACTTTGCCAATATAGATGCAACGATGCGCCGTGCCGTCATTGGCGACACCCGTTGACGTGTTCGCCCACTGGCCGACGATATGCGTCTTGGCCTTGCCGTTGCGCGAGACGAGGCGGATGCTCTTGTTGATCTGTACCACGGTCGGGTTGTTGTAGCCACTGGATGACCACGCTGTCGTGTCGGAATACTCGCCGTCATCGACGATCACTGTGTCGCCGGCGTTGCAGAGGTTCACCGCCGCCTGGATGGTTTTCTTCGCCGTCGCCCAGCTCTTGCCGTTGTTGGCATCGTTGCCGGACTTCGACACGTAGTTGGTCGTGCCGGTGAACTGGCCCACAAGCGTGAGCGCAGAAACCTGCGACACCTCAAGTAGCGCAACGGCAAGCAAAGCCACCAGCTTGAGCATGGATTGGGCGATTGGACGAGTTGTCTAGTTGGTCATCGGTATGCTCCTTTTCAAAAGTGTCTCAATTGTACCATATCAGGGTTGTCGGTGATAGCGGAAAATCATATCGGCGGATTGGATGCGTGGCGTCGTGATCCGACCACAACTGTCGCCACGCCATCCGGCCATTTCCGGCGTCACGCCGAGGTAAAACGTACTTTCCGTCCCCTCGATTCCGATGTCACCGTCCTGGGCCAGCGTAATGACAGCGCTCAAGGGATCGTTCCACGTGAGCGTGTACCCGGCGGCATGGCATTTCTTGCGATACGCCTCCGGGTATGCCTTGTGGCTCTTCTCGATGTCGTACGTGGCGGAATTGAGATCCAGATATACGACGTTGTCCAGGATGCGCAGGTTGTCCTTGTGTTCATGGCCGTTGATGGCCAGGCGCACGGCTCCTGGGCGCTTTGCATTCGCTTCCGCGAAAATCTTCAGAACCTCGCCCCTGTTTGAGATCCCACCTCTGATGCGCTCAATGCTCTCATGCGAGAATACGACGCACGGGTAGGGCGATTCGATCACGGTCTTGCGCAACCAGTCGATCTGCTCCGGGGGCAACATGCGATCTACCTTCTCCTCCTTGTATGAACACCGCTTGAAGAAACGGCGGCAGGTGCCATCCTTCAGGACGTAGTGCGGATCAAGGACGATGAAGCGGAAACCCTTCCGGTCGAAACTGTAGTATCCGCGTGCAAGGCCGTAGAGGGCGTCGAGTTCTTCAGGCGTGACGCGTTCGTATTCGTGGTTGCCGTAGACATGATAGGTGGGGATTGGCTTGAACGTGTTGTAGTGGCGCACGTAGTCGCGCTCCGCATCCGTCACCGGACCGAACGTCATGTCCCCAAGGCTAATAATGAAATCCACCTTTGCGTCAACGGCGCGTTGAAGGATTCGATCGAGCCATTCGCGTTCGGGGTGTGGCCAGCGTCCCGTCGACTCGAAATGGATGTCCGCAAAGGCCAGAAAGCGGACATGTCCCTTGTCTGCTGCCGTACTGTCGGCACCGGCGAGACATGCTGCCGCGCCGAATCCGAGGCTTCCAGTTATGAAATCGCGTCTATTCATTTTCCCTACCAAAGGTCAATCGCAAAATTCTCATTCTAAAGGTATTTTGTCCACCAGAAACGAACGGGGCGGCAACTCAGGCGAAAGCGTCCTTCTCGCCCTTCGCCGTCGCCCAGCTCTTGCCGTTGTTGGCGTCGTTGCCGGACTTCGACACGTAGTTGGTCGTGCCGGTGTAGTTGCCGGAGATCGTGTAACCGCACACGGGCACGACCACCATATCCGCAAGCGCGAACGAAACAGCAAGCTTCTGTTCATCTTCTGCGTTTCCTTTCGTCGGCGCAATCATATCATATTCCAGCCTTTTCCCGCAAGCCGGAATTCATTGGCGGCAACGGGCTGCGCGTGGTATAATAGAGACGTCATGGACAAAAAGCCACCTAAGTGTTTTCTTGATGCGTTCCTGCGGCTTCGCCCCGGCGCGTTCGCATCCAACGTCGACCTGCTGCTGAAGCTGGCGCGCATGTCCGCCAGGGCAGGGCACAAGCAGCTCGCGCTCCCGTCTGACGCGGTGCGGGGCGGCGACTGCGGGTCGCTAGCCGCACATCCTGCCTTCGTCAAGGCGTGCGCGAAGGCCGAGGCACGATTCCTGGACGGACTCTCGAAGATCAAGAACCTGCCGAAGGTCGTTTGGGTGGAAAGGGGACAGGCCCCAGAGGTGGATGGCGACGACTTCTCCTGCTCGATCGTAGAGACGCTCGTCACGGAGGCTGGGCCTGATCCGCGCTTTCCGTTCGGTGGACGGCCGGAAGAGGTGTTTCCCAGGCAGGTGTGCGGCCTCGCTCGTCGGTTGGCGGTGATCGGCTGCAAGGATGCGGTGATAGGTCTTTCGGGCGGGCTGGACAGCGCGCTCGCGCTCCTCGTTACGGTGGGTGCGTTCAAGCTGCTGGAGCTTGACTTGAAGGGCATACACGTCTACACCATGCCAGGCTTCGGCACGACGAAGAGGACGCGCGGGAACGCCGACATGCTGGCGGAGGGACTGGGCCTCAAGCTGGAGACGATAGACATCACGCCCGCCTGCCGCCAGCACTTCAAGGACATCCGCCAGCCAGCCACGCGGCACGACATCACATTCGAGAACGCGCAGGCGCGCGAGCGCACGCAGATACTGATGGACAAGGCCAACCAGTTTGGCGGCATCGTCGTGGGCACGGGCGACATGAGCGAGATCGCGCTCGGCTGGTGCACGTACAACGGCGATCACATGAGCATGTTCGGCGTCAACGCCGGCGTGCCGAAGACAGTTGTGCGCGAGGTCTGCCGCTGGATTGCGGATAGTGAAGTTCAGATGGAGAAAGCTCCAGCAGATCTTTCATCTTTCACCATTCACCATTCATCTTTCACCATTCACCATTCATCTTTCGTCGCCAAGGCCCTGCTGGACATCCTAGAGACGCCTGTAAGTCCAGAGCTGCTGCCGGCGAAGCGGGGGAAGATCGCGCAGAAGACGGAAGACAAGGTGGGGCCATACGAGCTGCACGACTTCTTCCTGTGGCATTTTGTGGAAGAGGGCGAAGACCGAAAGCAAATACTGGCAGCCGCGAAGAAGGCGTTCAAGGGACAGTATGACGCGAAGACGATAGCCGGCTGGCTGGACGTGTTCTTCCGCCGGTTCTTCTCCCAGGCCTTCAAGCGCAACTGCGCGCCAGACGGCGTGCAGGTGTTCTCCGTATATCTCTCGCCGTCCGCCTGGCACGTGCCGAGCGACATGTCCGGCGCAGCTTTTCAGAACTAAATGGAGAAAAACATGGAAGGAATGATCCGCAAGGGGTTCACGATGAAACTGCACGAGGGGCAGGACGCCGAATACGCGCGGCGGCACGCCCTCCTCTGGCCGGAGATGAAGGAGATGATCCACGAGTTTGGCGGGCACAACTACTCCATCTTCCTTGATCCTCGCACGCACGTCCTCTACGGCTACATCGAGCTGGAGGACGAGTCTAGGTGGACCGCATCAGCCGAGACGGCGATATGCCGCAAGTGGTGGGACTACATGGCGGACATCATGGACGTAAATCCAGACAACAGTCCCGTCTGCTTCGACCTGCAACCCGTATTCCATCTGGACTGACATGATGACCGACTCAGAGATCGATGCCCTCGCCCGCGCCGTGCCGGCCGAGGAGCGGCCAGTGCCGAGAACTCGCCTCGCAGGGCTTGGGAGCTTCCTCGGAATCTACGGCGGCGAGCATATCGCCGCCACCGAGTTTGTGATTGGCGCTCTTCTCGTGACGTGGGGCGTGCGGGCGACCGAGCTGCTGCTGGGGCTTCTCGTCGGCAACTTCCTCGCCACGCTGATGTATGCATGGGTGTGCGCGCCCATCGCGGTAGACACCCGCCTTTCGTTATTCGCCTACCTGCGCAAGGCAACAGGTCCGTGGTTCCAGAAGGCATACAGCGCAGCGTGGGGACTCACCTCGATCTGCTACGCGGCTACGATGACGGCCATCGCCGCCACATCCCTGCGCCAGGCGTTCGGGTTCCCGATACAGTCGGAATGGTATCCCACGAGCGCGGGATGCGTGGCGCTTACGCTCGCGTTCGTGGCGGTGACCACGTTCGTGGCGGCGTACGGGTTCGCTGGCGTGGCGCGTTTCTCGGCGATCTGCGCGCCGTGGATGATAACGTGCTTCTTCTGCGGCGCGTGCGTGGCGCTGCCGCTCCTCACGGAGGCGACCGGGTTTGGCCCGATATCGGGACCTGGCGGCCTCCTGCGGCTGTTCAACGAGCACATCTTCACGGGCGCCGTGCCGGAAGGTGGGCAGCACCTCTCGTTCTGGCACGTGGCGGCGTTCGCGTGGATGTGCAATTTCGCCTACCACGGCGGACTCAACGACATGGCTATCTTCCGCTTCGCGCGGAAGGCGAGCTACGGCTGGGTGGGGCTCTTCGGCATGTACGTGGGGCACTTCTTCGCATGGACATGCGCCGGCGTTATGGGCGCCACGGCGGCGCTCCTCCTCAAGACGGGGCTTGGCAACCTTGATTCGGGCGCGGTGACGTGGCAGATACTCGGCTGGATTGGCCTCTTGGCGGTGGTGGCGGCCGGCTGGACCACGGCCACCCCGAACATATACCGCGCCGCTCTCTCGTTCGCCACGTTTTTCCCGAAGGCGTCCTTGCGCAATCTCTCGTTCGGCGTGGGCACGGTGATCGCCGTCGCTGCATGCTTCCCTGCGATGCAGCGCGTGGACAACCTGGTGACGATCGTCGTGTTCCTCCTCTCGCCAGTGGGAGCCATCTGCCTCGTGGAGCATTGGCTGTTCCCGAAGCTCGGCCTTGTGCGCTTCTGGTGCCTCTACAGAGGATTGCGGATCAACCCTGCCGCCTTGGCGGCGTGGTGCGCCGCAAGCGTGTTCACCGTGGCGATGCTGGCGACTGGGGCCCTGCACAAGTTCTTCATATTCCTGCCTGCGTTCATGGTGGCTGGCGTGGCATACCTCGTCTGCGCGCTCGTGTTCGGAGCGCGCCGCTCAGTCGCGCCGGACCGCCGCCGCGATGTTGACGCCATCGAGGCGCGTCTAGTTGCGCTGGCCGAGGAAGAGGAACCTGACGAGGATGACGTGCCGCGGTATCGGCGCAGGCGTGTCGGTCGTCTTGCGGCTGCATTCGCGCTGGCAGCCCTTGCAGGCGCCGCGATCGGTGTAGCCTGCGGCAGAATCTCTCCGGATATGTTCCGTACTCTCGCGCTTGCGATAACGCCGCTCTACTTCGTCTGCGCGAGCGTCAAGGGCTAGCGGATATGCTATAATCCCCGTCGTGGAAGGAGACAAGGACATAGCGGCAGAGAGGCCGACGGCGGGGGCGATACTGGTGTCGTTCGTGAAGATCGGCGCGATGCTGATCGGCGGGGGGTATGCAATGCTCCCGCTCCTCGAGGAGGAGGTTGTGCGGCGGCGGAAGTGGGCGACGAGCGAGGAAATGGTAGACTTCTTCGCGCTCGCGCAGGTGCTGCCGGGGGTGATCGCCATAAACACCGCGATGCTAGTGGGGAACCGTCTGCGCGGGCTTGCCGGTAACGTGGCGGCGGCCGTGGGGCTGCTGGTGGTGCCGTTCACGCTCATCGTGGCGTACGCGATCGCCTACGCGAGCGCGCAGGACATGCCGTTGGTGATGGGGGTTCTGGAGGGCGTGCGGCCTGCCGTGGCGGGAATGATGCTCGGGATGGGCGCGAACATGATGCGCAAGGAGGCACGGACTTTGTGGGCGCTCGCGGTAGCAGTCGGGGCGTGCGGGGCGGTGCTCCTGTGGAATCCGCCGATGGCGTGGATGATAATTGGGGCGATCGCGGTCGGGATCGTGTGGAATTGGATTGCGGTGCGGCGCGTTGGGGACAACGCGCCCTACCAGAGGAAGGAGGATGAGTGATGCTGAAGCTGCTGGCGGACATCTTCCTCTCGTTCTTCAAGATCGGGCTCTTCACGTTGGGGGGCGGACTCGCGATCATCTCGCTCGTTCAGCAGGAGATGGTGGGGCGCGGCTGGCTCACGAACGCGCAGTTCATGGACATCCTCGGCATCGCGCAGATGACGCCGGGACCGATAGGTGTCAACACGGCGACGTTCGTGGGGTATCGCGTGGCGGAGACGCAGGGGCACGCGTTGTGGGCGGCGGTTCTCGTATCGCTCTTCGCTACGCTGTCGGTGACGCTGCCGAGCGTGATCGGTGTCCACTTCGGCGGCGGGTGGTTCGAGCGGCATCGCGGCAGCCAGTGGGTGAGGCGCGTGTTCGCGGTGTTGCGTCCGCTGGTGGCGGGGTTCGTGACGGCGGCCGGCGCGACGCTGGCGCTCGAGTGCTTCGGCGCGGCGGACGTCTACTCGCTCGGCGACATGAAGTTCGGGCTGCCGTCGTGCATCGTGTTCGCCGTCGCCTTCGCGCTCGTGGTGACGAAGAGGTTCTCCCCGTTGTGGGGACTTGCGCTGGGTGCCGTGGTCGGACTCTGCCGCGTTTTGGTATAATGGCTGCGCACATG
>Ga0310690_10008633_pt1 | contig 12898 bp, 10 predicted proteins | sample AusTroGonzalo_MG_2_FD_207661 | JGI IMG/M metagenome (GOLD analysis project Ga0310690, IMG submission 207661) | Bovine rumen microbial communities from tropical cattle in Woodstock, Queensland, Australia - Gonzalo_04 (v2) (version 2) | ecosystem: Host-associated > Mammals > Digestive system >...
AGGACCGTACCGGACTCGTAGCAGCCTTTCTGTTGTCGGCATTGGGTGTTGGCAGGGATATTTTTGTCGCCGATTTCGACAAGACTAATCAGATTGGATTTTTTTGTGTTTTTGCCAACAAAATAAAGACCCCGTGCCCAATTCCACAACTAAACAAGAATGGTTGGCAGTCATGAGGGTCATCAGGGAGTTTCTTAATAAAACAAGATAATATGTTAGTATCTGAAATCTCATTGTGGGGTGCGGCCCTGGTAGCGTTATTTGTGATAATAGCGGTAATAGCACTTGTCTTCATCGACAGAAAGATGCTGCGGCGAATGTTGGTGATATTTGGCGCAACGGTGGTGCAGATGGTAGTCATACCGACCTTGTTTGCCGGTATGTTGTTAGGAGGTGTTTCGGTGTTGGACAGTTTGATAGTCGTCTTGCTGCTGACAGCCGCTGCTTTCGTTGCCAATGTCTTGGCAGGAGTGATTTCCCTGTCGATGCTTTCGCGCAAGGACACGAACACATTGTCCAGCGACAGCCCTACATCTCAGGTTTGTAAGCAGTAATTTATTTCTTCACGAATTCCACTCGACGGTTCTTGGCGCGCCCTTCGGCGGCAAGGTCGGCAGGAAACTGGGCTACCGGAAGACAGACCAGCAGATGAGAGATCAGTACGCCGAAGAGTTACGATTACTGAGAAAAGGATACTCGCTGGCGAACGTGTCAAAACTCACCGGCACGGCAATAAACACCCTTCGTGAATTGAAACAGATCCCATACTGAACTTTCCCGATTTTTTTGTACTTTTGCCGCCAATTTAAAATTAGAAAATGGATAAGAATACAGTTATCGGTCTGTTGCTGATTTTCGCTCTGTTTTTGGGCTTTAGCTTCTATCAGACCTCACAAGTGAAGAAACAACGGGCTGCGCAGGAAGCGCAAATTGCGGAAGAAATGGAGAAAGAGGCGCAGGAAACCGCGAAAACTCTCTCCATAGATGCGCAGTCGGATACCATTACACCCCAAAAAACTCCAGTCAACACGACGCTCACACCTGCACAGCGTTTCTCGAACGCACAGGTTGGCGAGGATGGTGACTACGTTGTGGAAACCAACAAGGCTTACTACCACTTCAGCAAGAAGGGCGGTTACCTAAAACAGGTGGAAATGAAGGATATATACCGCTATACTCCTAAGGATTCCGCTAAAATACCGTTGGTGATCTACGAAGGCGGTTCCAACGAGATGGCAATAAAGTTGATGCTCCGCGACCAGACAGAAATCTCCACCGCCGACTGCTATTTTGTGGCAAATGTGGATGAATTAGTTGTGGATGAGAAACATAACAAACTTTCTTTGCGCATCTATCCCAACGCTTCTGCCGACTCTAACCAATGTCAGGTCTTGGATAAGAAATCTTATGTCGAGTATCTCTATACTTTCCATTCTGATGACTATCAGTTTGATTTTGAGATCAATATGGTCAACATGGAAAAGTATCTCTACCAAAATCGGCATAGCTTCACCCTCCAGTGGGATGCCCAGCCGAAGAATGTGGAGAAAAACTACGAATATGAGAAGAACATTACTTCTATATATTATATGGACAACGGTGACGAAGTAGGCAATCTGGACGAGCGCAAACCTGACCAGCGTGAGTTCACGTCACCGCTGAAATGGGTCGCCTTCAAGCAGCAGTTCTTCACGACCTGCCTGGTGACCAAGGATAAGTCGTTCACATCCGGCTCCCTGTCCGTTCAGGTGCCTGACAAGGGCGAGTCCACAGTGCTGAAGAATTGCTCTGCAGACTTGGATTTCGAGATGGCGGATCTGAACAATGCTCATTTCGACATGTACATTTTTGTTGGTCCGAACCAGTACCGTCTGTTGAAGGGTTACGACCAGAAATTAGAGCGCCAGGTTCCGCTGGGTTGGGGCTTCTTCCTTTTGCAGTGGATCAACCGCTTTGTCATCATCCCGGTCTTCAACTGGCTGGAGGCATACGGTTTGAGTTATGGCCTTATCATTCTGATACTCACCATATTCATCAAGATTGTGGTGCTGCCGGTGAGTTACAAAACCTATATGTCTTCTGCCAAGATGCGGGCGTTGAAGCCTGAGATTGAGGCTCTTAATGCGAAATATCCGAAAGATGAGGATATGATGAAGAAACAGCAGGCCACGATGTCGCTCTATCGGAGCGCGGGCGTGAAACCCGCCGGCGGCTGTCTGCCGATGTTGCTGCAGATGCCTATCCTCATCGCCATGTACCGCTTCTTCCCGGCCGCATACGAACTTCGACAGAAGTCCTTCTTATGGGCGGAGGACCTTTCCACATACGACTCCATCTGGGATTTCAGCCACCCCATTCCGCTTTACGGCGACCACATGAGCTTGTTCACCATCCTGATGACTATCGCCACGATTGTCTATACTTGGCTGAACAACAAGCTGATGGCACCCACGCAGGGTAACAAGGACCAACAGCGCATGATGAACATCATGATGTACATGATGCCGATCATGTTCCTGTTCATGTTCAACAACTTCTCCTCCGCGTTGACATACTACTATCTGTTGTTTAATTTGTTGACATTCTTGCAGATGTTCATCTTCCGCAAGGCCATCAATGAGGACAAACTGCGTGCCTCACTGCAGGAAAATATGAAGAAGCCCGTTAAGAAATCGAAATGGCAGCTCAAGATGGAGGAATTGCAAAAACAGCAGGCGCAAATGCTTAAACAACAGCAACAAGCACAAAAAAGAAAATAATTTTTTAAGGAATTGAGCAAAGTGAACGAAATTTCCGTACTTTTGCGGTTTGAATTGAATAAATAAAAGTATCAGTCATTATGGAAAATCAAGACAAAAACGAAGTGCTCTCTCGTGCGATAAAAGCAGGGAAAAGAACCTATTTTTTCGATGTCAAGAAAAGTAGAAACGAAGAGATGTATCTCACCATCACTGAGAGCAAGCGCAAATTCAATGCTGACAACGGAAACTTCTTCTATGAGAAGCATAAGATTTTTCTCTATAAAGAGGATTTTGATAAATTCAAGAATGCCTTGTCCGGCGTGATCGACTTCATCGAAAATGGTACTGTCCCCGAGGATACATTTTTCGAGAACGACCGCTTCGAGAAACCTGAGGAGGATATGGATCTCGGAAACATGTTTGACGACATAGATCTTTCATTATAATGGGTAAGATTGTTGCCATTGTAAATCAGAAAGGCGGGGTGGGGAAGACCACCACCGCTGTGAATCTGGCTGCGTCGTTGGCGTTGCTGGATTTCCGTGTATTGCTGATCGATGCCGACCCGCAGGGCAATGCCTCCAGTGGCGTGGGCGTATATCCGGATGACAATACCGTCAGCATTTACGATTGCATCGTGAACGGCAAGATGGCTTCCGAGGCCGTGGTGGAAACCAAGACCCCGAATCTTTACCTCATGCCTGCCACCATCCATCTGGTCGGCGCCGAAATCGAGATGATTTCCTACGACCGCCGCGAGTACCGCATGAAAGATGCCATAGCGGACATTAAGAACGATTACGACTTCATATTCATTGACTGTGCACCGTCGCTCGGACTGGTGACGCTCAATGCACTGGTGGCCGCTGACTCTGTCATCATCCCCGTGCAGTGTGAGTACTTCGCCCTCGAGGGCCTCGGAAAACTGCTCAATACCGTCCGTATCGTGCAGTCTAACATGAACCCCGCGCTCTCCATCGAAGGCATCCTCATGACCATGTACACCAATCGCTTCAAGTCGGCCAATGCTGTCTATGAGGATGTGCGCTTCCATTGCCGTGACATCGTCTTCGACACGGTCATCACCCGCACGGTGCGCCTGAGCGAGGCCCCCAGCTATGGTGTCCCCATCGCCGTATACGACATCAAATCCGTCGGTCATGTCAATTACATGAACCTTGCCAAGGAGTTCCTGTTAAAGAACGGATACACCGTTTAGTTAGCAGTTGGAGGCTCTTTCGGAAAGAGATTATGCTGTTGTGGGACATGTTTATGATAATCAACAAAAAACAAAATTATGCCTAAAAATGATAAACCATTAGGAAGAGGTTTGGGCGCGATGCTCGGGAACATGGATATCCCCACCCGTGCGGAGAATGCCCAGGTGGTGAGCGGAAATACGAATATCCACGTGTCCAGCATTGAAGCCAATCCGTATCAGCCGCGCACGAAATTCGATGAGGAGTCGCTGCAGGAACTCGCGCAGTCCATCAAGACTTACGGATTGATTCAGCCGGTGACGGTACGTCCTGTGGGCAACGGCAAGTATCAGCTGATTTCAGGCGAACGTCGTTTCCGTGCCGCACAGATGGCCGGTCTGACGGAAATCCCCGCTTTTGTGCGTACGGTTGACGATGCGCTCTCTTTGCAGATGGCCTTGGTGGAGAACATCCAACGTGCCGATCTGAACGCCATCGAAATCGCCCTCAGCTACCAGATGCTCATGGATGAGTGCCATTTCACCCAGGAGGAGCTGGGTTCTAAGGTGGGCAAGACCAACACCACGATCTCCAACTACCTTCGTCTGCTCAAACTCTCCACTCCCGTGCAGGTGGCCGTCCGCGACAACCAGATTTCCATGGGACACGCCCGTGCGCTGGTGGTGGTGGAGGATGAAACTGCCCAGGCAAAGCTGGTGAACCAGATTGTCAACGAGCAGCTTTCGGTCCGACAGACGGAGTCTTTGGTGAAGAAGATGATGGAAAACAGCCGCAACAAGAAGTCCAAGGTTAAAATCACCTTGTCTGACGAAGTTCGCAATGCCCAGACCGCCGTGGCCAAACGGTTGAACACGAAAGTGGACATCAAGAAGGATATCACGGGCAAGGGACATATCCAAATCCCGTTCACTTCTGACGAGGAGTTGAAAAGATTGTTGACGTTGTTGCAATAATGCACGAAAGTTGACGTTAACGTAGCACATTTTAATGAATTAGTATGAATATGAAACAGATTCTATGCGGTGTCGTTATGCTCTGTATGAGTCTGTTTTTGTATTCTCAGGAGGTGAAAACTCCCAAGTTGACGCGGGTGGACAGACTTGATTCCATAAAGGTTTCCAAGCACAGCCCGACAGCCGCCATGTTATGGTCCATCATCCCCGGTGGCGGTCAGATATACAACCGAAAATACTGGAAAGTCCCTATTGTATATGGTCTTTTGGAAGGCTCATGCTTTTTTCTGACCAAGTATGCCTCCGATATGATACTTTATCGAACAGAGTTTATCAACCGTCGAGACGGGCACACGGAATCCTTGAATCCGGCTTTGGCCAAGTATCCCGACGAGAACATTCTATCCATGAAACAAGAGGCGCAGCGGAACATGGAAATCGCGATTGCCGCCACCGCCATCATATACACCCTTAATTTCATTGATGCGATGGTGGACGCGCATCTCTACTATTTTGATGTCTCCGACGACCTTTCCCTTTATTGGAGCCCTATGGTGTTGCCCAATCCTATAAACACCTCACCGTCGTATGGGGTGGGCTTGGTGCTGAGTTTCAAATAATTCAGAATATTTAGCACTCCTTGTTATCGTTTCACTACTCGTTTGGTAATCCTGTGCTGTTCTGTACTGATACGCACGAAATAGAGCCCTGCTGCATAAACCGACAAGTTTATATCGACTCGATAATCCTTGACGTGCAAGAGTTCCAACCGCTTGCCGAAAATATCGTACAACTCCACAGTTTCGATGGGGTCTTGCTCATTGATGACAGTACATTTCCCGTCCGTGGGATTAGGATAGAGTAGAAAAAGGTCAATATCATGAGGGTTAATTTCATTGGGCAGCGTGATGAAAGAAACGGGAGAACTCCACAAACTGCTTGTGTACTCGCAATCTGACTGGACATAGACAGTATATGATGTTCCCGCCATGAGATCTCCAATGGTAACGGGATATGTGTTCGTCAACAAAGACGTGTCAACGTCAATTGAGTCATCGGAAAGGACAACAACCACGCGCCATTCTGTTTCCGAACCGCCCGGTTGCCAATTCACGAGTACACTGTCATGGGAGATTGGCGTTGCGGTTACGTCTGTAGGGGGCAAACAATCTGGAATTGAGTCTGTCCTTAGAGCGATGGAGCACCAGGAACTTTGGCTATCCCCGCAATCAGTGCGGACATAAATCGTATAGACTGTGTTATCTTGCAAGTCATTGAAAGTATAGATAGTGTCAGTCAATGCAATAATTTGTGTTGTATCCAAAGATTGGTCCGCTTCCACAATAACAGTCTGCCAATTCTGTTCCTCATCGATATCTGGAGTGAATTGGATGCTGATACTATTTGTTGATGTTGAAACCACCCTCAGGTCGTGAGGTGCGGCGCACGTATCGTTGTTGTTGTCGCAGTAAATCAAGATGTTGTCCACAGCTCCAGGCGGTTGTTCTCCAAATGCATTGTCGTTCTTCCAATAGAAATAGAGTCGCTGTGGGCCAGCAAAAGTGGAATCCAAAATAAAACTTTCTGTATGCCAAATGGAATCATTAAAGAATGCTTCGCCCAATTGCGTAGCACCTGTAGGAACCTCTTGAGGCACAGCAGGAGGTCCCAAAAAAACTTTCACAAAATCGCATGCAGTATTATAATACAATTCGCCAAAACAGCGGATATCGAACAAGATTTGGTAATTTGAAGAACCCGGAGGAAAGAAAAAGTCGCGGTATGCCCATACTTTTGAAGTGGAACCTGAAGTGGTGTAGGTGTTTGAAACGCCATTGTCATTGGAGATATAGAGCGCACTGTCACCACCATTATTGACAGCATCTCCAATAAACCATTTGTTTGTGTAGTTGCCGTTCACAATCGTCCAGTTGGCATTGTCGTCGGCATCTTCAAAATCACATGCATAAAGCAAATGTGCAAAATGTCCCGTCGTCTGAAAACTGGCTTGCTCCGACCAGAAACCATACTCTGAAGCGGAACAGTGTGCCCGCACTTTCCAATTGTATGTAGTCAATGGAGTAAGATTGTCTATGGTAATCTGTTCGTCTTGGGTAGTAATGTACGTATAAGCAGTGTCATGTTGTGATTTATATGCAATAGTATATTGATAAGCACTGCTGTCGGGAATTGACCATGAAAGATTGACCATAGTGTCTGACACCGAAGCTGTAAGGTTGGTAGGGGTGCTGTGACAATGGGTACCGATAATCGAGATATTGTCGATGGCACCAGGCGGATCATATGCCAAATGATATTCGTTATTCCATTGAATACATATACGTTGCATGCCTGCAAATGAGCTGTCAAGTTGGACGGAAACGTTATGCCAAGTAGAATCCAAACAAATGACATCTCCGATCTGAGTAAGATGATTGGGCAATCCTAAATATACTTTTGCATAAGCGCGATATTGATTGTAAAGATATTTGCCTTGCGCTCTACAGTCAAATGAAATCATGTAGTCTGTATAACCGGGATCTAAGTAAATATCTCGATAAGCCCATATACTACCTTCTTGTACAGTCGAATATGTATTGGTCGCACCGTTATCTTTCGAGACATATAACGATGAGTCACCTCCGTTGTTTACCGCATGGCCGATCACCCATTTGTTGTATGGATCTATGTTGCTATCAAAATACCATCCACTATTTTCTGTCGCATCTTCGAAACCGCAAAAGTAAGGTATCCGTGCGACGTTCTCCATTGTCTGAAAGGTGCTTTCCTCCGACCAAACACCGAATTCAGTAGCATTGCAATGTGCTCGGACTTTCCATATATATGAGGTTGATGGGGCGAGATTTCCTAACGGGAATTGTTCGCTTTGGGAAGTGATGTACGAAAATGCAGTGTCTATCAGTGATTTATATGCAATAGTGTAGTAATCGGCACTTCCGTTCGGCAAAGTCCATGACAAAAAAGCCATGGTGTCTATAATATCATATTCTGAGAGACTTACGGGAACATGGCAAGGACGAACATCAATGGAGATGTTGTCAATGGCGGCGGGCGGGTTGAAGGTCCAAGGGCTCTGTGGATTGCGCCATAAGAAATAGAGTCGTTGCAAACCAGCATGGGTGTGGTCTATGGGGTAGGTTTTGGTTGTCCAATTCGAGATACCACAAAGTCCTGTTGCCAGTGCAGTGGAGCCTTCAGGTGCAAAATACCTAGGGTCCACTGGAGGTCCCAAATAAACATCAGTAAAGCCATTTTGCAATGAATTCGACGTTGCCTTCGAGCGGATATCGAAAGACAAAGAATATCCTGAATCGGCTGGGTCAAAATAAACATCCCTATAAGCCCACACATAGGAGGCGTAAGGAGCGCCATAAGTGTTACTAGAGCCGCCGTTTAGGGATATGTACAAGGAATAATTTCCTCCATTGCTGACGGCATTGCCGACATGCCATTTGTTGCGGTAATAATAGTTTACGAATTGCCAAGAATTACGTTCGTCAGAATCCTCAAAATCGCATACATATGGAAGAGTGGCTGGTTGTGCTGTGGTGAACGTGCCGGCATAGTTCCAGTCGCTCGTGTCTACATTGTTGCAGTGGGCTCTTACCCGCCATTCGTAACTAGTCGCATCTTGTAGTCCTGACAGCAATAGGAATGTGTCGGAGGTTGCAATTTCTGTGAAACAGTATCATTTACTTTTTTGTATCCAATTGTATAGCCAGCCGCTGGCAAAATTGGATCGGATGTCCATGAAAGTAATATGGTTCCTGGGGATATATAACTCGATTGGGTATTAAGCGGCGCGAAGCAACCTTCTTCGAATGTAAAAGTTGTTTTTGGCAGAAATGTTTCCCCTGAAAAGTATGTTTCCCCCTGAGATATAGTTTCGTAGCGGGCATAACAGGAAAGTTTTGTGTTTTGATGCAGTCCGTAGAAAGAACTGTTGTAAGCTGTCCAAATCGTCAAATTTTCTCTCTCAATCAATAAGTTTCCACCAAAATATGGGAATGGATTGTCTAAAGTAATGGACAGTGTATCGCCGGAGATGTTGTTTGAAAGCGTGCCAGTCCATACGGTTGTGACAGATGCACTGTCAAATCCGCCTTGCAGATTGGAAGAGGTGGTAATACCTATGCTGATTTTCTGAATGCCTCCCCATGCGTTTGAGGGTGTTGCATGGAAGTAATAGGTCAGACTTGTGATGTGTTTGCCAATCATGTCGGACAACAACGAGTCAGGATAGAGAATTTGTGATTTTTGAAAAGTGCTATGGTCTCCATCTACAGGAATCCTTTGGTTAGTGTTCGTGCCCTCCGCCACTGTAAGGATTTGCGCGTTCAGTCCTGTCGTCAGGATCATTGCAATTGCGAAAAAGAAGATATTATGTTTTATATTAATCATACATGTTTGTTTTGTCGGTGCAAAGATACAATTATTCAATATAGCTTGTAAATATCACCTTCTGCGTCTTTTAAGACATTCCGTGGCAGTAAATCCCAAACCTCGTGCTGGCTGTTTTCAAATATTCCTGGAACCCCAACGTTATCAAACCCGACAGTCGCTTTTTCGTTTCCACTCGGGTCGGGGACACCTAAATTTGAAATATCGGCAAATGGCAGTCAAAGGCTTTTTTCTATATAGTTTAGACTCTAAATCCACAATTTTTTTGTAAGATTTTCCAATTGCAAAAATAGCATTTTTTCTTTATTTGTAGCACACCATAATAAGGATTAGTATTTTGTTAGACAATGATGAATAGCGATCACGTGTGCTTTGTGGAGTCTGTGGAGGTTCCGCCACACAGTTGCGGTAAAGCGTTGCCACAGACATTCCAGGGTGTGGCGGAATGACATGTGCGCCGTTGGCGAAGGGGAAGGGAATATGGGCGGCACGCACCGCGCCACGTAATCCCACTGCGCTTCCCGCCGCCCATATTCCCCTTTCGCCTCCTCATGGGCGACCGTCATTCCGCGAAACGCGCAGCGTTTGGCAGAATCTCCAACAGGAACCGAGGACGTTGGGGTAAACGGACTATATGTGAGGGTGGCGGGCATAGGATTATTAATGGAGCGAACAAAATGTTGAATGCATTATGAGAACTGACGTGGAAGAACTATTTACATAGAATAAAGAAGATGGTTAAATGTTAGCACTCGCACAGTATCGTCAATAGGCTCAAAAAGAATATGAAGGAATGAATCATTATCTTTTGGAATCATAATCTGCTTGAAATCTCCTTTGTTGTGAACCACTTTGATTGATAAGCTATCCTTTACGTTCACACGTTTAATCAATCTTTTATGAGGATCCTTCAAATAAAAAACATTTATTGCGTTACGATTCTTTTCCCAAACTAAGAGAAAATCATAGGAATACTCTCCATGTCCACCTAATCTCTTGGCTCCTGTATCTGTAGGGAACTGACAGCCGCGATAGAGTTTTTCCAAGACCAGTTTATTCTCAATATATAATGAAACCGTATCTGGAGAATAGAGATTGCCTATTTGAAGCATTAAAACTTGCCCACATTTATACAACGGACTATCTCGGCACTGGTCATAAGTCGAAGGAAGTTTATGCCTGATTATTATGGAACAACCAGCTGACAAAAAGACTAAGATAAAAAGCAGATATCGTATATGTATTTTCATGCTGTTAGAGATTATTGGAATCTGTATTTTTGATAAATTACCGACGCTTTTCGTCTATGCTCATTTCTGAATTCTATACTTTTAATGTTCTTGTTAATTCGTCCTGTGTTATAATTATAGCAAGCTTCATATATTTGTCCAGCGGTGATGATTTCTCCATCAGTTTTTTCGTTCATGATATTATCTGCATCTGTAACATGATCCAGCCCCAACAGGTGACCGAACTCGTGAGCTGCAGTCCGTCTCAAGGAGTTTGTTCTCCCTTCACAAACATCTAATCGAAACTCCATAAATTCTCCACCTATCGGAGATTCCCCTGCATGTTCTTCGGTGAATTTGTTAACTATATTTATCTGATGCCGTGTGCTTGAAGGATCCTCCAAATCACCTTCCGTATGAATATTGATATCCACATTTACATTGACTGTTGTCCCATCATCAAATTTTCGTCCATATACTCTCCTGATTCCTTTGGAAATATCGTTCTTATAATTTTCCATTTCTTTGTCAGATATTTCTTTCCCAGTTTTATTATTCAACGTCGCAGTAAAATGTATATTAACAACTTTATTTCCCTTTTCATCCAATGAAAAATCAATCCATATTTCTTCCCCGTTCGGATCCACCAACTTCACCGGGTTATCCGCGCAGTAAACATACGGCGACAGCGAAGCATATTTGTCGCTCTGTGGATCGACGCTCAGCCAGATGCTCAAATCGGAGGAGTAATATCTTGATCCAAAGTAACTTAAGCCAGTTTCAGCGTCCTTTTCTTTTGCGGAGAAGGTGTAAGTCCAGCAATGTACAATGTAGAATGAACAATGTACAATGGTTGGGGAGCCGTCAGCCCCGGCAGGGGCTAAAGCCCGGTAGGATGGCGTTTCCCCGAGGCCTCCTTGTCCCGGAGGGACAACAGCTCGGTGGCCCGGGGCGGAGGCGGGGACGAGTGAGATCCCCGGGAGGAGATTCATTGTTCTCCGCGTATCGCACGTATCTACACGTATAATATCTGCGAAAATCTGCGCGGGCTGCGGGCGATATGGTTGGTGAAACCTATTCATCATTATACTTTATGTTATACAAATGGAAGGAAAAACGATTATTGTTTTCCATCTTCTATGCAAGATATGCTACTTAGTTCAGAATAGATCATTTTCAACTGTTCGTTTCTCCACCCACACACATCATGCAATATGACAACATTCTTAAATCCTTTATTATAGAACTGTAGTGATTCCCAAAACAGCTCTGTGTTCCACCTTAACAATATAGATTTAAGATTTTTATTTTCGGAAGAATGTGAAAAAACAAACTTGTCATCATCCAAAGAGAATTTTATTTCTTTTTTCCAAAAAAACAGTGGGCGATGAATCACACGCATCGTTTTTTCTTCCTTATTGATGATGACAGATTCCACCATGGTACCTACTGTGTTATATGCGACAAAAAACATCGGGGGCAGGAAGCCCAGCCAGGCAATATTATCTCTGCTAAACAGAATGTTAATAAAAGTCGTAGCATGGTCTGTGAAAAGTTCCATCAAAAAAATGAAGGATGTGGCTAAAACGGACCAAATGATGTCATAATACATCCAATATGCCAAAAACGATAAACACCAAGGTGTTTTTGTTTGCCTTTTGTAAATCATCTTAATGATATTTGATTACCGCATCTTTTGGAACACCCTTGTTTGTGGGATGAGATACCTTATAATATTGTATGGCAGACCAGCCAAATGAAACTGAAGCGTTTTTTAGGGCATATTTAAACATGCCTATAGCCGTTTTAATATTGTTGCTTATTGCTTTTGATCCTGTGTTAACAGTGGTTTTTAGGATATCCTTAACAAGGTCTTGTTCTCCATAAGGATCCGCCAATTTTTTTGCAAAAGCCTCAGCAACTTCTTTTAATCCATTACTGGCTTGTCCTGCGCCAAAAAAACAGATACTCGCAGCCGCTGCGGTTCCAGCACCTTCTGTAGCTACTCCAATCGTCAATCCTGCGCCAAACGTTTCAATACCATTTTTGATATCACAAATTCCTTTTATAAGACCATCTGCCATTTCGCCGAACACAGAAAATTTAAACATGCGTCCAATTGCACCATCAAATTCGATAGTTCGACTCGCCCTTTCCCCCAATAAGGTGTTTTCAGTTTCCACAATTATCTGATGACAGGATCCCCCTGTGTTACTATACCAACTTAATTCACCTGTTGTTTTATTGTATTTCCACTTATCAAGATTGTCATCCACCTCCTCCCCATCCGGATCCACCAACTTCACCGGGTTATCCGCGCAGTAAACATACGG
>Ga0310690_10008634_pt1 | contig 12897 bp, 15 predicted proteins | sample AusTroGonzalo_MG_2_FD_207661 | JGI IMG/M metagenome (GOLD analysis project Ga0310690, IMG submission 207661) | Bovine rumen microbial communities from tropical cattle in Woodstock, Queensland, Australia - Gonzalo_04 (v2) (version 2) | ecosystem: Host-associated > Mammals > Digestive system >...
GCATTTCATCGAAACGTTCCGGCTCGGCGCCCTGAAATCTGAAAATGGATTGTTTTCGATCGCCGACGGCAAAAACCGTTCGTTTGCTTTGGCTTTTCCCGAGACCTGAGAAAAACTCATTTGTTAAAGCCTCAACGATTTGCCATTGGCTTGGCGAGGTGTCTTGCGCTTCATCAATTAGAATATGGTCGATACCGTTGTCAAGTTTATATAAAACCCATGAGCAGACGTTTTCTTTTTGAAGCAATCTGCATGTGAGAATAATTAAATCATCATAATCAAGCTGAGATTGTCGGCTCTTATATTTTTCATAAGACTGCGTCAATTTTAAGGCGATTGTTGCCACAGCAAGCGTGACTTCATAAACCTTAATGCTCTTTAATTTTTCTTCCAAATCAAGAACACGTGCCAATTCAAAGCCCATATCGGCCAGGATGGAATCGCGGATTTTAATTGCATCTTTATGAGCTAAATTGGCCAAACCATCTCCCTCTTTTGTTAAAAAGGCTTTTTTATAAATGTCATAATCAAAATGTTCAAGCGCTTGGAATAAATAAGCAGCGTGCTCTTTATCAACCTTTGAGCTTTGGGACAAAGCTTCGGCGCATTCTTTGATGATCAAGCGAGGTAAGTTTTCTTTAAAATCTTTGATGAGATCTTCTTTTGTTGTGTTTTCTTTTAAGTTAAATTTTGAAAGCAAGCTTTTTTGAAATTCTTCAATGTTTTTGAAGTTTGAAAAAGTTTTGATGAAAGCGTGTCGGTTTTCAATAATTTCTTTTAAGAAATCACTCCATTGCTTTTCTTTAATGTTTTGCGTTAAAAAAGAAATGGCGTTTTTCATGTTAATGTCTTCTGTTTGATCGCCTTCTTTGATGATGTCTTTGCTTAAATAATCTAAAATTTCGTTTGAGGTTCTGTCATCCATCACTTCAAAATAAGGCGAGACATCAGCTTCTAAGGGAAACCTTTTTAAGATTTCTTCGCAAAAACCGTGAATGGTTTCTATTTTAAGCGGTTGCGGCGCATCTAAAACGACGGCAAAAAGTTTTCTGGCGCGTTCTTCAAGTTCGGGCTTTTGCTCTAAAACATGAGGATTATTGTAAAGACTTTGAAGTTCTTCAAATAAATCTTTATCGCTCATGACAGCCCATTTTGAAAGCTTGCCGTAAATTCGGGCGTTCATTTCAACCGCGGCGGCTTTTGTAAAAGTCAGGCATAATATTTTAGAAGGTGTGACTTCATCTAATAAAAGCCTTAAAACTCTGTCTGATAAAACTTTGGTTTTGCCTGTTCCGGCTGAAGCTTCAACCCACGCACTGTGAGACGGGTCGGAAGCTGTTGATTGTTCGGTGTTGGCTCTTTTGAGCTCGGCTTCTTTTAATGCTTTAATGTCTATCATGATTGATTGCGCCCTCTCCATTCTTTGAAACGAGCCAAATGTTCGTAATCCGAATAGATGTTTTTATGTTTCGGATTTGGGTTAAAAAGATAAGGCGTTTTTTCATTTTCAAAAACACTTAAGAGCTTTTGAATTCTTTCTTTTGTTTCTTCTAAAACTTCATTTAAAAGTTTTTCTTCATCAATTTGGCAGACCGTTTCTTTTTCAACGCCGAGATAAATCAGGCTTTTGACGGGTTTGGCAGGTAGCTTTTTGCCGTTTTTTTCAAAACCGCCGGACAAAGCAATAAGCGCTTCTAAAGGCAATTGTGGAAAATAGCCTTTTATGAGGTCTGTTTTTGTGGGCGGGGTGCCTGTTTTATAATCAACAATTTCATAAAAACCGTCTTTCGTTTCATTTATTCTGTCGGCTGTTGCCGTTAAAGTAGCGGTTCCGTTTTTCAAAGGAAGGTCCATTTCTCCTTTGACTTCCGTTGTGATGTTTTTAATTTCAGGGCGGTGTTTTTCTTCAAACGTTAAAATAAACTGTATGACTCTTTTAATTGAAGCGTGCCAAAAGATTTTTTTGCATTCATCGGAACAATGCAAATCAAGCTCTTCTTGGACAATGTTTTCCAACACGCTTTCAGCGTTTTCATCTAAATCCGAAGGATATTTTAAAGAAAATTTTTCTAAAATTTTATGTGTGAGTGTTCCGAAATCTTTCGAATCAAGCTCTTTTTCTAAAGATTGCAAAGCTTTTAATCCTAAAACTTTACTTGCGTAAATGTCATAAGGGCTTTCCATTAAGGTTTTAAGAGAGCTTGCCGAGAATTTTTTTGGCTTTGCTTTAAGCGGTACAAGAGGAGCAACAGGTTTAATTTCTTCAACTTTATAATCTTTTCCTAAGCCGTCTATTTTTAAGCCGAGCTCTTTATAAAAAGAGTCTGAAATGTCATCTAAATTAACATCTAAAGCTTTTAAGAGAGTTTCAGCTCGAAGCCAATATCTTGATTTGTTTGTCGGGGTTCCTTCAACGCGTTCGGACCTTGTTACAAAAACCTCTTTGGCATTTAAAAGAGCGCTTAAATCATCTGCCGATACACCAATGGCACGTTCAGGCAATGGCAAACCGAAATCTTTTTTCATGGGTCTTGACATGAAAGGATCTGCCGCGTTTAATTTTGGCCAGACACCTTCGTTTAAGGAGCCGATGATGACCGTATCAAAGCTGCAAAATCTTGCTTCGATCGGACCTAAAATTTTTAATCTCGGGTGGCTTCCGTAAGGCTTGCGGACGGTTTGATTTGAAAGAAGCGTTAAAAAGGCACCGCTATATTGTAATGGATCAATATCGCCTGCAATATCTGCTTTTTCTAAAATGTTTCCGAGTGTTTGTGCACATAAACGGCCGTCTGCGTGGCGCCATAAATTTTCAGATCCCGTTAAAACGTTATTTTGAGCGAGCGTTTCAGCCAGATGAATGTGTTCTTTTAAGAGGTCTTTAAAAGGAACGGATTTTTGAGCATATAAAGCTTTCATTAAAGAAAAGGCTTTGTTGATTTCATCATCAAGGGCATCATCTTTTGTTGTTATTCTGTCTTGCTGATATCTCGGTGTTCTTTTTTCAAGCTCGGCTTCACGGATAGCTTTTCTTATTTCTTCACGTGCTTTGCCAAGACACACATAGGGATTTTTCTTTAATGCCGCCAAAGATAAGGCCGAAAAATGAGTGTCTAAAACATCCAGGATTTGCCTTAAGAAAATGCCGATCGGGGATAAGTGAAGCGGGAGGCCTGCCGAATCGTCTATTTCAATGCCGAATCGTTTTAAGTTATCTGCAACCATACGTGCCAAATTTCTATCTGTTGTGACCAAGGCTGCCGTTTTTTGCGGCTGTTCCAAGACCTCTCTTAATATGAGGCAGATTGACATGGCTTCTTCAAAACGATCTTGCGTTTCAATAAATGTTAAGCCCTCTAAAGCGGCTTTTAAGTTTTCATCGACATGGCGCCAAATGTCTGTTGTTTCAGCTTCTCTCATAAGCTCGGAAACAAAAGTTTCTCGCAAAACGTTTGGCGCATTGGTAATGTCTTGAACATCTTCTCTTTTCAGATTGAGACTTTTTAGAAGTTCTTTTTTTTCAAATTGGGGGTGCGTTTGTGTTAAGCAATTTTCCCAATCTTGAGGGGTTATGTGTCGGTCAAGACCGTAGAGATAAATTTCTCCGCTTTCTAAAGTAAAAATTGCCTGTAAAACTTTTTTAAGACAATCAAACGGTGCGCCGAGACCTGCCGCTACGATTTTGCGATTTGGATTGTTTTTAATAAAATTTTGAGATCTTAAATAAAGAAGTCTGTTTCTTCTGTCTGCCGCATCAATCATGTTTCTTTGTTTTAAGATATCAGGCCAAAAAGATGTGACGATTTTTAAGAATTTCAGCGTTTCCTGCCAATGCGCCGCATATTCGGATGGCACAATGTTTTCAAGCTGATCAAAAGAAAGATTTTCCTGATAGGTCATGTCAATCAATTTTCCCAAATCAGAGGCAAGCGACAGACTTTGTGCAAACGAAATATCTTTGATGTTGTAATCGCTTTTTTTGGAAGCAATCATTTTTGCAAATAAAAAAAGTCTTTCTTGAGAGGAAATGGCTGCCGGCAAATCTGCCTCATCAATGTTTTCAAAAAACAATTCGTCTTCATCAACATCTTGGACGGCAACAATTTGAGGAAGCAAGAAAGGTGTTAATCCGTTCTGTTGCAAAAAAGCTTCTTTTAAGTTTTGACATGAACGTCTGTTCGGCATCAAAAACAGAACATCTGAAAGTTTGAGTAAGTCATTTTTATAATCTTCCAAAAATTTTTGCGCAATGATTTGTAAAAAAGGTGCGCCATATGGAATATTATAAATCTTTCCACTCATTTAGATGCCCTCTTGTTTCAAGAACGTAATGAATTTTTCAAGAGCACGGGCGCGATGAGAGATTTTGTTTTTAATATCGGAACCAAGCTCGGCAAAAGTTTTATCGTAACCTGTCGGCTTAAAAACAGGGTCAAACCCGAAACCGTTTTCTCCTTTTTGCTCAAAAATAATTTCACCGTCAACACGGCCTTCAAAAACTTTATATGAACCGTCAGGATAAGCTAAAACAAGTGCACATGAAAAGTGGGCGTTTCGGTTTGTGCTGTGTGTCTCAGCCATTTCATTAAGGAGTTTTTGCATCGCTTTTTGAAAATCTCGATTAGGGGCGTAACGGGCGGAATAAACACCGGGCCGACCATCTAAAACGTCAACACAAAGCCCCGAATCGTCTGCCAAACAAGGAAGATTTTTGAGTTTTGCAACGGCCATTGCTTTAAGGGCGGCATTTTCTTCAAAAGTTGTTCCTGTTTCCTCCACGTCCGGCAAATCTATTTCATCAGCGCTGATAACACGGATGTTCAGCGGTGTTAAAATTTGGCGTATTTCTTTGATTTTGCCTTGGTTGTGGCTCGCAAAAATAATTTCTTTCATTTGTTTATTCCCTGATGACCTTTTTTTGCAATTCAATGAGTTTTTTTACGCCGCTTCGAGCTAAAGAGAGAAGATCTGAAAAATCTTCCTCGCTGAACGGCAAACCTTCGGCTGTTCCTTGAATTTCGACAATTTTCCCGTGTTCCGTGAGCACAAAGTTAGAATCTGTATCGGCCGTGCTGTCTTCATCATAATCTAAATCAAGCAAATGTTGCCCCTTTGAAATGCCGCACGAAACGGCTGCGACAAATTCTTTAATCGGCATGCGGGCAATAGCGCCGTTTGCAACCAGTTTTTGACAGGCCAAATAAAGCGCCACAAAGGCACCTGTGACGGAAGCCGTGCGTGTGCCGCCGTCAGCCTGCAGGACATCACAATCAATAATGATTTGAAAACCTTTGAGTTTTTCCAAATCAACCACGGCTCTTAAGGCTCGTCCGATTAAGCGCTTAATTTCATGTGTTCTTCCGGCGTTTAAGCTTTTTTCTCTTGAAACACGTGTGACGGTTGAGCGCGGAAGCAAGGCATATTCAGCCGTTACCCAGCCTTTATCGCTGTCTTTGAGCCATTCCGGTAAGTGCGAATCGACCGTTGCCGTGCACAAAACATGGGTGTTGCCGCATTTGATTAAGCAAGAGCCTTCAGCATAAGCATTGACATTTTTGATGATTTCAACCTGTCGCAACTCATCATTTTTTCTGGATTTTCTTGTCATTGATGATTTCCCCCTAAAAACGAATCTAATGCTTTTATGACGCGATTGACCGTATGTTCTACGCGTTCGTCTTTTGTTTCAACAATAATATCAGCCTCTTCGTAATATGGGTATTCTTCCTTGATATAAAGCTCAAGTTTATCTTTGAGTGTTGAAGTTGCGCCTTGCAGGAAAGGCCTTTGTTTTCGGCCCGCCGTTCGATGGTAAAGCGTTTCAACATCAGCTTTGAGCCAGATTGTTAGCGCATTTTGTTTGGCCAAATCTCTTGTTTGTTTTGCAACAAAAGAGCCGCCACCTGAGGCAAGAACGCAAGGAGTGCCTGAGAGCAATCTTTTCATGACGCGCATTTCGCCTGCTCTATATTCATCTTGTCCAAAGCACTTAAACACATCAATCAAAGACAGGCCGGAGGCTTTTTCAATTTCACGATCGCCATCAACAAACGGCAGATTAAGTTTTTTTGCCAATCTTTTGCCGACACTTGTTTTTCCGCTTCCCATTAAACCGACAAGAAGAATGATTTTATTTATATTTTTTCCCATTTCTTAACGCTTCTTTTAATAAAATTATGCTATATCATACTTTCAATAAAACAACATATCAACAATTTTTAAAAGGTAATCTACCATGAAACACAAAAATTCAAAATGGATTGTTTATATCGTTTTACTTGCCCTCTTGGGTGGCGTTTTTTATTTTAGTGTGCACGATATTTCTCCCGTGTCAAAACACATTGAAAAGGATATTTCACTTAAAATTCGGTAAAATAAATGGCAAGTGCGCTTGAATTATTTTTGGATAAGATATCTGCCGAAGATGGTGTTTCGGCAGCTACTCTTGCTGCCTACGAAAAAGATATTACGCAATTTTTGGCTTTGGAAAAAGTTTTGCCCGAAAAAATAAAAGCCGGAAATATAGCAGATTTTGCGCGTTATCTGACTGACAGACACTTTGCCGTTAAAACCTTAAACCGAAAAATATCGGCATTAAGGCGATTTTGTAAATTTTTAATTGAAGAAAAAATATTAAGCGAAAATCCGCTGACGGATATAACAACGCCTAAAAGAGAAAAGCCTTTACCAAAGTTTTTAACACCTGAGCAGGTCGAGCTTCTTTATAACAAAGCCGCAGAAGATAAAAGTATTGCTTTTCAGCGTGCTGCCGTGATTGTTAAATTGATGTTTTCAAGCGGTATGCGTGTTTCAGAAGTGTTGAATGTTTCATTAAACGCCATTAATCACAATAAAAAACAAATTTCCGTCAGAGGAAAAGGGGCAAAAGATCGGATAGTCTTTTTTGATGATCAGACAAACAAGGCTTTGTTTGATTATATCAATAATATCAGGCCTTTGTTTTTAAGAAAAAAGCAGATTTCAAATTTTTTGTTTCCATCTAAAACGGCTTTAAGCGGACATTTGACGCGAGATGCTTTTTTTAAGGATTTAAAACAGCTTGCCGTTTTATGCGGCATTTCTCCTTTTGCCGTTTCTCCGCACGTTTTGCGGCACTCTTTTGCCACAAATTTAATTAATCATGAGGCAGATTTGCGTTCGGTTCAGAAAATGCTCGGGCATGAAAACATCAGCACGACCGAAATTTATACGCACATTACAAGCCAAAAAATTATTGATAGCGTTTTTGAAAAACATCCTCTTAAAGATTTTAGAAGGCAGGGTTAGTTTATGAAAAAAGAAAAAGACATTATTAATCATGAACATTCAGATCAAGGGCTTCTTTCATTTTCTTCAAAAACGGCCGATTTTGTGCAAAAACTTCTCGGTGACAAAGGTTTTGTGACGATTGATATTTTAAAAAACTGGAGCAATATTGTGGGTGAAGATTTATCAAAAGATACTTTGCCCGAAAAAGTTGATTTTCCAAAAGATTCGCAGGCGGGAGGGACGCTTCTTGTTTCTGTTTCATCCGGTGCGTTGGCCTTGGAACTTCAGCATAAAACGCCGATTGTTCTTGAAAAAATTAACACATATTTCGGTTATAAAGCCGTGGATCATATTAAAATTATTCAAAGCAATCAAAAGTTCGAGCAAAAAGAAGACATCAATATTGCGGATATTGAAAAGAAAAAGCTTGTAACCAAAGAGGAACAAAATTATATTGAAAATATTACAAGAGAAATTGAAAACGAAGAGTTGAGGGAAAAACTTCAATCTTTTATTAAAGCTGTTTTGCTTGCTCAGAAAAAGGAGAGTTGATTTTGGAAAAGTGGATTCATCGCATCAGTTCGATTATTACATTTGTTGTTATGTATGTTGTTTTGGGATATGTTTATCTTTCTTTTAAGGGATTTATTTACCAAAACGGAACATTTGAACTTGTTAATAAAGCGCAAGCAGGTTTGCTTGATTTTGCACAAAAAGGTGATGAAGAGGAAGCACCGTCTTCAGTTGTTTTGGCTCGTAACGTTGCTTTGAATTTTCCGCAAACCATTATTGCGGGTGATGCAGATGCACCTTTGACGATTTTTGAATTTTCTTCTCTTGCCTGCACACATTGTGCTGATTTTCACTTAAACGGACTTCCAAAGCTTAAAAAAGATTTTACGGACGCAGGGAAGGTGAAAGTTTCTTTTATTCATTTTCCGCTTGATAAGCGTTCTATGCAGGCCGCGATGCTTGCCGAGTGCGTTGATCAGGATAAAAAAGCCGACTTTTTGAATCTTGTTTTTTCAAAGCAGCGTGACTGGGTTTTATCTCTCGAGCCGGAAAAAAACTTAATCAATTATGCCATTGTTAGCGGTTTAAGCGCACCTGCTGCCGCTCGTTGTTTAAAAAATGACGATTTAGCAAAAGAAATTATTTCCAATCGTCAAGAGGCTATCGATAAGCTTAAAATTCAAGGAACGCCGGCCTTTTTGATTAGCACGGAAGATGAAAATGAAATTGTATATGGCATTTCAAACATTAATGATTTTAAGGCACATTTGAACGAGCGCTTGCAAAAATGGCAAGAAGCGAGCAACTTAAAAACAGAAGAAGAGTAAATGAAAAAACCTGCAGACATTGAAGCTATGGAAGAAAAAATAGAGGCTTTTAAGAAAAAAGAAAAAGCCAAGAAAGCTTTTGTAAAAAATCCGTCTTCCGCAGGGTCTGCAGCAAAAGGTTTTCAGCTTAGTGTGGATTTGGTTTCAGGCGTGTTTGTCGGTGCGGCGATTGGGTATTTTCTTGATGTGGTTTTTCATTCAACACCGTGGTGTTTGGTGGTGTTGACCGTTCTCGGCGGAATTGCCGGTATTTTAAATGTTTATAAGTCGGCAAAGGCAGAAGAAAAGGAATCTTGATATGTCAAATCCTTTGGAACAGTTTGAAATTAAGACATTACTGCCCATTGATTTATCACACTATGATATTTCATTTTCGAATTCATCGCTTGCCATGTCTTTGACGGTTGTTTCAATTATTGTTGTTTTTGCGCTTTGTTTAAGAAAGGCGACGCTTGTGCCGAATTTGGCGCAGTCTGTGCCGGAGGCGTTGTATGAGTTTGTTTACAATTTAATTAAGAACAATGTCGGCAAACAAGGCTTAAAATATTTTTCGTTTATCTTTTGTCTTTTCTTATATATTGCTTTCGGAAATTTATTCGGGCTTTTCCCTTACAGTTTTACGTTTACCTCACATGTTGCGGCGGTTGGTGCTTTATCTCTTCTAGCGCTTTGTTTTAATATTTGTGTGGGGGTTTACAATCGAAAATGGGGATATTTAAGAACATTTTTGCCCAAAGGCATTCCTTATGCACTTGCGCCCCTTGTTGTGCCGATTGAGATGATTTCTCTTATTTCAAAACCTTTTAGCTTAACCGTTCGTTTGGTGGCTAATATGACGGTTGGGCACATTATGCTCAAGATTTTGGGAGGATTTGTTGTTGCTTTAGGTGTTTTGGGAATTGTTCCGCTCTTTTTCCAAGCGCTTATTATTATTTTTGAAATATTTATTGCGGTTCTGCAGGCTTTTATTTATACTGTGCTGAGCTGTATTTATTTGGGTGATGCTTTACGCTCACATTAACGTTAATTTTTTTAGAAAGGATACTAAAATGGAACCAATAGCTTATATTTCTGCCGCAATCTGTGCTTGCTCAATGATTGTTGCCGCATGGGGCGTGACGAAACTTTGGACAACAATGATTGAAACTGTCGGACGCAATCCGCAAGTTAAAAAAGATGTTGATATTTATGGCTGGGCAGGCTTTGCTGCTATTGAAGCCATTGCTTTGTACGCATTGGTTGTTGCACTTGTGATTTTAACCGGCAAATAATATGCCTCAACTCGATTTCTCATCATACATTTCACAAATTGTTTGGCTGACGGTGACATTTTTAAGCCTTTGGTTTGTTATGTCTTGCTTTATTGTGCCGCGTATCAAAAAAATTTTTGATGAACGTCAGCAAAAAATTGAAGCCTATATTCAAAAAGCTGAGGCTGTTAACAAAGAGGCTCTGATGTCTTTAGAGCGCTATGAAAGCTCTTTGGCAAAAGCTAAATTGGATGCTGAACAGAGGATTTCGGAAGAAAAGGCTAAGATGGCAGAGGATATTGCTGCTAAAAAAATTGAACTGAACGATCTTTTGGAGAAAAAAATTTCTCAAAATGAAGAAATTTTGAAAAAAGAGCGCCAAGAAATATGGGGTGCTATTGATGAGGTATCAAAGAATGCGGCCGAGCTGATTTTGGAAAAACTCGGTATTTGCGCCAGTAAGGATTAATAAATGCCACAGGTTAATGATGAAAACAGTGGTGCGGATATTTTAGATGCCACGCAAAATGCCGTGATTGATGCGGTTAATTCGGTGTCTGAAATGATTGAGAAAACCACCACCGAAAGTACCATTACTCCGAACACTTCACATGAAGTTTTTTACCAGAGTGCTGAGTTTTGGGTTGGTATGGCTTTCGTTTTGGTGGTTGTGGCTTTATTTAAACCTGCAGGAAAAGCTTTAAAACAACTTTTGAGCAGACGTCGAGAACGTATTATTAAAGAACTTGATGATGCGGCTTCTTTACACAGTGAGGCTCAAAAGCTTTTAGCTCAATATGAACGTCAGTTTTTAAACACAAAAAATGAAGTTCAGGAAATTATTGAAAAAACAGAGCAAGAAATTAAAACCTATCAAACAAACCAGAGTGAGCAGCTTGAAAAAAAACTCTCTAAAAGGCAAAAAGAGGCCGACCGTGTGATTGAGACAGCTATTGAAAAAACGCGTGATGAGATGAATTTTGCGATTTCTCAAAAGGCAACAAGTATCGTTATTGAGCGTATTAAGGCCGGTTTAACAAAAAAACAACGATCGAAATTGATTGATCAATCAATTTCAAATATTTTAAAAAATCTTTGATGTACGGTGAAAATGAGATGGAATATCCTTTGTATGAAAAAGCAAAAATTCTTTTAGAAAACGAATATCAAAATGTTTTTAACATTGTAAAGGATAGCCCTTATCATAAGACTTTTATTGATGAAAAAATAAGGCATTCTTTTCAGGTTTCCGGGGCGGGTAACGGTATATTGGCTCAGGAGCCATATTTCCAAAATAAATCAGATGAATTTATAGATATTTGCAAAACGGCTATTTTATTGCATGATGTATATCGTTTCAGAGAAGTGCTTGGGTGGTTTGAATCCGGTCAAAAAATAGACCATGGAGAAAAAGGCGCGGAGCTTTTATCCACATTAAAAGACTTTAATAACATATTAATTACTCTGCCCGTTAAACATCATGGACACATGATTGAAGATCTTTATAATGACGCTCTGTATCAGAGTTTAGATGAAAAGACAAAAGATGAGGTCAAATACATTATTTTTGCTGTTCGTGATGCAGATAAAATTGCCAATTGGAATTTACTGAAAAACGAGTGGGAAAAAGTTGAGTCTATCTGGCTTGCAAATCCTGACGATTTTTCGCTTGCGCAAGCAAAAATCAGCAGATGGCTGTGGAAATATTTTATTCGGCAAGAAGTCTCTCCCAATCGTTTTAGAAAAACAAATGCAGACACAATGATATCTGTTATTTGTTGGTTGTTTGATATTAACTATGATTACAGTATTTTTTATGCACAAAAGTTAAATTTATTTGATGGGCTTTGCGATATACTTAAAAGGCTTCATGTTGAAGATGAGGAGATTGAAAAAGTGCGTTCTGTAATCCAAGATTATGTTGTAAAAAAATTTAAGATTCAGATTTAAGCTTATTCAAAAGTGAACATCACGTCATTTTTAACGGTGCAATATTTTTTCGCCGCTTCTTTGGATATGGGAAGAGTCATGTCACCGCCATAAGTAAATTCGTAAATTTCCTTATTTGAAACGGTGATGGACAGTAAACCAGATGTTTCATCAAATGTGGTCAAAAGAACATTCTGACATTTTTGTTTATTAAGATTTTTATAAACAACGGAAAATGTGTTTACAAAGGGTGAAATAATATTTCCCTCTATATCCGAACCGATCAAGATTTCAGAAGAATTTTTGGAAAACACTTTATTTGAACGTATCATTTGCAAAGGTATGATGTTTTCTTTAATGGCCGAAGCCGTATTCAGCCCGCGGTAGTCTATTTGCTTTTGGTAATGTTTTCTGATGGCTTGCGTTATGCTTTTAATTTCATCCGAGACATCTGTTGATGCCGGTGATTTTAGCAAAAGAAAAATCAAAAGGAACAAGCCAAAAGCGAGAATGCCGACAAGAGATAACAAACCACCCATAGTTAAAGATTTATTTTTGAAAACATAAAGCATTGTTTTGTTTTATCCCATTGCTGAAGTAATTTGGTCTTGCATGTCAAACACACCGAAGACGGCCCAAGCAATAATGGCGGCAACCGTTAAAATGGCAACCATGTTCAAAATTCCGGCTTTTTGTTCAATCATGTAAACAGATTCTTCAAGCCAGTTGTTTGCTAAATTTTCAAGGGCTTCTTCAAAGTTATCAAGTTCAGAATAAATTTTTAAGTCGGCGATAATTTCTTTATCCGGAAACTGCAGACCGGTTTTGTTCAAAGCTTGTCCTAAGTTATCACCGTTTTTGATAAATGAAAGTGCCGCGTCAATACGTTCAATGAGGTATCTGCTGGCATCACGTTTTAAGCTTTGAAGAGCAATTGAAACAGGAACGCCACCTTTAACAAGTGCGGATAAAGCAAGTAACCAAGTGATACCGACGAAGATTCTGTATAAAGACCAAGGGGGGATATTATCAAACGCAGCGCGGATTTTGCCCGTCCAAATACTGATGGTTGAGTAGATGATGAGTGCTGTGACAGGGAATATGGCAAA
>Ga0310690_10008635_pt1 | contig 12896 bp, 8 predicted proteins | sample AusTroGonzalo_MG_2_FD_207661 | JGI IMG/M metagenome (GOLD analysis project Ga0310690, IMG submission 207661) | Bovine rumen microbial communities from tropical cattle in Woodstock, Queensland, Australia - Gonzalo_04 (v2) (version 2) | ecosystem: Host-associated > Mammals > Digestive system >...
CCTGAAGACCCTTGCCACCTTCCTTCACAGGATTACCCTTCTTATCGACGAGTTTGCCATAGCCATAGGGCAGATAAACGGTAGCCTCCTGCATCTTACCCAGACTGGGTGAGTAGAAGCGTATCGTCTGCATGCTTCCATGAGGAATATCGGTGCGCTCAGCATAGAAATCCTGATCAGGGGCGGGAATCTCAATACCACTCTCCCAACGGCACGAACCGAAGTAGTTGCCTGTACCTGGGTCATTAACGGTAGCACCATCGATGGTCAGGTGATAGTAGTGGAAACCAGGATCCATCGGACCCTCAGTCGTTCCAGTCCAGACACCGTCGTTATCCTTCTTCAGCACCGTACCGCCACGGCCACCAAGACCGAGACTGACAATCACCGACTTAGCATCGGGAGCCTCGATGCGGAAACGGGCATAACCCTCGCTGTTCACCTTCGGCCATTCCTGACCAGGCTGATTCCACGGATTGCTGACGAAGTCTTCCTTCGGTACACGATTATCAAGGGCGGGATCGAAGTCGCGGATGGCACGGAAGCAAGCCTTCGGACGGTAATTCTCGTCGAAGGGCAGCGGGTGGTTGTTCACACCGAGCCAAGAATCCTTGTCGCCCAGATTCCAGAAGGTCACGTTGTCGATGACGTCTGCATGCTTACGGAACACCTTGAACAGACGGGCATACTGATCAGTCTGCAGGGTACCCATATACTCAGGCATTGGCTTAGCCTCACCACGAGAGAACATCAACTGACCACCGCTCTCATTGTTCATACGCAGGTCGAGTTCGGTGATATTGATATGCTTCACGATCTCCTTGAAACGGACGATAGCCTTTTCGAGTTGCTCCTCGCTGGGGAAGTAGATGTTGTAGTGACCTTGCATACCGATACCGTCGATGGGTACACCAGCATCCTTCATCTTCTTCACCATATTGTAGATACGCTCGCGCTTACCCTCATCAACACAACTGTAGTCGTTGTAGAACAACAGCGTATTGGGGTCAGCCTCACGAGCGAACTGGAATGCCTTGGCAATGAACTCATCACCACAGAGTTGGAAGTGACGGCTCTGACGATAAGGACTGGGTTCCTGACCAGGACGTCCAAAGCCAAAGCGGGGACCGAACTGGTTGTCGTCAGCCATGGCCTCATTCACCACGTCCCAAGCATAGACCACATCTTTATAACGGTTCACCACCGTATGGATGTGCTCGCGCAGACGCTGATAGAACACCTCTTTCGTGACGGGCTTACCTTTCTTGTCGGTAAACATCCAGTCAGCAAACTGTGAGTGCCAGCACAGACAGTGACCACGCATCTTGATACCGTTCTGACGGCAGAAGTCAGCAATCTTATCAGCACGCTCGAAATTCCACACGCCCTCCTTCGGATGAATCTCACCGGGCTTCCAGTCGTTCTCAGCAGTCACACTGTTGAACTGCTTGATGACAAGAGCCTTCTGGGCATCATCACTTACATTGCGCTGGTTCAGCGCTACACCAATGGTAAAATAATCTTTGTAGGCATCCTTCAGGCCGACATTTTCTCTGGGATCAACCTGACGCCACTGTGCAAATACGGACGTACTGCCCACTACGGTCAGGATCAGTCCGAAAAACAATTTCTTCATCATTTCTTATACTATTTATTTCTAAATTCTTACTTAAAGAGGCTCAATGCCATCTGACGGAGTGCACGACGCCAAGTCAGGAACTCGTGGGCGGTACCCTCAGAAATATGGCTCTCAGCGTTGAAACCAGCAGCCTTCAGAGTATCCACAGCCGACTTGATGCGGTCGGGACCTTCCTTAGAACCACAACTCAAGAAGATATACTTCACCTGTTTCTTGTCCTTAATCTCCTCAGGCGTATAGACGCCACCGCTGAGCAGTCCGTAATAGTTGAACAGTTCAGGACGAGCCAAGGTAATTGAATGAGTTTCCATACCACCCATCGACAGGCCGGCCATAGCGCGGCTCTCCTTCTTGGCGATGGTGCGGAAGTTGGCATCGACATAAGGTATAAGTTCGTCGCAGAGTACTTTCTCGAAGTTCTGGGCAGCAGCACCACGACCACCGCCACCAAAGCCCATCTCATTCGTCATACCGTAAGTGCAGACAACGATGAACGGCTTGATCTTACCCTCAGCAATCAGGTTGTCCATGATGAGGTTAGCGTGACCCTGTGTCATCCAGGCTGTCTCGTCCTCACCCCAGCCGTGCTGCAGGTAGAGCACAGGATAACTGGTCTTAGCATCCTTATCGTAGGTCGGCGGCGTATAGACGAAAGCGCGACGGCACTGCTGGGTGCTCTCACTCCAGAAGAGAATCTGCTGCACCTTGCCGTGAGGCACATTCTTCATAGCGTAGAAGTCCTTATCCTTAGCGGGAATCTCGATACCGCTTTCCCAACGAGTAGAACCATAGAAGTTACCTGTACCAGGATCGTTGAATGTACCACCGTCAACGGTGATGTGATAGTAGTGGAAACCTTCGTCCATAGGACCGGCTGTGGTGCCTACCCATGAACCGTCGTAAGTCTTCTTCAACTGGGTTCCACCCTGGCCACCCAGACCGAGACCTACATTCACAGCCTGAGCATCGGGAGCCTCAATGCGGAAACGGGCATAACCCTGAGAGTTCACCTGCGGATACTGCTGTCCGGGCTGGTTCAGTTCAGAGGGAACGAAGTCCTCCTTGATACCAGCCACCTCGGGGAAGGCGAGGTCGGGATTGAACGGAGCGCGCTGCTGCTGACCAAAACCACCAGGACCGCCACGACGACGACCCTGCTGGCCAGGACCACCCTGACCCTGACGATTGCCACCCTGTCCGAAGCCCTGACCCTGAGGACGAGCGGGACGTGCGGGACGCTTTGGCATATCCCACTTCGGGTCCTTCATCTCCTTAATATAGGTATAAGCCAACTTGGGCTGATAGTTCTCATCGAACGGCAGTGGATAGTTACGGGCTCCAAGCCAAGAATCACGGTCGCAAAGATTCCAGAAGGTCACACAGTCGATGACATCCTTATGCTTACGGAACACGCGGAATACACGGGCATACTGATCAGCCAAATGTTGCTTCACAGAGTCGCTGACTGTCACACCCTCACGGCTGAACTGAAGTTGTCCACCCATTTCCTCATTCACACGGATGTCAAGTTCAGTCACGTGGATGTGCTTCACCACCTTCTTATAGAGATTGAGGGCATCATCGATTTCCTTCTCTAAAGGACCGTAGATGTTGTAGTGACCCTGCATACCAATACCATCGATGGGCACACCATTGTCCTTCATCTTCTTTACCATGTTATAGATGCGCTGGCTCTTCACAGGGTCGCACTCGTTGTAGTCGTTATAGAACAACAGGGCCTTCGGATCGGCCTCACGGGCGAACTGGAATGCCTTGGCGATGAACTCGTCACCACAGAGACGGTACATGGCACTCTGGCGATAGGGATCAGTAGCATTCTTATCGTCAGTCATGGCCTCGTTCACCACGTCCCATGCATAGACAACGTCCTTATAGCGAGAGACAACAGCCTGGATATGGTTCTTCATACGGGCGTAGAACTGCTCCTTGGTCGTACCCTCGGCAGTCATCCAACGACCAATCTGCGAGTGCCACATCAGACAGTGTCCACGCAGTTTGATGCCGTTCTGACGGGCGAAGTTAGCAATACGGTCGGCATTCTCCCAATTGAACTGGCCTTCCTGAGGCTCAGTGGGTTCGGGCTTCATGTCATTTTCAGCAGTCATGCTGCTGAACTCCCTCTTAATGAGAGCAGCCTGCTCTGCGTTAGTCACATTGCGCTGGTTGACAGCGACACCAATCAAGAAGTAGTCTTTATAGACGTCCTTCAATCCTTGGGCCATGGCGGTAGTGCTCATCGCAATGAGCATCATACCCAAAATAGTCTTTTTAATCATAATCATTTTCGTTTTTGTTATTTTTTGAATAGATGGGGAATAAACTCATGGAGTCCACGACGCCAGGTAAGGAACTCGTGGGCGGTGCCTTCCGACTGCTTACCCTCGACCTTGATACCCATTTCCTGTAAGCCCTTCACGATGTCACCACTCTTGATGAAATCTTCAGAACCCCAGTTCATGTACATGTAGTGGATCTTCTTGTTGAACTCATCGGCATTGGTAAAGACACCATTATAGGCCGTCTTCAGGTCGAGACCGAAGATAGCACCGCTGAAGGTGCCAAGCCAAGCGAACTTATCCATGTTGTTGAACACGATGTCGAAAGTCTGGTGTCCACCCCATGAAAGTCCAGCCATAGCACGGTTATCGCGGTCGGTCTTCGTACGGAAATTAGCGTCGATATAAGGAATGAGGTCGTTCAGCAGGACGGGATAGAACGAAGCACCATAGTCGCCCATACCTTGGCCACGACCCATCGGAGCCTTGATGTCACCACTCTCCATGACCACGATCATAGGTACAGCCTCGCCACTAGCAATGGCGTTGTCCATAATGTGCTGCATCTTGCCCTGGAGGGTCCAACTGGTTTCGCCCTCGCCCATACCATGCTGCAGATAGAGCACGGGATAGCGCTTCTTCAAGCCCTGCTTCTGATCGTACTCTGCGGGAGTATATACCATTGTATGACGCCACTTGTTCTGCTCGTTGCTCCAATAGTAGATGCTGCGGACAGAACCTGCAGGCACACCCTGCTGCGGACGGTAGTAGTCGCCCTCAGGTCCCTCGGGCACCTCCAGACCACCAGCCTCACGATTGGTGCCAAAGAAGGTCTCTGAGGCAGGATCGATGAAGCGGACGCCGTCGATACTCATGAAATAATAGTGGAAACCTACGGGCAGGGGATCGGTCACAGCCATGAAGTTACCCTGACCATCAGGCTCCATGTCATATTTCTTATCGCAGATATCCACAATGACCTTCTTGGCCTGAGGCGCATTGATGCGGAAGTAGGCACGACGCTGCGAGTCAACCTTCGGAAACTCATTGCCAGGAATGGTATTCTCACCCGTGACAGCATCAGCAGGCACGTTGATCTTCTTGATAGCCACTGGCAGATTGGCGGGACGCTTAGGCTCGAAGCCAAGGTGACGAGCCACAGCCTCACCATAACGGCAACCCAATTCGCGATAACCGGCAGCATCGAAGTGCAGACGGTCAGGACCATTGGTGCAACCATCAGATGAGATGACCTGAGAAGTATGGATGGTCTGGGGCAGTTCGTCGATCTGCTTCTTGCAACCGATGCAGACGCCCTTACCGTCAGCCTGAACGATATTTCCGACATAGAGGTTCACCTCTTCGGGCTTCAACTGGAGATCGCCACAGAGATTCTCATAAACCTCCTTCACCATACCAGCCCACTTCGGGTCGCCGGTATTGGTCTCGCCCTGATGCATCAGGATACCCTTGATGACACCGTCCTTCTGAGCCTTCTTGGCCAACGTGACCAGACGCTCGTAGGGGTTGTTGTCGTAAGCGGCCAACATGCCCTTCATCCAACCCGGAGCCTTCTTGTTCACGTAATCGGGGATGCTGTCGGGGAGGAAGCCCTTGATATCGATACCACCGATAGCCACGTGGATAACACCGATCTTGATGTTCTCGGGCAGAGAAGCCACAAGGGTACGACCGAACCAGTCGGCTGGGGTCAGACCCGTGTTAGGACGGCAAAGGGGAGCCGAAGCCTCACACCACTCACCCATCTTACGCTCTGGGCGACCGTTGGCAGCAGGGAAATCGACAGCGGGCATCAACAGGAAGCGCGGACCTGGGCTGGCCAGATCGGCTGCCTCAGGACGGGCATTACCCTCCATGTTCGACTGTCCGAAACAAAGGAAAATGTAAAAGTTAGGGTCAGCGGGCTGAGTGACTTCCTCAGTCTTGGCCTTTTTGGTAGCAGCCTTCTTTTTCTGGGCTGCCAACGTGCACGGCAGGGCCAACAAAAGGGCCGCAAAGAGCACAGTTTTAAGTCTTGAATGAATCATACGTATGAATTTTGGTTAATTGAATTAATTTCCAGAACCGTAACCTGCACTGTTGACCAGATTGAAATACTCCTCCGAGGCGTAATACAGGTATTTGCGATAGACAGGACGCGGACATGCCTCCGGATCAGTCAGGAACGTCTTACCGTCAGGGGCATTGTCATCGTACTTTGCCAGAAGATGACCCTCGGTGAACACCAGCCAACTGACGTTACAGTTGTCATCACAAATCTTGATGAAGTTGGCGCCAAAGCCATTCTTTCCGGCCTTTCCAGTGATGGCCTTGCCCCAAGACGATTCATATTTCTCAGGAGCCCAGTCCATCTCAGTGACAACGATAGGCGCCTCCCTACCGATCGGCATGATCTCATTATCCCATCCGTCCTTAAACTTGTCATAGACCACCTCAACTTCTCTATCGTAGCCGCTGTTATACCAGCCCGGGTAGCAGTGGACGGCATAACCGATGTTCTTGCCCTGCACAGGATACTTCTCGAAAGTACTGTAAAGCATCTGATAGTGCAGACCAGGAACCAGCACGATATTATCACAGTTCTCACGAATCACATCAACAATACCCTGCATGAACTCCGTCAGCAACTGACCACGCTCATCGAAGGTGGCACCATTCCAATTGTCAATGGCCTGACCTTTGCTATTACAAATCTGAATAGGCTCATTGCAGAGTTCGAACAACACATATCTGTTATTCTTCAGTTTCGGATGTCGGGACACATAACCCCACACAATCTTCAGGTAGTTATAATACTTGTCACCCTTCTTTATCTTCTCCGGACAGACCCCCGGCGGACGCATCACCACATACAAACCACTGGAGATGGCGTATTCGGCCATCGGAATAAACACCTGATCAAGATAATCCTTGAAACGGTTGTAGTCGAAGGCTGAGATGTCATTCTCGCCCGTCGTCTGAACGCCTGGGGTGTTGCTCCAATAGGGATCCATGTGCTGACGGACGAAGGTCATCTTCCAACCAGCATTCAGGATCTGGTCGATGATGCCCTTGTTGTATGCCAGACATCCTTCCACATCATAGTCGCTCCATTGCGTACCCTGTTCGTTAAACCAGGGACTGAACGTCTGGGCAAAGCCGTGCATGATGACCGTCTGACCTTGGTCATTCTTGAAGAAACGTCCCTCCACGTGAAGCGGTGAGAATGTAAAAGTAGTTGCCTTAGGAGTCTCTGGCTCCTCAGGCGTCGTTGTTGGAGTCTCAGGATTGGGAACAGGCTCAGGAATATAGGGCTCTGATTCACTATCCTTACCACAAGACACAAGCCCTACAACGAGGGCACTAATTGCTAAAAAATTAAGTACGTACCTTTTCATGGGTGCAAAGGTACGTACTTTTCCTTAAAGCGATATTTGATAGTGTTTCAGATGCTTTGTCGTATGTTACATTTGACACATATTATCCTACAATCACCACTCCACCGTTGCACGGAATGGTAATCATCATCTGCTGCTTCTTATTCTGTTTCAAGGTCTTCACACTGCCGTTGAGTTGTGCGTCGTCACTATAGACAGTCACCTCTGCGCCTTTGTCGAACATCGGAAGGGTAACGGTCTGCTTCAATGGCTCACTTTCAGCATTGATACCCACCACATACCACTTGTCGCCACAACGACGGGCCAAGATGACATACTTGCCTGGATAGCCGTCGATGAACTTCACCTCATCCCAAGTCGTGGGTACCTGTTTCATGAAGTCGATGGCCCAAGCGGGGGCATCTGTCAGGTTATTGGGAGCCATAGCAAAATGCTGCACAGCACTCTGGAAGAGGACTGCAGTTGCGAGAGCATAGACATCGGAGGTCTTACGGACCGTACCACGTTTGTTATCGGCATTGTAATACTTGTTGAGGGTGGAACCGCCAAAGTCCATCGAGCCTACCGTATTGCGGATGAACGGATGGGTACATCCGTTGCGGGCTTCTGCGTCACAGGCACCTTGTCCGAAATGGAGGTTCTCTGAGGCGAGCACAGCCTCCGAGGCGGCATAGTTGGGATACATGCGTTCCCAGCCACGTGGCAGCGTACATCCGTGGAAGATACAAAGCAGTCCGAAGTCGTTGGCATCGGCGAGGATTTCCTCATAGAGTTGCATCGTCGGCTGTTTGTCGCCACCGAAGAAATCCACCTTGATACCACGGATGCCATTCTCTTTCATCCACTTCATCTCTTCACGACGGATACGGCCATTATCCATCTTTCCTATCGGAGTCTGAGGGGCATCGTTCCACTTACCGTTGGAGTTATACCAGAGGAAGAGACCCACACCCTTGGTCTTACCATAACGGGCCAGTTCGGCAATCTTCTCGTAGCCAATCTGCTTGTCCCAGAAAGCATCGATCAACACGCTCTGGTAACCCATAGCAGCAGAGAAGTCGATATAGCGCTTCTGTTCGTCGAAATTACAACTGTTGTCCATACCGATGATCCAACTCCACGAGCCCCTGCCGTAGATATACTCTTGCGAGGCCTTGTATTTGGGTTGTACCAGATCGAAGGGAACTGTAGTCTCCACGATATTTGCCAGCGGACCCACGGTAATGGTACGCCAAGGAGTCTCGCCAGGCAGCGACATGGCAGGAGTGACAGAGCCAACACCATTCAACTCACCCGGTTGTGGGAAACCGATACGGTAGTTGGCACCGCCCTCGTTCAACAGGCGACAGCCCACATAGTTGCCATCGGTACCCGTCTCGCTGATGAGTACCCAACCCGTAGGTGTCTTGAACAGACAGGGGAAGGTATAGCCCTCACCCCAGCCGTTCTTACCCATCGCATCGTCGAGGGTGTAAGAAGTCTCATAACTGGGAGAGGTACGAGCGAAACCACCCATCGGCTTCGACTGCGGACAGAGGAAGGTGGTGGTACCCTCAGGCAGCACGAAACCACTGGCCTCACTCTGTACCACACAGACACGGGTGTCGCGCTTCGGATAGATTTTATAGCGGAACGCCACGTCGCGATTGCTGACGCGGAAAGTAATATCCATCACGGGCAGACCATTCTGCAGATAGGTAGCCACACCCTCATTGGCCTGATAACTGACCTGACGCTGTTTGATATTATTCAGGGTGTAGGTCTCGCTGACGGGCATCGACCCGAAGCCTTCTTTCAAGGTCAGACCCTGAGTGTAGTCGCCGATATTCGTCACCACACCAAGGGCAGAACGGTTCAGCATCGCCTGTCCCTCATAGTTGACGCTATAGCAGGGCTTGCCATTCTGTAAGTCTAAACTGACCTGTATCTTCCCGTCAGGACTCGAAATGGTCTGGGCTTTCGTCCCTATCGTCAGGCACAGCAGCGCCAGACAACATATGATCGTCTTCTTCATATCTTACTTAATCTTTTGATAACAGAACTCATCAACATCCACGTAACCGCCAGCCTTCTTCGTGGCATAACAGAAGATACCGAACTTAGTACCCATGAAGAAACGACGCCAGTCGAAGCCCAGGCGGTAGTCTTTGGTGCCTATCTGAATCCACTGCTCACCGTCGAGGCTGTAGTAGAAGTTTGCCTTGTCACCACCGCCCATACGACGACCACCCTGAGCGGGACGGAAGTCACCGTCAAGGCGCAGCCAGATCTTGTTCTGCTTGAGTTCCACGCTTTCGATGGCCTTCTCCTCGAAACTGGTCACCTCCTTGTCACGGTCGGAGAGTTGCACCTTTTGCTCATTCATCTCCAAGAAGAGTTTCTTGCCCTTCTTCTTAATGGTCAGGGCACCTGTATCGCTGTTGAAAGCAGCCAGACCGGCACAGTCACCGTCCTTCATCTTCGAGAGATCCATCAGGATAGAACCACTGCACTGAGGCCCTTCCATACGCTGTGTCAGCGTGTTGGGGGCGAGATAGAGGGTCTCCACTACACGGTTGGTCTTCAAACGGAGGAATCCTGGACGCTCCGTCAGACTCCACGCTGCGTCGATGGGGTTGTGGTTCCACTGCCAGTGCAGACCGAGTTTCGCGTCGGAGAAGTCATCGCTCTTCACAATGGCGGCCTCAGGCTCTCCGCTCACAAACGGACGCACCTCATCGGGCACCTTACCGTTCTCGTCGCCCAGCATCGGCCAACCGTTAATCCAACGACAAGGCATCACCGTGAGTACACGACCCACGCCACCACGGTCCTGGAAGATGATACCGTACCAGTCGCCAGAAGGAGAATCGACAATCGTTCCCTGGGCCTCGTACGAGAAACCACCGAACTCGCTCTCCAAGATCACCTGCTTCTCGTAGGGACCATGAATATCATCAGCACGGTAGCACACCTCACGACGATGTCTGCCAGCAGCATAGACGTGTGAGATCATCAGGAGATAATATTTGCCGTTGTGCTTGATGACACGACTGCCCTCCAAAAGTCCTGTTTCATCGGCTTCCTTTTGGAAAATACGCATGTGGGTTCCTTCGATGACATCGGAAAGGTCGGGCTTCAACTCCATCAGTTCGCCCGTACCATATATTACATATACGCGACCATCGTCGTCGAAGAACAGCGAACAGTCATGGAAGTGACGCATACGCGAAACGATCGTCCACGGACCCTCAGCCTTTTCGGCAGAGAAGATATAAGTGTCGCCCATCGCGCCCTGCTCGTTGGGAGCTAAGAGTGCATAGAACTTTCCGTTGTGGTACTTCAGTGAGGTTGCCCACTGACCGCGTCCATAGACTGTTCCCTGGAGCAGGTCGTACTTCGGTGAGTCGGTCAGTTTGTCGAAGATATAGCCCACCGTCTCCCAGTTCTTCAGGTCTTTCGACTTCATAATAGGCGCACCCGGCATCAGGTGCATGGTGGTGGATACAAGGTAGAACGTGTCGCCGACGCGAATGACATCGGGATCGGGCACGTCAGCCCATAACATGGGGTTCTGGATCTTCTCCGTGTGGAGCGTCGCATAGTCGTCAGCCATCACCCCTGCAGAAGGCAGAAGCAGCAGGGCTGTCAACAGCACTTTTGATAACACTTTTCTCATTTCAATTGGTTTTAAGTTTAATTTGTGTGCGCAAAGGTACGAAATAATCGGGACATGAACAAATACTTCTTCACTTTTTTTCGCAACGTTGCGATTTTACTTTTTTACTTTTCGCGGGTCATATAAGTAATGACAGACGACAATCAGATCATCCCGGCAATCAGGGAGAACGCGGAACGGGGCTTCCGACTGCTGATGGCGGAATACAAGGAACCCGTCTATTGGCACATCCGCCGACTGGTGGTCAGTCATGCCGACGCACAGGATGCGACTCAGGAGACCTTCGTGCGGATATTCCGCTCCTTCAGCCAGTACAATGGTGAAGGTACATTCAAGGCCTGGATCTTCCGCATCGCCACCAACGAGGCCCTGCGCCTCTTAGGACGAAACCAAGGCAAGACCACCCTGTCGCTCGACGAGACAGCCCCAGCCCTCCTCACGATTAAAGCCGACAATTATATGGACTACAGCGACGTGGAGGCCGTCAAACTGCAAAAGGCCATCCTCGCCCTGCCCGCTAAGCAGCAACTGGCGTTCAACCTGCGCTACTACGACGACCTCTCATACAAGGAGATTGCCGCCATCACGGACTCAACGGAGGCCACTGTCAAGGCCAACTACCACTTCGCGAAAGAGAAAATTATCAAATATATGAACTCAAACGAGATATAGATTATGGAACAGAACTATGATTTCAACAACATCGGTAAGAAAATGCCCTACACCGTGCCCGACGGTTTCTTTGACCAGTTGGAGGAGCAGGTGATGAACGAGGTGAAGGCCGAGCCCGCACAGAAGAAATCGGCAAAAACCATCCGCATCGCCATCCGCACACTGCTGGCCGTAGCCGCCTGCATCGCCCTGTTCCTGGTCGTCAAGAAGACCCTGCCGCAAGACAGTGATGCCACTATCGACGACTTCACCAGTGTGGAACTGGCATTCAACAACCTCAGTACGGAAGACCAAGACTACCTGCTGGAGGTCTATCAAGAAGAGGAAGAACTTATTATAGACAACGACTTAAATGAATGGAAAAATGAAGAAAGTATTTAGTATCCTGCTGACTGCTGTCATGATGGTGGCATTCAGCACCGCCGCCTCCGCACAGGAGAACAGCGAACAGAAGAACAAGAAACAGCGCATGAGCCGCGAACAGATGGCAGAGATGCAGGCCAAGCACATCGCCCGCCAACTGGCCCTCGACGATGCTACGAGCCAGAAGTTCACTGAGACGTTCAGCGCCTATCAAAAAGAAGTGTGGGCCCTCCGCCCGCAGGGAAAGCAGCATGGGAAAAAGAAAGCTGACATGACTGATGCCGAGGTGGAGAAGTCCATCCAGGACCAGTTCGACCATAGCCAGAAGATTCTCACGCTGCGTCAGGACTACTACAAAAAGTACAGCAAATTCCTCACGCCGAAGCAGATCCAGCGCGTCTATGAACTGGAGAAGCAATCGATGAACCGACTGTCCAAGCGCGGCAAGGGGAATGCTGCTGGCCGCCCCAACGCTCCAGGCAGACCCAACGCAGGCCGCCCCAACGGACCTGGCAAGGGTAAGCACAACGGTAAGTTCCCCAAAAAACCTACAACACAAGAACAGAAGAAATAGAAAATGATTTAATGTAGATTTAAGTTAGTAGTTTTTCAAATCCCCCGTCGTCGCTTGAATGCTTCGGCGGGGGATGATTTTTCCAGCAGTTATACGAATTCTAATGACTATCTGTTTCGCTGCTTTTCAGTTTCCTCGCGCTTGGCCTTGTAGAAGCGGTCGACGAAATCCACCTGTTCACGGTTGGGACGCATGATGAGCGAGGCACCATTGCTGAACTGCATCGTGGTGGGCTTCGAATCGTCGAACGTGGGCCAGTAAGGCAGACCTTTGCCATTAGGATTACCCGTCTTGG
>Ga0310690_10008642_pt1 | contig 12886 bp, 15 predicted proteins | sample AusTroGonzalo_MG_2_FD_207661 | JGI IMG/M metagenome (GOLD analysis project Ga0310690, IMG submission 207661) | Bovine rumen microbial communities from tropical cattle in Woodstock, Queensland, Australia - Gonzalo_04 (v2) (version 2) | ecosystem: Host-associated > Mammals > Digestive system >...
ATGTGGCGCAAAAGCAGTACTTTTGCAACGAAAACGTTAAATTGTTAAATCGTTAAATTGTTAAATTGTTATGAAAAAGTTTTTTACCCGAATCTGGGCATCAATGAGTGCCTTTTGGAAGGCGCGTTCGCTCGCCGCAAGAGTGATCCTCATTTGTGTGCCGGTTATTCTTATCGCCATTAGCCTATCCTTCTCCCGCAGTGTCCGTACCGCCCCGAAAGCCATCGAGAAACGTCTGTATGGGGAGGAGATCGGTCGTAACGGTCTTCGTTACAAACACGGTGCGCATATCTACAACCCGGAGACGAACGAGATCCTCGTGGACAGCATCGAGTGGTTGCATGTCTCGGCCGGTGACACCATTGCTATCCTTGCCAAGAACCACCGCCGTGCGTTCATCAACCTCAACAACGCGCAGCTCATCACGCCGCTTGATTACGAAAGAGCCTGGGAGTTCACTTGCGACCGCGGCATCATGTCCCGCCATGACTCGCTTTTCATCTTCCGCCGCGATGGTTCGCAGGTCAACCCAACAGGCCTCAAGACCCGCAATCAGTACGAGTATTTGTTTAACAATAATCACCTCGTCCTGAACGTCGATTATGAGCATGTCGGCCTGCTGGACACAGCCGGTCATTGGGTGCTCGAACCCGTTTATTCGATGATTGAGACCTCCTACAACCGCCGACTGTACAACACGAAGTTGGGTGACGAGTGCATCGTGTATAACTATGATCTGCAGCCGGTTCTCAAAGGGGCGTACAAAGCCATCGAGATTGATTGGTCGGAGGGGCTCATCGCAACCGAGCACAACGGTATTCAACATCTCTTCGACTACGACGGCAAACTCGTTTATCAGGTCATCTACAAGAGCATCGAGGAACTGTCTTACAACACGCATCGCAAGGACGGTGACGACCGCGATATTTATGAAGAGACCGACTGTTTTATCTATGTCGATTATAACGACAAACGAGGTCTCATGGACAAGCATTACCATGTCTTAACGCCGCCGCTTTTTCATTCCATCGAAGCCCAGACCAAGCATGTCTTTTTCGCTTCTTTCGGAGAGTATTCGGACCGCTTCGGCACATTGATTGACGACCATGGCAAAGCGCTTCGTTAAGTTCTGCGCTGCGTGCGTAGCTGTCTTCTTCGCATCGAGCATTGCGGTAGTGATGATCTATCGCTTTGTTCCTGTGCGCTATACCCCGCTGATGCTTATCCGGCAGGTCGAAGCCTTCAACCGCAACGAGCGTTTCGACCTTCAGCACGAGTGGGTTCCCATCGAGCGAATCTCGCCCGATCTGATCAGTGCGGTAGTTGAATCCGAGGACGCCCATTTCTACGAACACGGCGGTTTCTCCTATGATGACATGGTCGATGCTTTCTATCGCAACAAACGAATGGGGCGCGTTGTTGCCGGGGGCAGTACGATCTCGCAGCAGACCGCCAAGAACGTCTTCTGTACGCCTGCTCGCACCTACACCCGCAAGCTCTTTGAGGCGTACTTCACCGTGCTCATCGAACTGCTTTGGGGCAAGGAACGCATACTCGAAGTCTATCTCAATGTCATCGAACTCGGGGACGGTATTTTCGGCGTCGAGGCTGCGGCTAACGAGTATTTCTCCACCTCCGCCCTCCGCGTCAACTACCGCAATGCCGAGAACCTTGCCTCCATCATCCCTTGTCCCCGTGGTAGCCATTACTGGCTTTACGATGTAGAATAGGAGAGCATATTTTGTAAAAATGACACGATTATTTGCATAAGTCAAAAAAAAGCAGTAATTTTGCAGCAAAATTTGTGCAGGACTATTAACAAACGACAAAAGCGATATGAAAAATGAGATTAATGCCTTGATCATGGAGGCGATGAAAAACCATGATACGGTGCGCACGGAGACGTTGCGCGGAATCAAGAGTGCGTTCCTGAACTGGCAGACCAGCAAGGAGAATGCGGGTAAAGAACTGACCGAAGCGGATGAGATCCAGATCATCAAGAAGATGGTGAAACAGCGTCAGGAGTCGGTGGAGCAGTATATTGCTGCGGGGCGCAAAGAGTTGGCGGACGCCGAGCAGGCACAGATAGACGTGCTGGAGACGTTCCTGCCGAAAGCTGCTTCGGAAGAGGATATCGTCCGTGCGTTCAATGCTGCCAAAGAGGCGAACGGTTGGGAAGCGGAGAAGAAGAACATGGGACTGTTTGTGAAGGCCATCAAGGCGGCGCTGCCTAATGCGGACGGTAAGATGGTTGCGCAGGTCGTTCAGAGTCAATTGGCGTGATTAATACAAAAAAAATCATTTTTTATTTGCATATGTCAAAAAAAAGCAGTACCTTTGCACGCTTTTTAATCGAGAGAAGTGTTTCTCGAGAAAAAATGGCTATTCAGCTTTTTTGATGAAAGAGGGGCTATTTGGTTTTGACAGCAGGTAGAATAGTTGGGTAAGCACGCCGAGCAATGAGGCAACGCTCGTTAATCTCGCTTCGCAATATAACTGGCGAAAGAACTTATGCTCTCGCTGCTTGATCGAAGTACAGTAGATCAGCGTTTTCGGGTGCAAGGCGCCTGAACGGGACGTCACTCCAAGCCGAGTCTGTGGGCTGAACGGGTAATGTGGCGCAGGAATACACAGAATAGACAGCGTAGGCTGCGATGCGGTGTTGAAGATTTAGCAGATAAGTCGGCAGTTGGTAGCTTGGGTCTTGCTGCCGAACGAAAACGCAAGCCAAGATAAGCGTGTAGAAAGCACAGGTGTTCCTTGTTTGGACATGGGTTCGACTCCCATTAGCTCCACGGGGTATTAGCTCAGTTGGTAGAGCGCAACGTTCGCAATGTTGAGGTCAGGGGTTCGACTCCCCTATGCTCCACAAATAATGGTTATTGGTGATTGGTAATTGGTGAATGGTGAATGTTAGGCAAATACAATCGAAGCGCGAACTGAAACAGTTTATTCAGTTCGCTAACGATTTATATGCTGATTGTCCGTGCTATTGCCCGCCTTTGTTCTTTGACGAGATGAACTGCTTCGATCCGGAGAGTAACCCGGCGTTGGAGGTGAGCGACTATCGTCTTTGGATGGCGTACCGTGACGGCAAGCCTGTCGGCCGCATCGCCGGTATCATCAATCACAAAGCCAACGAGAAATGGGGCTCCAAGCATGTGCGTTTCGGTTGGTGCGATTTCATCGATGACATGGAGGTGAGCAAAGCCTTGCTGGACACCGTAGCCGCATGGGGTAGGGAGAACGGCATGGACGCTATCAACGGTCCGGTGGGCTTCACGGATTTTGACCACGAAGGCCTGCTGTTGGAGGGCTTCGAATATCCGGCGGTCATGGCTTCGCTTTATAACTATCCTTATTACGAGAAACATATGGACGCGTACGGGCTCACGAAAGAGGCCGATTGGATAGAGATACAGGTGACGCCGCCTGCCGAGATACCTGAGCGTTTGGCGCGCATCGCCGAGATCGTGAAAGAGCGTTCGCATGTGCGTGTCGATAAAGTAAAGAACTCGCGCGAGCTGGTGCGCAAGTACGGCATCGAATACATGGACGTGATCGACGAGGCGTATCAGAAGTTGTATAACTTCCAACCCATGACCGTCAAGCAGAAGAACTACTACAAGAACATGTATTTCCCGCTGCTGAACTTCGATTTCGTCACGGTCGTGGTCAATGACAAGGACGAGATAGTGGGTGTCGGACTCGGCATGCCGGATATATCCGACGCGCTGCGCAAATGCGGAGGCAAACTGCTGCCTTTCGGTTGGTTCCACATCCTCAAAGCGCTCAAGGCTAAGAAGATGGAGGGTTTCAGTTTTCTGCTTATTGCCGTGCGGCCCGACTATCAGGACAGAGGTATCAACTCGCTCTTCATCGTTGATCAGATACCGTACATCAACCAATACGGCATCAGGCGGTTGGAGACAACGAATATCCTGGAGACGAACGCCAAGAACATCGCTAACTTCACGCAGTTCGAGCATAAGATCCATAAGCGGCATAGAGCGTATATTAAAGGGTTATAGGTGATTGGTGATTGGTGATTGGTTAGCGGATGAAGGTGCTAAAGACATATAGCAGTGCGCAGGAGCGGTTGAGTGCGTACATACGTACCCATGGCATGCGTCCGTCGGCCGTGCGCAATATGGTGCTTGAGCAAGTGTGCCTTCTCCATCAGCCCTTCACGGCCGAGCAGTTGATTCGCGTGTGTGCCACGGAGCGTATATCGGTCGGAACGGTGTATAACTCGCTCAACCTGTTCGTTAAGGCGCAGATCATACGCGGACTGCAACGGCAGAGAGGACATATACGAACCGAGTATGAACTGATCAACGACGGCGCCAAACGGATGCAGTTCGTCTGCGGCAAATGCGGCAGAATAGTCGATTTCACCGACAAAGCCATCGCGCGCCTGATTGAGGAAAGGAAATATTCGAATTTTAATATCCATCAATACTCGCTCGTCGTGTACGGCGAATGCAAAACGTGCAGAAGTAAGAAAAAAATAGTATAATATGGCAACAACAACGTTATATTGGATCTTGTTTATCGGCGTGGCGCTCGCCAGTTGGATCGTGTCCGCTTCGCTCAAGCGTAAGTTCGAGCGGTACTCGAAAGAGAGCCTGTCTGTAACGGGTCGTGACGTGGCAGAGAAGATGCTGCACGACAACGGTATCTACGATGTGCAGATCACCTGCGTGGAAGGCGAACTGACCGACCATTACAACCCTGCGAACAAAACCGTCAACTTGTCCAAGGACGTTTATCACGGTGCGAATGTAGCAGCGGCAGCTGTGGCGGCACACGAATGCGGGCATGCCGTGCAACATGCTGAGGCGTATGCACCGCTCAAGATGCGTTCGGCACTCGTGCCTGTTGTCTCGTTCAGCAGCAAATGGATGACATGGATCCTGCTTATCGGTATGTTGACCGTGCAGGCTTTCCCGCAACTGCTGCTTATCGGTATCTGTCTGTTTGCCACGACGACCCTCTTCTCGTTCATCACGCTCCCCGTCGAGGTGAACGCCAGCCAACGGGCAGTCAACTGGCTCCGCGAAGCAGGGATCACCGATAATGCCACGACCGCGATGGCGAGCGATGCGCTCCATAGTGCCGCCTATACCTACGTCGTTGCAGCCCTCAGCTCACTCGCTACCCTGATATACTATATACTGGTTTTGATGGGAAGTAGAAAATAGTGCCTCGGCCCCGTAGCTCAATTGAATAGAGTGTCAGATTCCGGTTCTGAAGGTTCTGGGTTTGAGCCCCAGCGGGGTCACAAAAAACAGGCTGTGATGCCTGTTTTTTGTGTGTTAAAGGGTTAAATAGTTAAAATGGTTTTGATTGCATCAAAACGTTAAACTGTTACTTTAGTTTGATATCTACTATTATCGGATCATGGTCGGCGTAGCGGTGGAGCGATTTGTCTTTGAGCTTATATGCCCCGTGCTGGTAGTACCAATCGGCATTGACGTGCCACGGCCGCACACGCACTATCTGACGCGACATGGACGGGTTAGCAAAACACCGGTCCAGATATCCCGCCTCGCCCTTATAGACATATGAGTAGTCGTTCTCGCCGCCCAGCGGTAACATATCCGCGTACCCTGCCTGCACGATCGTGCGGATCGGTTGCTCCAGTGTGTAGCAGTTATAATCACCTAACAACAGCAGATCCGAGTCACCGTAGAGTGTGATGGCTTTGGGTAACATGACCAGCAACGAGTCCGTGTTCTCCATCCGCTTCGTGTTCGTGTCGTATTGCTCGCGACCCGGACGTTTGGATTTGAGGTGATTCAGGCTGATGATCAGTTTCTCACCGGTGGAGATATCCTCAAAACCCTGCGCGAACATACGTGCGTGGTAATGACTCGTCGAGTCATGGTAAGCGGAGATGGGTTGCCCGTAAGCCCGCACGCGCTTGGTGTCATAGATGAAACAGCCGCCGATACGGTCCATATTGTCCATCGGCATGGAGACATAAGCGTACTGACCGTGCTGGTTCAGTTCTGCCAGAAGCATCTCCGGTGCTTTGTTACCCACCTGCATCTCGCATAGGGCGAAGATATCCGCGTGCATGGCGCGCATGGCTTGAACTAACTTACGCGTCTGCAAAGCCTGCTGGGTCGGAGTCGTCTTGCGGTGCGCGTAACCGCCAAGGTCGGCAAAGTAATTCTCTATGTTCGCTCCCACAACCCGCAACTCGCCTTTCTTCGGACGTGCCAAACGGTCGGCAGGCTGATGATGCGTCCGGATCGTCTTGCCTGTCAGCAGTTGCCGCTCACCCGTCACACGCGCCGTGAGACCCCGCACGACATCGCCTGTGCGCACGGTGTAATAGGCATTGCGACAATGCACGCACACGGACGCCACACGCTCTGCCCGCTCGTCCGCACAGAACAGGCGTTGCGGCGCCAAGACAAGGCTGTCATAAAAACTGCCGCATACCACCAGCGGCTCCGTCACACACACGTCACGGTTCATATACTGCGACCAATCGGCCTCTAACTGCGCTAACGAAACACGCTCTGCCGCAAACGCGGAGAGCGTGATACCCAGCAGAAAAATAATATAAACTGCTTTTCTCATATTAACCACCTTTTGTTGCGGAGGATGGGATCGAACCACCGACCTTCAGGTTATGAGCCTGACGAGCTACCACTGCTCTACTCCGCGATGCACACCGCTTTTATCAAACGGGACTGCAAAAGTACTGCTTTTTTTTTATATATGCAAATATTTTGGCAAAAAAATGCATTTTTTATTGAAAATTTGCCTTTTTTCTCTTGTGTATCTCAAAAAAAAGCAGTATCTTTGCACTCGAAATGCGAAAACACATCCCTCTATATCTGCTTCTGCTCTTCCTTCCGCTTGCCTGTCATAAGCAGCCCAAGCCGGTGCAGATCATTCAAGGTAACCTCGTCAAGTACCCGGGGCGCACGTTTGACTATCGGATCAAGTTCAACGACCTGCAGTCCAAGCAGCACGAAGCAGCGGTCGCTATCGGCTTACCGCGGCCGCCAAAAGACAGAGCCGATGCCGCTGCCATGCGCAAGAGTCTCGTCGAGGTCAAGACATGCGATAACTATATCGTCGATGATCTGACGCATTCCGTGCCCTTCCTCATCCCTGCCGCCAAACGCGAACTCGACGCTATCGGAGCCGAGTGGGCAGACATACTCAGCCGCAACAACCTGCCCCATTATCGGTTCTATGTGACCTCCGTGCTCCGTACAGAAGAAGACATCAAGTACCTGCAGCGCAGCGGTAATGTCAATTCCGTCACGCAGTCCTGTCATTGCTACGGCACAACCTTCGATCTTGCCTATATGCGCTATGATAAGGTCACCCGCACGTCCGATTATATGCACGAAGACAACCTCAAACTCGTCCTCGGGCAAACGCTACTCAACCATCAGCGCGCAGGGAAGATATATGTTAAATATGAATGGAAACAATCCTGCTTCCATATAACCGTAAGAGAATAATGAAAAACTTCAAAATCTTTGCTCTTTGCTCTTTGCTCTTTGCTCTTTTATCTGTACTCTGTACTCTGTCAGTGAGCGCAGCGAACGGTCCGTCAGTCAAACGGTCTAACCGTGAGACGGTCGTCCTCTCCGTGGACCTGCATTGTCAGGGATGCTGCGATAAGATCATGAAGAACATCGCCTTTGAGAAAGGGGTGAAGGATATCGTCTGTGACCTCAAGACCAAAACCGTCACCGTCACTTACGATGCCAACAAGACCGACATCCCTACGCTCCTCAAAGCCTTCGAAAAAATCAATAAACCCGCCAAAGTGAAAGAGCCAAAGCCAGATGGCGACTCAACTAGTAAATAGTGCGCGATTGACAACGGAGACGTTTGAGCAGTTGTTCTTTGAGTACCAGCCGAGGTTGGTGCGCTTTGCTGTGCGGTATCTGGAGGAAGAGGCGGCAGAGGACATTGTGCAGAATGCGTTCCTGAAGTTATGGGAGAAGCGGGAAGAGGTGAAGTTGGATAATATCCAGGCGCTGCTCTTTCAGATCGTGCGCAATGAGTGTTTGAATGAGTTGAAACATAGGGCGGTGATTGGTACGGAGTCGCTGGATGGGTTGATGGAAGTGGAAGGTTCGGAGCAGTTGTATTGGCAGGACTTTGCACCGGACGCGGATGCGGTGTTGATTGGCGATGAGTTACAGCAACAGATTGATGAGGCGTTGACGCATGTGAGTGAGAAGAGTAGGGAGATCTTTGCGATGAGTCGCCAGCAGGAGTTGAAACCGAAGGAAATAGCCGAACAATTAGGGATTACGCGACAGGCGGTGGAGAAACATATCAATGCGGCTTTAGACGCATTGCGCACTTATTTGCCGAAAAATCTGCTACCGTTGGTTGCATTTTGGCAGGTTATATTGTTATACGAGTAGAAAGGATGAATGGATGAAAGAATTAGTGATGTATAACATAGCACAAACCTATTTCCGTGGTACGATCAGTGCGGCGGATGAGAAGCGTTTGTCGGATTGGTTGAAAGAGGAAAAGCATGCGTTGCTCTTCCGAATATGGGAAGATGAATGGCGCAAGCAAGCCCAGGCACAGGCATCGGAGAAGACGAAAGCGGCATGGGAGAAATTAGCTAAGAGCCAAGAGCTAAGAGCTAAGAGCCATCAGACGATTCGTCCGCTCACGTCACGAATCTGGTATGCGGCGGCAGCGACGGCATTGTTGCTGTTTGGGGTAGCGTTGTGGTTGATGATGCCAAGTGGGCAACAACCGTTCATGGCGCAGACTACGGAACAAGAAACACGCAATCTGGCTTTAGAGGATGGCTCGGAGATTATTCTTAATGAATCGTCCTCATTGGCTTATGCAGCCGATTTCGGCAAGAAGACCCGTGAAGTGATGTTTGAAGGTGAAGCGTCATTTAGCGTAGCCAAAGATGCAGAACGACCCTTTATTATCCGCGTGGGTGATTATAGTGTAACGGTTTTAGGAACAGAGTTTATCTTGCGCGCTTATCCGACCGATAGCATCTATACGCTCCAGTTGACACGCGGAAAAGTCAAACTACAATACCTGCAAGATTCGCTCATTGCGGAAACGGGTGATTTGGTTCAGTTTAATACTTTCACGAAACAGTTCCGCAAGAAACTGGAAGCGAATAACATCTTGTTGTCCGATTTGGTTAACCGTTTGGAGCGGTTGTATGATGTACGTATCGAGGTGGGCGACACGATATTAGCGAATGAGATGCTCTATATCTCTATCAATACGGACGATAGTTTCGAAGATGTATGTGCAGCCTTGGAGACCTTACTGCCGATAGAAATCGCGCAAGAAGAAGACCACTATAGTTTATCCGCTCGATGAGAAGAAGCCTGCTTATAGTGTTGTTGGTTTTCAGCTGTCAGTTGTCGGCTGGGGTATTTCAGAAATCTTATTACGACACGCCTCTACACATAGTGTTACAAGATATGGAGCGCCATTTCGGATGCTCCTTCATGTGCCGTCCGCAGGACATTGCGAATGCGCCTACCATCGGTGGTACCTATATTGATTCCGACATGCAGGCACTTTTGCGCAAGTTCCTTGGCAATAGGCTGACGTTCGTGGTGCGCAAGAATATTGTCATTATTACCCCTGCGCCGGAGAGGACTCCTGAACCGGTAGTGTTGCCGAAACCGATTCAAGTGCAGTCTTCTGAAATAGAAGTCCCTGCGCCGGACACCTTATTTATTACGCGCACGCAGGAGGAGATAGAACTACTGCGCGCGTATAGCGCATTAGACTTGGTTCCGTTGGATTCGTTGTATGATCGCGGTCGGCTAACAACGCAAGGTGAACAATATAATCTGGTGGATGAACGCGCCAAAGCGAACGGTATCAGTCACGCGTTACTGGCATCGGTGGGTTTAGGGAACGGTTCGGAATTGCAGACGCACGTGGACTTGCGCTACGTCTTTTATTTCTATCGGCATTGGGGAGTCAGTGCCGGTTTGTTCTATTCTCATTCGGCACAACCTTCTCCAGACGGATTGTTGAATGAGGGACGTTTTGGTCTTCCTTTCGGTGTTCACATGCGCTGGCTCTTTTCGCCGCAATGGGGCTTGCATACTTCGGCAAGTGTTGCTGTATCGTGGCCTGTTTGTAATGGTGCGTCGGGAGCCATTACTACCAAAGAGACGGATGAGACGATCTTCCTACATCTGGACGCTATCCATCCGATTAGCGTACATACCACACTACTCACCGGTGTCTATGCCGACTTCTCTGGCACGAGTCTCACCCCTTGGGCGGTAGGTGTTCATCTTGCTTTTTTGATAGGAAAATGAAAATCACGGGATAATATACGTAGTATATTATAGGGTATGGTAGGATACGATATACCCACGATAAACCCCTTATTTTACCAGTACACTTACTGTTGTTTTCTAAACGCTGCGGGGCTGAGGCCTGCGTGGCGTTTAAAGAATGTACCGAAATGGGATTGGTTTTGGAAGCCGAGTTCTTCGGCTATTTCCTGTATAGGCATAGTAGTTGAATAAAGCAGCGTTTTAGCGTGCTGCATGATAGCGCGCTCAATACACGAACTGGCGGTCATGCCGAGTGTCTGCTTGACCGTGTTCGCCACATAGCGCGTGGAGAGGCAGAGTTCGGAGGCGTACCAGTCGAGGGCATGTTGTTCCATACAATGTTCGTCCACCAAGGTGAGGAAACGGCCTGTTATTTCTTCTTCGCGAGAGAGCGTGGGAATCACCCGTTTGTCAAATGAACTTCCTCCTGCGAGGTATTCCAGGAACGAACAGACGAGGTGTTTTGCCGCCTCGCGGTTCTTGTCATCCACCACTTCCCGCAACAATTCAAAATAATGTACCAAGCGTTGTGTCTTCTGCGCGGGCATGGTCCATGTGGGATGTAGCATGACTTGTGAGAGTTCCGCCAGTTTGAATTTCGGATTCAGTTCTTTGGCAAACTTGCGCGTGAAAGCCATAGTGTACATTTCTACATGCGTATACGGTCGCTGCTGTACATAGAACTCAGGTATGAGAACATAGCCGGAGTGGGCAGACAACTCGTAATCCTTGTTGTTGATGTTTACGGTGATAGAGCCACCGGTTATAATCTGGATGGTATAACAAGGGATAAAATAACTCTGCGGTAGAAATCTGTCTATCGAGCCACTGATTTTCATGACTGCAAAGTCGTCCATTTTCTCATCTCCCGGAAGGAAGCTATACCACTTGAACCCTGAGAAATCGGTCAAAACATGGTTTTCATTGTCTTGTGCTTTCATACGAATTATAACAATTTGGGTGCAAAATTACAACAATTTTTTCATATATGCAAGTGATTTTCTTAAAATTAGAACAATTTATGCATTTTTTAGATAAACGATATATAACAAAAAGGCAGTACTTTTGCATCGCTTTTCAAAAAAAATGCAAAAAAATTACATACACAGGTTGCATTTTGAAAACCTGAATTGTTATAGAGATAGAGAGCGGGAAAGACCCGCAGAAAAATAATACGTAAAACAATTAAAATTTTGAAAAAATGAAAATCTTATTTGTAATGGACAACTTCTACACGACCAATAATGGTACGAGTATTAGCGCACAACGTTATGCAGCTGAACTGCGTCGTCGTGGACATGAAGTAAAAGCACTCTGCTGGGACAGCCCGAAAGACACCATGACCGAAGCTTTGACGGACGGTGACTTCCAGATCGCTAAGTTCCACATGCCTATCTTCCAACCGCTGATGGACAAGCACGATTTCAGCTTTGCGTACAACGACAAAGAGAAAGTGCATGCCGCGTGCGATTGGGCGGACATCGTACATATCTTCGTTCCGTTCGGTATCTCGTGGGAAGCGATTCATTACTGCAATAAGATCGGCAAACCCGTTACCGGTGCGTTCCATATCCAACCGGAGAACATGACCTCGTCTGTCAGTATGGGTAAGGTCGATTGGTTCAACGAACTCTTCTACCGCACATGGAACCGCGACATCTACAGCCACTTGCGTCACGTGCACGTTCCTTCTAAATTTATGGGCAGTATGTTGGAAGAGCGCAATTACAAGGCCAAGATCCACCCGATTAGCAACGGTATTCAAGATGCCTTCATGGAGGCAGGGGAAAGAAAAGTTGAAAGTTTAAAGTTGAAAGTTGAAAGAGCCCCTAAGGATGTGTTCAAAATCATGATGATCGGGCGTTTGAGTCAGGAGAAACGTCAGGACGTGATTATCAATGCTGTGAAGCTTTCGAAGTACGCCGATCGTATCCAACTCGTTTTCGCCGGAAAGGGACCTGAGTATGAGAAATACGTGGAGTTAGGCAAAGACCTCAAACACCAACCGCAGTTTATCTATGTGAAGCGTGACGAGTTGATTGAGAATTTGCTGGAAACGGATTTGTACGTACACGCAAGCGATATGGAAAGCGAAGCCATCAGTTGCATCGAAGCGTTTGCGACAGGTCTGGTACCGGTGATTGCCAACAGTCACGTCAGTGCAACGCCGCAGTTCGCGTTGGATGGCAGAAGCCTGTTTATTCCCGGCGATCCGAAAGATTTGGCACGCGCAATTGACTACTGGCTTGACCACCCGGGTGAGCGCCGCGTAATGGAAGAGAAATACCGCCAGTTTGGCCGCCAGTACAGCTTGGCTACTTCGGTAGAGTTGTTTGAAGAGATGTTAAACGAAGAAATCAAAGAAAATGAAACGCGTGTTACTATTGAGCCTCTTCGCCCTGTTCGTCAGCGTGAGAGTCTTGGCCGCAGACTACGTCGCGTTGCCGCACTTTTCTAAGACGGACAAAGGACTTTTCGGCGGACAAGTGGGGAAGGGAAGGATGTACTTCGATATATGCCTTCCGCCCCTCACCCCGAACCTTCTG
>Ga0310690_10008643_pt1 | contig 12886 bp, 3 predicted proteins | sample AusTroGonzalo_MG_2_FD_207661 | JGI IMG/M metagenome (GOLD analysis project Ga0310690, IMG submission 207661) | Bovine rumen microbial communities from tropical cattle in Woodstock, Queensland, Australia - Gonzalo_04 (v2) (version 2) | ecosystem: Host-associated > Mammals > Digestive system >...
AGGCTTAGCAGTAACTTCAACAGCTATTACGTACTATTATAACTCGACTCCAAACGAAGCAAATCCTACTTGGACTGCTGCACATAAGGTTGATTTTACTGATTTCGGCGCAACTCTCTATGTTGAGGATGCAACAACTCCTGGTACTTATGTTGCAAACACTGACGCAAGTCCTCAAGACGGAACCATGTATTATTATAGCGCAGATGGAGGTAACACTTTTACTAAGTGTGTTATTTTGCCACAGCAGACACAAACCTCATGGTATAAGGTTGGACACTTCGAATGTGCAAACAACGAAGTAGTTGCTGCTGGTGAAACTTACTATGACAAGTATTACCAGACAGAGAATGGCGTATACGCTATCAAGGTGATTAAGATTCAATAATCATTCCCAATAAGCCAAGTGGGGTTCGACTCCCCACTTGGTAACAAATGGCCCCCTCTAACTCCCCCAAGGGGGAGGAATATAAGGCAAATGAGGCTAATGAGGCCAATAAGGCCCATCAAGAAAATTAACAACGATATGGCAGATCACACATTCCTTCCAAAGAAGGGAAACTATAAAGACCTGATTGTCTACCAGAAGGCGGAGATTATCTACGACCTCACCTTCTACTTTGCCAACAGGTTCTTGGGCAAGGGCGACCGTACCATCGACCAGATGGTGCAGGCTGCACGCTCGGGCAAGCAGAACATCGCTGAAGGATGTGCTGCCGCATCGACATCATCAGAGACCGAACTGAAACTCACCAATGTGGCACGCGCGAGCATGCAAGAGCTACTGACCGATTATGAGGACTACCTGCGCGTGCGCAACCTGCAGCAGTGGACGCTCAACGATGAGCGCACCAAGAAGCTGCAACGCTACTGCACCACCCACAGCGACTCCGAGGACTATCGCAAGGTCATCGTAGACCGCTCGGACGAGGAGATAGCGAACCTCACCATCACGATGATTCATCAGTTCGACAACATGATGGGCAAATATATCGCTCGGCTTGAAGCGGACTTCACCGAGCAAGGAGGCATCCGAGAGCGGATGCACGCAGCCCGCACGGGCTACCGTAATGAGCAGACAGCTCGCCTCAGCGAGTTAGAGGCCGAGAATGCGCGGCTCAAAGCCCGCATCGCGGAACTAGAGAGCCAACTGGCTCAGAAAGGAGGTGAGCGATGAGGGAAAAGAGGCTAATAAGGCTAATGGGGCCAATGGGGCTTATAGGGCCAATGGGGCCAATGAGGCTCATGGGGCCAATGGGGCCAATGGGGCCAATGAGGCTCATGAGGCTCATGGGGCTTATAGCCCTCATAGGGCTGATGGGCCTTTTGGGCAGCTGCTCGAAGGAGCAGGTGGAGGAGCCGACTCCTGTGGACCCAGGAAAGGCCATCACCTTCGGGGCCGTACTGCAGCCAACCACTCAGGTGGAGGCAGGCACTCGTTCCGAGACACCATTGGAGGACCTCAACATCACGAGCTTCATGCTCTGGGCCTTCAAGAACAAGGACATCGTAGAGAATGGGACGGATCCCATCAACTACACCACCCCACAGTGTGTGTTCCCCAGCTACACAGTGAGCTGGACAGAAAATTCGGAGCACACCACAACGACGAACAGCGACGGCTGGGAGTATGTGGATGGTGCCGACCAGACCATCAAGTACTGGGACTGGGATGCGACGGCGTATAAGTTCTTCGGTTATGCGCCAGCAACGGCCAGCGCGACAGTGGAGTTCTATAAGCCGAATGGGGCCAGTGGAGCCTATGAGGCTTATGAGGCCAATGAGGCTAATTGGGCGAATGTGGATTGGGGCAACTACACCAAGTGCCGCGTCAGCATAGATGCTGATGCCAGCACAGCGGCGAGCCAAACAGCAACACCATACATCTCACGGTTGTGGTTCAGCAACGGCAATACAACAGAAAACTATCAACCTTTCGGCAAGGCAGTACAGTTGCAGTTCGTCAAACCCTTCGCACAAGTGCGGTTTATGTATAAGTTCGTCAATGAGGGTAACGCAGGATTAACACGCGATGTTATCGACAACTCGGTCTTCGCACCGACCGACCCTCAGGCCGGCGGTATCGCCATCAGTGGAAAGGTCCGTCTCGAGGTACCACTCACAGGCACTGCAACCAAGGAGACATGGAGCACCGCCCCCACATCGTATATGACGGACAAGCGGGGTGACAACATCTACTTCACGCAAGACTGGTACGAGCTGACCGATGCAGAGTTGGCAACTGCACAAGCAAACAATGAGGATGCCAAGATAGCCAATCAGAGATACTGGTACACCGTGCTGCCAGCCAACGACCAAGGGAGCTATACCCTCACAGCCGTGGTGAATGGAGATGACCGAACAGCCGACGTACCCGCTGCATACATGAACTGGCTCCCCGGCTACAGCTACACCTACATATTCAAGGTCAGCGCCGGAGGCGACATCTCATTCAACGAAGTGCAAGTGGCCATCAAGAAATGGACCATTACATCAACAGAGGAGAAAGAAGTATATAACTGGTAAGTGAGGCCAATGAGGCTCATGAGGCTAATAAGGTCAATGAGGCCAATGAGAAGAAAAAAGAACTAAAGACAATGATAAAGAGAAACGACATAGAGAGCAAGGTGATGAGGCTCATGGGGCGAATGAGGCACATGAGGCACATGAGGCCAATGGGCCTTATAGGGATAATGAGCCTCATAGGGCTTATGGGCTTCTTGGGTTGTAGCTCTGACGATTCTCCTGAGCAGAGGGGCGAGTTGACAAAGCTGGAGTTGATACCTTATTATAATATATATAGGGAAATGGAGTTGGATGAGGGCACTCGTGGAGAACGTAATACGGATCTCTTTGGCCCGACCGACGGGGAAGGGCTTTACATGCCATACGAATGGCTTTACCCACAGGCCGACCCTTCTTACTCGAAGATTCGAGTATATCTGAAAGGGCAAACCGACCGCAAGGACGACACATACGGCAACTTCACCTTCCATGCCGCCACATATTACACTGCAGAAGAAGCTGATGATTATAATACTGAGCATAACTTGACTGAAGGCAATGCTGATTACAAAACGGAAGGTGACGAAAAAACAGCTGCCCGATGGTCATCAAGTGTCTGGATGAATAACGGTGTTGCGTATTGGGTCTATGGCTTCATGCCAGCCTCTGCAGCCAGCAATGCCACCCTTACAACTAAGGATGGTAGCTATGCGAACAAAGCCGTGCTGACCCTCAATGGCCTTGATGCTGTCACACCAGCTGACGTGTGTATTATCGTAGGTGTGAAAGGGGCGAACAAAGGCACCCATGACGTCATCGCCAATTCAGGTATCGAGATTGGGAAATTCGAGTATCTGACCCAGCCAGAATATGTTGAGAACGATAATACTACAGGCAACTACATCTACCTGTTGCTCGATCACCTCTACGCCTGCATCAACATGGAATACCTTGTTGGTACGGAATACAGCAGACTACGCACCATCAAACTACGCAAGGTAGAGATACAGGTGACAGGAGCTGGTGCAAAGAAACAGAACCTCGAAGTCACCATTGATAGAGACAAATATCTTACTGATTTGGCCAAAGCAGTAGCTGACGGAACAAACCCACAGGATGTTCAGCCATTCACGGTGCGTTCGGTGGGAGCAGATGAGAGCGATAGTAATAGCGCTATCATCTTTGATAAGTCAAGAGCGAACGAAGGAGCAGAAATACCCGTCAAGGGCAATGCAGGGAACAATGTTCTCAGTGTGCCAGGCTACTTCACTCCATCCATAGGAAATACGTTCACAATCGTATCAACCTACGATGTGTTTGACAAGAAAGGCAATGAGATCCGTAGCATGCAGACCGCTACGAATACCGTCAAGTTAGCGGGTGATACACACACTCACTGGCGAGGCAAGGTACACACGCTCAGGCTATTAGTTGAGCCAACCTACATCTACCAACTGTCGGAAGACGACTTGAACAACCCGACGATTAAGATAAAGGTGGACTAATGAGGCTAATGAGGCCCATGAGGCTAATGAGGCCAATGAGGCTAATGAGGCTAATGAGGCTAATAAGGCCAATGAGGCCAATGAGAAGAAAAAAGAACTAAAGACAATGATAAAGAGAAGCGACATAGAAAACAAGCGCATGGGGCTTATGAGATCAATAAGGCTCATGAGGCTTATCAGCCTTATGAGGCTCATAGGCCTTATGGGCTTGATGATGCTTTTGGCTTTGCCACAAGTCATGATGGCACAGGACGATGCCCCTGAGCCTATCATCGTGAATGGTAACATCTACGGTGGTGGAAACAAAGGAAAAGTGGGAGGCAACACAACCGTCAATGTACGTGCCGGTGACCTGAACAAGGTGTTCGGAGGTGCCCGCATGGCTAATGTAGGTGGTCGCAGCTTTGTCAATATCGAAGGAGAGCATGCTACAGACTATACCGTTATCAACTATGTCTTTGGTGGTAACGATATTGCTGGTACAATCGGCACATCAACCGTACTACCGGAGGAACTGACAGATGTAGTGAAGGAGAAAAAGCCTGAAAATATTCAAATTCCAGATCCACTTCCTGAAGGAAAAACAGAAGAACAGTATAAAGCAGAGGAGATTGCAAAAGATAAAGCCAATCAGATAAAGGCAGGCAAGAATGACATCAACAATACTTGGAATGCCTACGTGCGCATCAGTGACCCAGGCGAGAATAATACCAGAACTGTAAAGGATGCAGAAAAGAGCTTTAATGCAGATCTAACCAAGAAAAAGGAAATTTATATTGGTCAGCTCTTTGGTGGTGGTAATGGTGAGTATGAGTATGTGCCTCAAGAGACCAATGAGGCTGATGAGAAGACGTATGATGTCTACCTAAAACCAAAGACAAATGCAAGCACGGCAATTGCCACCATTACTGTTCCAAAGAATGCCCAAAACAAGTTTATCTATAAGCCCGAATTGGCAAAGACCTACTTAGAGATCAAGGGTGGTTCGATTGTTTATGCCTACGGTGGAGGTAACAATGCTACCGTAACGGAGAAGACGGTGATTTATGTGAACAATCCAAGTGACGTTGTGAACCACATTGAGTACAAGGAAGGCAATACTTGGAAAGACAAGCTGACCAACACACGTTTCAAGGACGATATGGGTATCAATACCGGCTTCTCTTATCCAAGCAGTGCAGAATTCCAGATTGGTCGTTTCTTCGGAGGAAACAACATGGCCGAGATGGCCATCATGCCTACCTGGAACCTTCAGAGCGGAAAGATACGTAACTTGTACAGCGGAGGAAACCGAGGTGCGATGACCAATCAGTATGGTATGCTGTTGGATATCTATCCAAATAACGATGCAAGCAACAACTATGGCATGAATCTGATTATCGATAATGTCTATGGCGGTTGCCGTATGGCCGATGTTCGTCCGTTGGAAGAAGGCACGAGCATCGAGGATAAAACAGCCGATGATGTAGAAAACATCACGTTCAATCCCCTGATAAAAGACAAAGACGGAGATGATTATCACTTCCCAGACGGTTATTCTGCCCGTGTGATTGTACGTGGAGGAGACATCAACAACGTGTATGGCGGTAACGATATCACCGGACACGTGTATGGTGGAAATGCCGTAGGAATCCGTAGCAGCATCCGAGGAGATGTTTATGGAGGAGGTAACGGTTCGTACCCCTATACCGATAATCCTGCGTTGGAAAACGACGACATCTTTGGTGACATCTATTATAATCCAATCACATTATTAGGATTAACCGAAGACGATGGAGAAGGTAACGAAATTGAAGCTACCTCATTCACTGGTTTCCAGTCAGTTGAAGCCCTAAACAAGTTCCGCCCGAATGCAGAGAAGGTATCGCTCCGTTTGTGGGGTAAAGATGCAGCCAACCCGACCATCATCGGTGGTTCCGTCTATGTAGGTGGTAACAGTGCCACACTCCGCGCTCAGAGTGCAACCAGAGGAAATACCAGGGCAACAACAACCGTACCACCAGTCCACCTGAAGGTCGGATCGCACGTGATTGTCGAGAATACGTTCCTCGGCAATAACGGCGAGAACATGATTGCCACAACTCCAGAAGTCCAGGATGCCAATCATATCATCACCCGACATGGAGGCGTGTTGTGGTCCTATAAAAACAAGGAGAATTTCACTCACATCAATTTGGCCTCAACAGATACAGATCCGTCAACTGGTAAAACCCAGATGGATCTTTATATGGATGGTGTGGCCATGTCCATCATTCCCGATATCGTGTTCGACACAAGTGACAAGAACGGAGGTACTGATGCCGACGACTATAAGTCGTACTCCAGTTACTTTGGTTCGTTCTTCTGTGGTGGTAACATGGGTAGTATGACCTATTCAGGCACCAACACCATGAACTTCGATGTACCTGTGATTGTCTATAACAAGTTGGTTGGCGGTTGTAACAAAGCCGATGTTCCGGTTCTCTATGCAAGTGACGATCCAAACAAAGAAAAACCATTGAACATCCCCTATCAGGGCGGTATTCTGGGAGACAGGTCAGAATGGGCTTCCGATGGTTTGTTTAGAGCAAATAAGGCTACCAACGGAGCGATTCAGAATCGCCTTATCCTGAATCTTGGAGGTGAAGTGATTGTTGAAGGCAAAAAGGAAATTCATGGTTTGAAGATAGAGCCAAAGCGATTGAACTTTACCGAAGTGACCAGTGGAACCTTAACTGCAGGAGGCAAGTACTATACCTTGGAAAATGGCAAGTATCATGGATACACTGCTGATGGAACCGAAATTGCAAGTGCTGACGATGTTTATTATCAGTTGACGAAAGACTATACGTTTGATGCAGTAAATGGTTCGTATCTTATCTGGAACACAGCGAAATTGAGTGAGGTATATGATGCTGTAGAAATAGGAAAGACGAAGGCAATCGGAAGGAAGTATTATACTTCTGCAACCGGTGAAGGAGGTACTGTTGCAGAAAGTGCAACTACAGTCGATAATAATTCGACCTACGAGTTGAATTATGAGTATGAGCAGATAGGCGTTGGTAGTTCGTCAGATACTGGTAATGATGCCGTCCGTCGTCTGTTGCATGGTAACATCTATGGCGGCTGTTATAATAGTGGTCATGTGAACGGCAATATAGTCATCAACATCAATAAGAACCTGGTTGAAAGGGACGAGGTATTTGCCGACACAAAAGAGATTGACAAATTAGATGAAAACGACCAGCCCATCATAGAAAACGGCCAGAACGTCAAAGAAACGGTTATTGATGATTCTAAAAAGCGTAATTCTGGTGTCATACTTGACAGGCAGAGTAATGACGAGATGAGCGTTGCGATGACTGTCTTCGGTGCCGGTATGGGTGAAGAGACCGAGATTTGGGGCAGCACGACCGTGAACCTGAACAAAGGCTATGCTTTCCAGGTGTTCGGTGGTGGTGAGCAAGGTGTTGTAGGTAAGAAAGAAGAAAGTACGGGTGATTATGTTTACAACGCAGCCTATAGCACCACTGTTAACCTCAATGGTAACGTAGAAGTTTATAATGAAACGGACAGATCCAATAAAGAGTTGGCCGAGGCAGAATTCATCTATGGAGCAGGCAATGAGGGTGATATCTGTGGTGACTCCAAGGTCTATTTAGGTACTGGTCGTGTCTATGACGTCTTTGGTGGTGCCAGCGATGCCAACATCTTAGGACATACCGAGGTGTATATCGGTAAGAATAGCAGCGGAATAGCAGGATTCCCATGGGTACGCGACATCGTGTATGGCGGTAACGACTTTGGTGGCACTATTCATAAAGAAATCGACTTCTCTGGCAAGGTTCGCGTAGAGACAGGCGACGAAGCATTTGATGTCAAGAGTCAGATTTACAACCCAGGCAATAAGGAAGTTCCAGAGGTACTGAAAGCAAAGGCCTACGTAGAATATCTGGAAGGCCGAGTCGATACTATCTTCGGTGGTTGCTATGGCTACTATGACTATAGCAAGGAGATGTATAAGTATGAGGAGGTAGTTAACAATCAACTCAAATGGGTTTCTCCAGAGATGCCGAACCTTGAGAGTACCTTCGTCAATATTCGTCCAGTAAATAACGAGCACAATGGCATCAACGCCATCTTCGGTGCAGGAACAGGTTATCCAGGCAACCGTGAAGGAGACAACACACAGGATCGCAGCTATGTGCTTATCGATATTCCTCAAGCCTTCACGAACTTCACCCAGACCAATATCTTCGGAGCTGGGGCATATAACGGTCTGGGCATGAAAGTCGACGAAGACACAAACGGCGACCCTGCCCCATTGATACGTATGGCAGAAGTGGCAGAGGTAGCAAACCCAGGAGAGGGTGCCACAGCAGCACAAACTGCTGCCTATGAGGCCTATACAGCCTATACCGATTATCTGCTTGCTCGCGATAAGAAATCAGCCATCATCGACCTCGTGCGCGGTCAGGTAGGCAATGCCTACGGTGGTAGCTACAACGAAGGAATCACCCGCAACACTATCATCAATGTGCCCGAGGAATCTACCATCAAGATTGGTAATATCTTCGGTGGTGCATATGGCACGTTAATCCTGCCGCCGTGCGATGTCTATGAGTCGAACGTATTCTATAAGAATACCAGCGAAAATGCTCGAGTCACAGGTAACATCTATGGAGGTAACAACAACGAGCGCCGCACGCTCTTCACCAGGGTGGACATCTCCGCACCGGTATGGTCGAACAAGGATAACGGTTATTTAGCCCGTGTCTATGGTGCCGGAAAGGGATTGGACACATGGTCTGAATACACCGAGGTGAACCTGTTGCCAGGGGCGAAGGTCTATGAAGCATACGGCGGCGGTCAGTTGGGTCACGTACTCAATACACAAAGTGTGCAGACGTACATGCGAACTTATGCAGAGGCAGAACATCCATCCGAAGATATTGCAAAGTTAGATCCTAAATGGAAAAAACGATGGATCTACAACGAAGGGACGAAGACTTGGGGATGGAAAGCAGGCGCATCAGATGATGAAGTGAAGGAATGGAAAAAAGATTGGGCAAAAGATTGGCAGAATGCTTGGACATTGGGAGCTTATTACATTCCATCGGTTGGAAATACTGATGCAAACCTTGACTACAGTTACTATGTCAGCAACACTGCCACCAACCTAAGCAGAGTGAACCCACGGCCAGAGTTGAGCGACAAGACAGCCACGTTCTTGGGCGACGGAACGAAGAAATTCAACACGAACGTGATTGTCCATACAGGTGCTCATATTGAAGGTTATGCCTACGGTGGTGGTTGGGGCGACGGATCAGCGCTCAGTGGTGATGTCTATGGTCTCACCTACTTCGCACTGCTCGGTGGTTCAGTAAAACAAGACATCTATGCAGCAGGTACATCCGGTAGCATTGACGACCTGTTTGGTGTGGGTGCTTACGATGCGACTAAAAATCCAAACGGTTTCACTGCCAGTGCGAATGTCTATATCCAGGGAGGTACGGCACGTAACGTCTATGGTGGCGGTTGGAAAGGTGCGGTAGGCTATCACCCAAGTGTTACGGTTCCGAAAGGCGCTCCTCATATGACCAATATTAAGGGCACCCCGATTGACTCTACATTCATCTATGCAGGTCCTACGGAGCAAGATGTTCTTGGTGTGACCAATGTGGTCGTTGGTATTCTCCCCGAAGACTTGCCAACGAACCCCAAGGCCGAGGGTGAAGAAGGCTACGACCCCGATTTCCTGTTCCACAATGGTATTCCAGCCATCCAGCGTAATGTCTATGGTGGTGGTGAAGGAGGTAGCATCTACGGTACTGCCAACCTGACCATTTTCAATGGCTATGTCGGCTACCGTTATGACGGCACAGCTACTGATGATGAAAACACCACAGAATTAAACGAGAAGTATGTTGAGGAGTTGTTTGATGACAGAGAGCAAAGTATTGATTTGGCCGGTAATGCCTTCGGAGGCGGTTATGTGACCAACAGTTACGTAGACACCACCGTTGTGAAGATGTATGGTGGTATTCTCCGTGGTAGCCTCTATGGTGGTGGCGAAATCGGTCCTGTGGGACGTGGCACATTGGAAGAAAATATTCCGATTAAGAGCGGAGAAAACTGGTCATTTGGTACTGCAGAAGACTTAAGCGGTTCAGGTGTCATCAAGACGATGGCTGTTGACGATAAGACGGCTAAGATTTACAAGGCAGGCGCAACCCACATCTATATGTATGGTGGTCATGTCATGCGTGATGTCTTCGGTGGAGGTCGTGGTTACAGTAGTTGGGGTAATGACGGCTACCGAACAGATCCTGAACGATATGGTAAGGACCTCAGTGCCAAAGGGTATATCTTCGGTACCACCGAGGTCAACATCCATTATGGTGAAATCGGTACAGCTGCAGGCGTAGCGTCAGGCTATGGAAACGTATTCGGTGGAGGTAATGCCGGATTTGTGTTCAGTGGGAACGGAACTAAAGCAACGAACACAGACAATGGTAAGACCATCGGTTACTATTATGACAAACAGAACAAAATGACCGAGGACTGCTGTGTGGATGTAAGAGTCTATGGTAAATCAAAGGTAGATGGCCTACAGTTCACCCATACCTTTAAAGTGGACGAACTCATTTCAGGCGAGATGAAGGAGAAGGTCATCGCCACATATCCCAATTATGCCAGCAAAATTAATGCGGACAATAGGATAAACACTCCGTTCGAGGCTACCCTCACCTACAACAAGGGCGACTTCATCCACAACCGGATGCTGAACGATTTGGCATATTATGACGGAGGTGAGCCAACAGAAGCGACAGAGACTACTCCTGCTACATACGGCAATGAAGGTCGGTGGACAAATATAGACCAGACAGGTATTCTTATCCATAATGCTGTGTTTGCCGGTGGTAATGTGATGACCGGTTCGAGCGAAGTATTCGCTTATTCAAAAACCGTCTTCGGTAATGCTACGGCTGCCATCGTCGATGCGTATAGTCGTGACTTGACAACCGTCGGTGGTAACGGTGTGGGAGGATTGTATGGTGATGGTAACATCACGTATGTAGATGGTTACCGTGAACTGAACATCACCAACTACGGTACCGACTATTTCTCACTCCCTGGACAGTTGGACCTCACCAAAGATGCTGACAAAGCGAAGTATGATGCCCTCTCCAATCGACAGAAAGCGTTCTATTCAACGAAGTATCAGTTACATGACAAAGCCACTGTCAGCTATCAAATTGGTACCGGTACCGATGCTGTCACCTATAATTATAGTAAGGGTGACATTATCACCGGAGAGGACTATGACAAACTGTTCAAACAGGAAAATGGCACCTACTCTGAATTAGCAGCCGACTGGACACCAAAGCACTCTGTGATTAACGAAGGTCGATACATCAACACCATCCAGCGTGCCGACTTCTGCGGTATAAAGGGTAGTCGTCTGGTATTGCGTGGAGCCATCGACCGTGCACAGGACAAGAACGAGGCCGACTACACTCCATACACCATCAACCGTGTGAAGGAGTTGTCGTTGAACCAAAACAACGTTCCTACCAAGAAACCCCACGGATGCTATTTCGGTATCTATAGTTCAGTGAAACTCTTAGGTGCTGTCACTTCTGACGTGCTCTTTGACGATGTCCGCAAGACAGACAGTGACAAGCCCGAAAACCGAAACGCAGATGGTTGTCCTGAGTATGGAACACCCCAAGCCACCTATAAGAAATGGAAAGAAGCTACACTTACTGCTGGCAACCGAAATAACGGTTCGTCAGCCAACAAGATTGCCTTGGCTTCAGGTGTTTATCTCGAACTCATCGACCATTATGACCAAGATGGCAATAAGGTTTACGGACCGATTACCGGAGTCGTAGAACTCGATCTGTTGAACGTCACCCCGGGTGAAGGTGGTGGATATGTCTATGCGGAGAATATACACGGTGTACAGAGCTATGATACCAGCGAACTTGAGGCATCCGTTCTTTCCGATGCCAATAAGGGTTTGATTACCAACAAAGCATTCCATTATGCTGCTGCTGTTGAAGGTAACGACATGCAGACCTCGGGTAACTTTGTTCACTCCCTCAAACGCATCATCGACGACTGCTTCCCGATGGCTCATTCATATTTAGCACCGAATGCAGCCCCTGCCCATTATTGGTATATCCGTGGTGAGTTCTTCGTCTATGAGCAATTGGTTTCTGCCTATACTGGTGGAGCCGATGCTTACAGCACCGAAATCAGTATTCCGCTCACCCTCTCAGCGCAAGGCAACGGACATCTGCGTCTGCTCAATGTGCTGCCGGGACTCTATGCTGACCCATCCAAGTTTGATGCTTCTCAGGGTTACTATGATGAGGAATTAGCTACATGGATCTCACCCGACTCTATCCGCATCATTACCGAGAGTGCTGTGAAGAGCTATGGACAAAACGACCCAATCAGCTATTGGGATTGGTACATGTCTAACACGACCGACCGCGAACGATTCGTCCTCCAGACCTACAACTGTCGTGAGCAAGTGATCGTACAAATAGGAACAGGAGAAAGCGCAACGCGCACGACCTACTATCCTGGTCAGGGTATCACTCCAGCCATCTACAACGGACTGACCAATGCAACGGTAGTGGATGAAGAAGGTCATACAATCTATGATGATAACAGCCAACCAGTAAAAGCCCAGTCGTACTTCAACCTCACCAATGTCGTCTCGACTGACTCGGCCTACGTACTGACGCTCGACATGAGCAATCCAGACGTATGGAACGACCATTACACCTGTATTGAAGTAGGTGACGGCTTCGGAACACAAGTTGGTACGGTAATAACCACGAAGGAATATAACAGACTATTAAATGCTTGTGTAGGCGATG
>Ga0310690_10008644_pt1 | contig 12886 bp, 18 predicted proteins | sample AusTroGonzalo_MG_2_FD_207661 | JGI IMG/M metagenome (GOLD analysis project Ga0310690, IMG submission 207661) | Bovine rumen microbial communities from tropical cattle in Woodstock, Queensland, Australia - Gonzalo_04 (v2) (version 2) | ecosystem: Host-associated > Mammals > Digestive system >...
AGAGATTCTTTCTTCGGGGAAAGACGTGCAGGCGGCCGTTCGAAATGGTCACCTGGTTATCTGGGAAGTAGGCAGTAAAAAGAAATATGATGTGGTCGTTACGCAGCCGCATTGATCGGTACATTAGGTAACGATAGCAGCCATTACGGGCTAACTTGCAAGACAAGGTTCTTGCGGGTTAGTCCGTTTTTGTTTTTCGGAGGTTATGCATGACGCTTGAAAATTACATAGTCAGGGACGTGCTTTCGCTTCCGAGTGATGGCCTCACCGGTCGAAGAAAAATACGCACGACAGCAAAGAGGATCACGGTTGAGAACGTGCGTGAAGTGTTGGAAGAAGCTCTTGCTATTCATGCTGTAAATGCCGGTGAAATAACATACCTTTGGGAGTATTACAAGGGCAAACAGGACATCCGCAACAAGGAAAAGTTCGTCCGAGAGAATATCAATAACAAGGTGACGGTCAACCGTGCCAATGAGATTGTAACGTTCAAGACGGCGTATTTGCTGAACGAACCGATACAGTACATCTCGCACGGGGAAGACAACAGCGAGGATTTGTCCAAGCGTGTCAGCAGGCTCAATGAGTTTATGAGGGCTGAGGACAAGGAAAGCAAGGACAAGGAAATTGTTGATTGGATGCACATCTGCGGCGTGGCGGATAGATTTACTGTCACAGACGAGATAGCAAATGTAGCTGACGGTGCACCTTTTTATATATACACGGTTGACCCACGGCTTGCGTTTGTAATTTACAGCGCATCCGTAGGGGAAAGACAGATGGCTGGCGTCATCCTCCAGATGGATGAAGACAAAAAGTGGTATGCAATGGTTTATACCGCTGACAGGTGCTTTACGGTTACAAGAGAGAATGTAACGGAAGAAGCACATATCCTTGGCGGGATTCCATTGGTTGAATACATCAACAATGAAGCCCGTATGGGTGCTTTTGAGAGTGTTATTTCGATTCTGAACAACATCAACCAACTCGAATCTGATGCTGTGGATTCTGTTCAGGACTTCGTAAACGGGTTTGATGTGTTCCAGAACTGCGATATCGCTGATGGTGATTACTCCGAGCTTGGTATTGGCGGCAAGGCAGTAAAGATAAAAACTGTGGTGCAAGGGATGGAAGCAAAGGTGTACAGAGTGGCTTCCGAACTGAGCCAAAGCGGTGTGCAGCAGAGAGTGGATGATTTTACGGAATCATATTTGACTATCTGCGGTATGCCGAACAGAAACGGCGGATCCTCGACGAGCGACACGGGGCAAGCGGTTATCTTCCGTGATGGATGGAGCGAAGCTGAGTCAAGGGCAAAGGATACGGAAAAGCTGTTTATCCGTGCTGAACGGCAGTTCCTACGGATTGTTTTGAATATCTGTTCCGTAAAGAAAGGTGCCGACCTTGGTTTGGAATTGAAGGATATTGGTATCAACTTTGCCCGTAAGAGTCTCAATAACCTGCAAAGCAGATTCCAATGCTTTATGGAAGCTCTGTCCTCTGATTGGGTTGACCCAATGGATGCCTATAACGCTTTTGGTGATGTGTTTGGAGACAAGACAGCGGCTTATAACCGTGCGGTTGCTTGGCATGAGCAGTTGCAAAAACAGCAGGAAGAGCAGCTTAGAGAACAGCTTGACCGAGAGCGGGAAAGGATAGCTGACAATGGCAATTCCAGAAGCGTACAAACTGGCGGATCAGACGATTCAGCTTCTCAACCGTCAGGCGATAGAGAGGACAACTAAAGCAAAGCAACGGCTTTCAGTTTTGAAGTTTGATGAACCGAATGTTGGCAAGGAAATAGATGCTCTGTACGAGTGGCTTGATAACAATAATCGCAGGAAGCTGAAAGAGCTTTACTGTGAAAGATATATAGAATTGTGGCTGTTTCTGATGGGGAAGAAGTTTCCGAAAGACAAGGAAGACTTTCTTGACGAATTAGCCGAAATGTATGTTTTTGGTTTGCTCTACGAACCGAACGAGGTAACGCACTATGTCTACGAAACGGAAGTATTGCGGAAAAGAGACAGGGCAAAAGAATCAGTATTATCGGTTCCAACGAGAGCACAAAAACAGATTGAATTGGACAAAGCACTGCGGTTTTGGGTGCAGATGTCCGCATGGTATGTTGATTTTACTTCACAGGACGCAGAGATACAGGTTTACAAGGACTGTGGGCTAAAGAAGGTTGAACGGCACGAACAGCATGATAACAGGGTTTGTAAAGTGTGCCGTAATGCGGATGGGGAGATTTATGAAGTTGATAAGATTCCTACGCTTCCGCATATAAATTGCCGACGTTGGTTTTCGCCGGCTGAATGAATTAGTGCGTTCGTAGCGGTCTTTTCACGCATGGGACTGCTCCTCCTTTCCGAAGAAGCAACACGACTGCTGGCATTGACAGTTTTTTGGTTCTTTTTTTCTGATCAATGTCGTTTGATGAGACGAAGCAGGGCGGATGGAAATTCCGCATTTATACAGGATTGGTGTAATGGAAGCACGTCAGACTTTGAATCTGAAGGACGTGGATCGATACCATGATTCTGTGCCACCAGAGATTCCCCTCTGCTTTAAAAGTGGGAGCTTTAACAGGGAATGTGAGCAGCTGCCTTTCCCTTATCGAACAAACTGAGGCAGGTCAGTTCCAATCTGCTGGTATCTATACCGGCTAAAGATTTACAACTGCCGATATATCGCAGGATGGAGTAGCGGTAACTCATCTGGCTCATGACCAGAAGATCGTCGGTTCAAATCCGGCTCCTGCACCCATAGGATGAGTGTGATATGAAGACGGCAGTTTACTTTGGATCCAGAGAAATATATGCGGATATGATACCGGCTTCAAAGTCACTTTTAATAAATTCCGATGTTGATAAGATCTTTCTTCTTATCGAAGATGACGATTTTCCATATCTGCTTCCGAGTAGCGGAATTATTAAAACGATCAACATCAGAGATTTTGTTCCACGGTTTTACGACATGGCAGGTCCAAATTTCTGCACACAGTGGACGTATATAGGGCTTATCCGGACGGCATTAACCAAAGTGTTTCCAAAGATGGACAAGGTCCTGTCGATAGATTGTGACACGATTGTAGATAGGGATATATCTGAACTGTGGGATATTCCGCTTGATGGATATTACTTTGCGGCTACGAAAGAGCCTCTCCTGACGGATCAGCTTGGAATCCTGTATACGAATGTCGGCATCACGATGATGAATCTGAAAAAGATGCGTGATGACGGTAAGGATGATGAACTGATCAATGCGTTGAACAAGCAATATTTCCTGTATGTTTGCCAGGACGCAATGAATCAGTACTGTCAGGGGAACATTTTGGAACTACCGAGTGATTACAACGTGTGCCAGTTTACGGAGCATACAGACAATCCGAAGATAAGGCATTATGCCGGTGAACGTGTTCATTGGAGAAGTAATCCATTGGTACAAAAATACATAGATATCCCGTGGAGTGAAATAAGAAAATAAGGATATACGCAGATTTTTACTGCTTTTATATATCACGTCGGAGATGACGTTAAAGCCCGAACGTTAGAGAAAACGTTAATCCCAAATATTTAATGATCGTCAGAGAAGACGTATAAAACCCGAAAGGATTCTTTATGGCAAACATTTCTACCGATGCGATTCAGGGATTCGCAGAGATGACCGCAGAGCAGAAGGTTGAGGCCCTTCTGAAGGTTGAGATTCCGGATGCTGTGGATATGAGTAAATTTGTGAGCAAAGAGACTTTTGACAAAAAGGCATCTGAAGCAGCGAATTTGTCAAAGCAGCTTAAAGAACGGATGACAGAAGACGAACAGAAGAAAGCGACAGAAGCTGAAAACCTCAAGAAAATGCAGGAAGAGCTTGATGCTCTACGTAAAGACAAAACTGTTGCGACGTATACAGCGCAGTACATCGGCATGGGATATGACAAGGACCTTGCTGCGGATACTGCAAAGGCTATGGCCGATGGTGATATGGATAAGGTCTTTGCGAATGGCGTAAAACACAAAGAAGCATTGGAGAAGAAAATCAAGGAAGACTTGATTAATAACACTCCGAAACCTAAAGGTGCAGGTGGACATGATGACGGTAAAGATCCTGCCGTTGAGAAAGCAAAAGAAATTGCCAAGGCAAAGTTTGGCGGTGGCAAGACGTACGAAGACATTATGAGTAAATACAAAAAGTAAAGGAGATAACTGATATGGTATTTGATGTTACCACGGTTGCCGGCGATGTTGAAATCCTGGCAAGCAAAGATTTTCAGGCAATTCCGGTCAAAGTAACTGTTGCTACCACGGCTCCGTCTACGATTGTGAAAGCTGGTACGCCGATTAATGCGTCCGGTGCTTCCACGACCGGTTCTGGTGCTGTTGGTGTGCTTCTGTATGACGTTGATGCAGCTGTAAACCCGAACGGTGCTGCTGTTGTTCAGGGCATCATTGATGCAACTAAGGCACAGTCTCACAGCGGTGTGACTTACACCACTGCACTGTACTCTGCTCTTCCTGGCATTGTCTTCCGCACCAACATTGGTGTGAATACCTAATAGGAGGTAAGTGCAATGAATCTTAGAGATCTGTTTACTCCCGCTGCCGTTGCGGCAAACTGGGAGGAAGTTTACAGCAATCAGATTCCTTATGTTGGTACGGCTCTGTTTCCTGCACGGAAGAAAGCCGGCCTTGATCTGAGTTGGATTAAGGGATCCAAGGGCCTGCCCGTTTCCCTCATGCCGAGTGCATTTGATGCAAAGGCAACCTTCCGTGACAGAATCGGTGTTCAGAAGCTTGAGACTGAGATGCCGTTCTTCCGTGAGGGCTTCAAGATTAAAGAGAAAGACCGTCAGGAAATTCTGCGTGTGCAGGATACTAATGATCCGTATCTGAATGAGGTTCTTGCTCGTATCTACGACGATGCAAATGAACTGATTGCAGGTGCGAATGTTGTTCCTGAACGCATGATCATGCAGCTTCTCTTCCCGACGAATGGCCAGCCTGGTATTACCATCAAGGCAAACGGTGTTGATTACACTTACAACTACGATACTGATGGTTCCTGGTACAACGCCGGTTCTGGCGGAAACTACTTTGTCCTCCAGGGTACTGCTCTTTGGAGTGCTGCTTCTACGGCTGATCCGTTTGCGAATATTAAGACTGTAAAGGATTATATCCGCTCCAAGACCGGCACCGAGATCACCACTCTGATTATGAACAGCACCACGTTTAATCTGCTTGGCGCAATGGATGCAGTGAAGAACCGCTTCCTGTCCGCAGTTGGTAAGACGCTTGGTTATATCACCGACGGTGATGTTCGCAACGTGTTCCAGGATACCAACGGGGTTAGCTTTGTTGTGTATGACAAGCAGTACAAGAACGAGAGCCGTGTTTCTGCATCCTTCGTTCCTGATGGCTATGTTGCATTCATTCCTGATGGTGCACTTGGTTCCACCTGGTATGGTACGACTCCTGAAGAGGCGGATCTCCGTGGCGGCAACTCCAAGGCCCAGGTGGCTATCGTTAACACCGGCGTTGCCATTACCCAGATTCTGGATGAGCATCCGGTTAATCTGAACACCTTCGCATCCGAAATCGTTCTTCCGTCTTACGAGCGTATGAACGAAGTTGCCCTGATGAAGGTTACTGCATAATCGGTGACGGTGTATGCAGGTAAAGGCAAAGTGCAACATAAACATTGACGGTATATGGCATTTCGGCGGGGAAATCTTTGAAGTAGAGAGCACCGACGGCATTACTGAGTATGTCGAAGAGGTTGGCTACGTTTCGGAGATTTTCCCTCCGGAAAAACCCGAAGAACCTGTAAAGAAAAGTACACGGGGGCGCAAGAAAGCCGTATGAAGTTAATGGTAGCAATTCCTACATTGGATTATATCCACTTTGAGTTCGCAAGGTGTCTGGTTGGGCTGACACGGCAGCTTGAACGGGATGGAGTGGATTTTGACGTTTGCTTCCTTGGCGGAACGCTTGTTTATAACGGGCGTGATACCTTAGCTGCAAATGCTGTGAACGAGAAGTATACGCACGTACTGTGGCTGGATGCTGACATGATGTTCAACCCTGATATTTTCAACAGGCTGTATGCGCATGAGAAAGATATCGTAACTGGTGTATATCACAGCAGACATGCACCATATGATTCATGTATTTTTACAAATTTGGACCCCGTTGAGAAAGTAAAGGATTATCCGAAAGAACTATTTGAAATTGCGGGTTGTGGATTTGGATGCATTTTAACATCGACAGAAGCTCTGCGATGGGTGTATCGGGATAATGGGAATTGCTTCCAGCCGATGCTTCAATTCGGAGAAGATATTGCGTTTTGTATTAGGGCAAGAGAAAGCGGGTTCAAGATTTACTGTGATCCTGAAATCCAAGCAGGGCATATTGGGCATGTAACAATATTCCCTGACATGAAGACTTAAAGAGGTGAGCGACGATGATGGATAATTTGGCGAGGCTGAAAAAGCGGACTTGTGAAACCAATACTGCTTTGCTTGAAGACCTGCTGACTACGGCAAAGGTAGCTATTCTAAATCGTCGCTATCCTTATAAGGATTTTGCTGACAGTTGCTTTGACGACAAGGATGTTGAGCCAAAATACTACGACTTGCAGTATCGAATTGCACTTGATTTGTACAACAAACAAGGGGCAGAGGGAGAGATCCAGCACATATCAAACGGAATTCACAGAAACTACGAATCGTCATGGATCTCAGCGCAGCTTCTTGAAGAAGTGACTCCTTTTGTGGGTACGGTGTCATGAGAGATCTAAAGCGGAACCAACGTGTTTTCTATTATGCCTTGTACCTTGGTAATGAGGAAATTGTAGATACCGATGGCAACAAAACCGGAGAGCGGCGTGTTTCCTATGGTGATCCCGTGAAGATGTACGCCAACATCTCGCCGGCTAATGGATATGCAAATACTGCAATATTTGGGAAAGATTTACAGTACAGCAAAACAATTGTGACGTGTGACATGAACTGTCCAATAACGGAGACTTCTGTGCTTTGGATTGATAAAGATCCGTATGACGGGCAAAGGAATCTTACCTCTTACGATTACACGGTATCACAGATCGCACGTGGTTTGGACAACATTGTTTTTGCTGTAAACAAAGCTGAAGTTAGAAATGGCTGACCATTACATTGAGATTGACCCGTTAAGCCCAGCAAGCATTTTGAAGGCCGAGAGAGAGATTAACAAGATCCTAAAAGACTTTGACCGGAAGGTTGATGTGTTTATACAGGAGATTGGAAAGATTGGTCAGCAGGCTGCACAAGGTGCTTATGGCAGTGCTGTATCGGTTACGTTGGTAAACGAAAAAGAAGGCGTGACAATCAGTGCAGATGGTAAAGCGGTTGTGTTTCTCGAATTCGGCGCGGGGTCTACAACAAATTCAGCAAACAGATATGCGCTTGAAATGCCTTTTTTGGTTTATCGTGGGTCTTATTCAGACGAAACCAAAGGTGAATATCAGGCTACGCATTACAACTACTGGCACTTTGGTGGAAAAGAAATAGAGTTTGTCGAACCAAGGAACGGTATGCAAAAAGCCTATGAGGCAATCATGCAGGACATTAGTTCTGTAGCAAAGAGGGTGTTTGGATGAGCAAGTATACACGAAACGCTGTTTACAGTTATGTACATGACAAGGTAATAGCGGCTTTTCCAGATGCCTATATTTCTGGGATGTATGAACCTGTTGTTCCAAGTTTCCCAGCTGTGTTTATCCGTGAAATTGGAAACTACAGCAATCAGGATAATGTGACGTTCAGTGGTTCACAAGACGTGTGGACGAGTACATACGAAGTGCAGATTCAGAGCAATAAAGTGGATACGCCTATGACCGAGGTATATGCGATTTTCAGTGTGGTAAAAGAGGCTTTCTCATCCCTTTTTTATATACATATTAATACCAACAACATAGGAACGTTTGATGATAAAAACTATCGGATCGTAGCTTCCTTCCGCAGAGTGATTGGGGAAGCGGATTCAATGCCAACATAAAAATGGAGGTTGACTTTATGGTTTGCAGATATTGCCACAAAAAGCTTCCAGAAACGGTTGAGTCTAAATGCCCGAATTGTTTTGCGGAATGGGCACCTTTGGATGAAGCGAAAAAGGAAGAAAACAAACGGACTAAGACGGAAGAACCGAAAACCGTCAATGGTCATGATTAAGGAATAGGGGTGATTTAATTGGCAGGAGAAATCTCAAGTGCCGGTATTACCATTAAATATGTAGCTGAGTCGGTTGCTGGCACCAGACCTACGACAGGGTATTCAGAAAAAACATCCGGTGGCACTTTAAAGATTGCAGAGTATGTTACCGGTATCAGTGGCTTGACAGCTGACTATGATCAGTATGATGTGACGCCACTTGCGGAGCAGCGTAGAAGGCGTTTCATCAAAGGCCTCCAGGCAAACGACGGGAACCTGTCTCTGGCTTGCAATATCAATCCGACTTCTAGAACGGACTGGAATGCAATTGTCGCAGAGTATGCTGCACTGACTGGTGGTAAAGGTATGTGGTTTGAATTTACTCTTCCTGGAGATACGCAGTCTGTGTTCTTCAGAGGCGAACCGTGCGAAATGGGCTTTCCGGATGTGGAGAGCGCACAGGCCGTACAGGGCGCAGTTCAGATCATTGAAAACGAGTATAGTGGGTGGACGTCGAAGTCTACTTGATCAATTGTAAAGGGACGATAAACAATTCGTCCCTTAAAAATAATCTTCTTATTATAAAGAATAGGAGTTTTTATGCAGAATAGCAATAAAACCAGAATCGAGTTTGATTATGGTGGAACACACTATAAGCTTGAATATACCGCAGCTTCTTTAAAGAAGATGGAGCGGAACGGTGTTAAATTTGCGAAACTCGATGAGATGGTTTTTTCAGCCCCTGAGATTTTGTTTGAAGGTGCGTTTTATGCGAACCATCCGAGAACGGACAAAAAGCTTATTCGTGAGATCTATCGGTCGCTGAAGAGGACCGCAGATGATGAAGAACCCGAATATGATGAGGATGGAAACGAGGTAGATGCCCTTGCTTTGGCCCTTGGATCCATGCTTGAAGAAGCTGTCAATGAATGGACTCATCGGTCGGGAAACTCAAGCTGGAAGGTAACGAGGTAGACGTATTACCGGACTTACCTTCCGAAAGAGATGTACAGGAATCAAATAGCGATACTCCGCTCGGAGATATGTTGGACAAACTGTGCCCTTATTTTATGGCTCTTGGCGTTTCGTATGATGAGTTTTGGAATGGCGACTACACGTGCTTGAAGTATTACGAAGAAAAAAACAAGCTCGAAATAGAGAAACGAAACCAGGAGCTTTGGTTGCAAGGGTTATATAACTACATTGCTCTTTCAACGGTTATAGCCAATGCGTTGGCAAAGAAAGGTTCGGCACCAAAGCAATATATTGAAAAGCCGATAAGAATTACTCCTCTAAGCGAAGAAGAGAAAGAACTTGAAAAGAAGAAAATGGTTGATGACTTCCGTGCTCAGTTAATGGCGTTAGACAGGAAGTTTACTCAAAAGCACAGCGAGGATACACAAGGCAGGTGATAGCATGGCAGCTACAACGGTAGAAAACTTATCTATAAATATCAGGCGAACGGGCGACAGTGCCGGTGCAAGCATGACCGGACTATCAAAGTCGTTAAATACTTTGAGTAATTCTTCTAAGTCTGCCTCTAAAGGAGTTGGATCACTTGTATCTTCTCTTCAGAGAATCGCTTACTACAGAATTATCAGAACGATAATTAAAGAAATCGGTAAAGCTTTTCAGGAAGGTGCACAAAACGCTTATTTCTTTTCGAAAGCAATAGGCGGAGATCTGGCTGCTTCTTTGGATATGCTTTCTACGAAGAGCTTTACGATGACGAACCAGATGGGTGCCGCATGGGCGACATTGCTTCAGACGATACAGCCGATCTTGCTTAAAATAATTGAGTTGATACGGATGGCTGCCGAAGTGATAACGCAATTCTTCGCTTTGTTGGGTGGTAAAAGAACGTACCTGAAAGCAATTGATTATTCGAAAGAATGGGCTACAACAACGGCAACCGGCGCGAAAGCCGCTAAAGAATGGAAGAACCAGCTGATGGGGTTTGACGAAATCAACCGTCTGGAAGAACCGGCTGAGACAAGTGGAGGCGGTGGATCCGGTACTCCTGGATACGGGCAGATGTTTGAGGAAATCCCGATTAATTCAAAGCTCACTAATCTGATTGATATGATAAAGGCACACCTTGCCGATTTAGAGCTTTTTGCATCAGGTGCATTGCTTGGTATTGGTCTGTTGCTTACTCTGACCGACGCGAATGTGCCGCTTGGATTAGGATTGATTGCGTTGGGTGCTCTTGGTTTGGCGCATACGTTGACGGAAAACTGGGATTATTTAACCGATAATGTAACAAGGTCTTTATCCACAATTATGGTTGTGGCATCCGGAGCATTGTTTGGTATAGGTGCTGTTTTAGCTTTTTCTGGTGCTAATCCAGGTCTTGGAATTGCGTTAATGGCAATTGGGGCATTAGGACTTGCAAATGTAGCTGCGCTGAACTGGGAAGAAATGCCTGCTAAAATAAAGCGGACCATAAGAAATATTGATGCGATTCTTGGTGTTAGCTTACTTGGAATCGGTGCTATCCTGACGTTTACAAACGTAAATTTGCCGCTTGGTATTGCGCTCATGGCCGCTGGTGCTGTGTCACTTGTTGCCGCTGCTGCTCTGAGTGAAGGCAAAATTGTTGATACTATTCGGAAGACTCTGAGTGGGGTTTTGCTTCTGGTAGGCACATCTTTGCTTGCACTTGGTTTGATACTGCTTTTGTTCCCTGCCGCATGGCCAATCGCCGGAGGATTGATTGCTGCCGGCCTTATGTCTGTAGGAACATCGATGATGTTGGATGCGAATCCAATTTTGCAGTTAATTAACGATATTATCGGTGCGGTACAAACATTGTTCAATTGGGCAAAAACAGCTACGCAGCAGTTGAATGAAATGTTCAAAGCAAAGGCCAACATGACCGTAGAAGAAAGCAACCATTTGCTGTACGACAATTATGGCGGTGGTTATGCCAGTGGCGGTTTCCCTGATGAAGGTGAACTGTTCATGGCACGTGAGGCTGGACCTGAACTGGTTGGCCGTATTGGAGGCCGGACGGCGGTTGCCAACAACGACCAGATCATTGCAGGTATCCGGCAGGGTGTCTACGAGGCAGTCTCCCAGGCGATGCAGAATATGCCGACTGGCGGCGATACCGTGCTGAAAGTGGATGGCGAAGTCCTTGGTAAGACTGTGACAAGGTATCAGAGAATGCAAGCCATTTCCGCCAACCTGTGAGGTGATTACGAATGACATTAACTGTAAACAACGTTGATATGATTCCGTATATTGCACAGGGCGGGATTAAGTGGCAGCGCAATGATATTGATGCTCCAAATACTGGACGTACAATGGACGGTACCATGATGCGCGGGAGAATAACGACCAAAATCCGTCTGGACATCACTTGTAGGCCGTTGACGGCAGCCGAGTTGAGCATAGTCTTGAACGCAATCCTCCCGCAGTACGTGACAGTGACTTATTCCGATCCAATGTATGGTAGCGCAATCAAAACAATGTACTCTAACAATAACCCGGCCGCATTCTTCTTCATTGACGAAAAAGGCGTTGAACGGTGGAACGGAGTATCCTTCCCATTAATCGAGAGGTGATCCCATGCAAGATACATCAGGGATCCTCAATTACGATATCATTGTTGGAGCAGGGGATTACTCCGTAGAAACAAAGCTGGTCATCGACGATACCGATTATATGGAGGGGCAGATCTACTCCGTAAAGACTACCAGGCAGATGTTCACAAGCCAGAATCCTACTGTAGGCAATGCTGTTGTAGGCAGACTGGATGCGTCAATTACAATCCCGATGACGACCATCCCGCTGGCTGCGGAGATTAAACCGTACATCCGAGTTTTCAATTCTGCATTGACGTCAGACTGGCTGCAAAAAGGTGTCTTTTACTTCTACCAGCGCTGGATAGACGAGGACTCCGGCACCATGACCATAGTTGCCTTTGATGCAATGTTTCGTGGGAATCAGTCATACCCATCGTCCTCATTGACTTGGGATGATACGCACCCATATGCATGGCAAGTAGTTGATGAAATTCTTGAATTCATGGATGTAACGGCAGAAGAAGACACACTGACGCTGTTGCGCGCATCAAACTACATTGTCCAGTTCCCAGCGCAGTATTCTCTGAGAGACGTCCTGGGTAGCATTGCGGCGATGTATGGCGGGAACTTCATCATCACGAATGAGGGTATGATGAGATTTGTGGCATTCGCGGATCTGGCAGGGGAAACGTATTATCTTGTGACCAATGCTGGATCTCCCATCACATTTGGTGGCACGAAAATTCTGATAAGAGGATGAATGGATGTCAGATTTAATATACATTGGCAAAGACGTACAGTCTTTCCAAAAGTCTACAAAGTTCAAACCGTATGACAGAGTTGTTCTGAACTTGGATGACAACAATTACATATCCAGTCCTAGCGTATCAGTAACAAACAAATCTGTTTATAATAGCTATGCGAACGGCACATATAAATTTACGTTCACAGCGGCGCAGAATAAATGGAAGACGCCTACTGACACGTATGTGACTACTAGTGAACTTGCACAGAACTATGGACTTACTACTCATTACTCTGACATAACTGCGCCAAAGAGCGGAGACGTCATTACTGTTACAAAGACGACGGTCAGCCAAGAAGCGCGCATTACTGCTGACTTGACAAGATCCGGCAGCACATTGACTGCTGATTGCCCGCTGGTTAAGCC
>Ga0310690_10008645_pt1 | contig 12885 bp, 11 predicted proteins | sample AusTroGonzalo_MG_2_FD_207661 | JGI IMG/M metagenome (GOLD analysis project Ga0310690, IMG submission 207661) | Bovine rumen microbial communities from tropical cattle in Woodstock, Queensland, Australia - Gonzalo_04 (v2) (version 2) | ecosystem: Host-associated > Mammals > Digestive system >...
ATAGCGGTTTCGCTTTTGAGCACGGCTGAAAGCATAGCTATTCCTTGCTCCGTGAACGCATATGGCATGTATTTTAGGTGTTGCCCTTGCCTCTTGTTTAAGGTCACGATTTGTGACCTTAAACTGGAACCAACAGGGTCAGCCTTGATTGCCACAGTAAATTACCTCAGTAGGTTTTCCTTGCCAAAAGACAATGGGGTCTCACCCCATTTCCCTATTGTTATAGACCTTTCAGCTACCTATTTTGCAGCAAGTTGTAAAACATGCGCGGAGTAAGCACCTCAATGTCATTCCACCCATCGCAAGCAAGCAGATGCCTGTCGCCAGAGCAGACGACTTTGGCATTGGCGGCAACAGCACATGATAGAAACACGTCATCGTCCGCATCTTCACAAACCTGAGAGTCGAGAGGCGCTGCCGCTACCATCGTTGCTCGGCTTTCAATGTATGACAGCCACGCCTCTGGATCAATAGACGGGAATTTTTTCTTCATCCGTTCGGCAATTTCCCGGTATTCGAACATGACCGCTTCAGAAACGACAAGTTCAAACTCCCCGTTGTGCCATGCAGTCAACACGTCAAACGGCAAACCGCCAAAAAAGACAGCGGACATGATGACGTTAGTATCAAGCACAGCCCGCATAGGCCTCAACCCCGCATCTTTGCCGCGCGCCTCTCAGCATGGACTTCGCGTATGGTTGCGGCTACATCGCTCGGACGCATGCCAGCTGCCTTTGCCGCCGCCCGCGACTCCCTTGCGAGTTCGTTGAACAAATCACTTGGCGGTGCAACAATCGCCTGCAGCATTACGGCATTCCCCTTTGCAACAACGGTGAAAGTCGTCCCCTCGCCGAATCCACATCCGACGCGGATCGCCTCAGGAATGACAACTTGTCCCCGCGAAGACATTCTAGTAGTAGGCACTGCAACCATAAACAACCTCCCTCGTTCTTATTGGTAAGAACGAGGTGAATTATACCACATTGCCGCCATCGGCGCAACAGGCCAACGAATATGCCTGTCAACCGCCTCTCTACGGCATCTCGACCGTCACCCGTTTCTCCTGCCCTTTGTGGCTAAAATCAAACCTTCGCACCGCGAGCCATTGCACAGCATAGCAGTTCCTGTTGTTTTCTCTCAAAATGCGATAACTGCGCAAAACAACGCATTCACCATCCAAAAACAACAACGCCAACGGGGTCTCTCCCCGTTTTCCCTCCCGTTTTCCCCACCCACGGCAACTCAACCACGACCATTAAAGAAGCGAACGGGGTAGTAGTTAGCCAAAAAGAGCAGGAGATTCAGGAGCATCATCCCATCTCTCCTGTTTCTCCTGTACTCTGTGGCTAAAATCAAACCCTCGCACCGTGAGCGGTCGCCGCCAGCAGATTCATTCCCCGTCCTTGAGATGGTCGAGGAGCTCGGGGAAGGAGGCGATTCTCACGGTGCAGCGCGAATCGCGGATGGTGCCGAAGCCATACGTGCAAAACGCGCTCTTGATACCGCCGTTCGTCGCGCAGTCGATGTCGGTCCAGTTGTCGCCGACCATCCAGTCGCTCGGAGAGAGGCGGTGGCCGCGCATACGCGAAGCGCACTCGCGGAGCGGCAGCGCGCTCGGCTTCATCTCCGCGCAGTCGCCGCCTGCAATGACGGCGTCGCCAAAAAGCCGCGCAAGGCCGAACTTCTCGAGGATTGCGTGAACGGCGAACGACGGCTTCGCCGTGTTTATGCCGAGCAGCCAGCCCCGGTCCGCGAGCTCTTCCAACGTGCTGCGAACTCCGGGGTATAGCGTTACGGACTCCAGCATGTGCTCGCCATACCGCCCCATGAAGACTTCCATCAGGGAATCCACGTCGTCGGCCTTCTCCGGTATCGCCGTCGCGAGAAGATGCCGCGCACCGCGCCCGACGTGGCTTATCACCTCGTCCTGCGGCAGCTCCGCGAGCCCCAGGTCGCGCCGCACGTGGTTGACCGTCGCGCACAGATCCGCCTTCGAATCTATGAGCGTCCCGTCCATGTCAAAGAATACCGCCGTCACCTTCGCGCCTTTCTGATGGTTCTATCCGGGAATTACCGAGCGCGCCGCAATGCCTTCGCGGACGACAACCTCTCGGCCCTGAAGTCGTAGAAGAAGTTCCTTCCCTCGCAGGCGATGACACCGGCCCTGAACGTGTCGGGCAGGAGCTCGTTTATGTGAGTGAGCGTATAGCCTCCGACCTCGACTTTCATTTCCTTTAGGCCGTTCCTGTTGCGCGCAACGGAAACTTGCATGTCGTACTTGACGTTTGGCTTGAATCGCTCGTGTTCCGGCAGCAGGAGGGATGCGGACTTGTGCCATTTCTGCACTCCGTCCTTGAAGAAGTGGTGCCAGACATTTACGCCGCAGTCGTAGAGGCACACCTCCCAATGCTCGCGAAACTCGTCAACCCCGAACTTCTCGTTTCGCACAAGGTCCTCCGCCAGCACGATTATCGGAGCCATGCGGTAGTCGAACATCATCGTGGAAGAAATCTTCTCGCCTACCGCGAACCTGCTCTTGTGCACAAGCGCGGCATAGACGGAGCTGTGGCAAGTGCGGAAGACCTCCTCTCCTGAAATGTCAGGACAGTGGTTGACGATTCCGTCGTCAAGCTGGTCGAAAAGGCAGTAGCCATCCCAACGCGCCGACTTCACGACCGAGAAATCGGCAGCATTCCACTTTCCCCGCGCGAACGAGATCGAGACGCGGTTCGTCTCGATGGATTGGCTCGCCGCTGCGCAGACAGGCGCAAAATCGACGCACCAGCGGACGGTCCCCGTCTTCTCCGGCGTGAACGAAATGCGCGCAAACCGGCCCTTCGCCTTGAGCTCCGCTGCCTGCCACTCCGAACCCGACTTCACCGATCCGCTCATCGCCTTCCAGCCGTCAGGCACGTAAAATCTCAGCTCATAACGGTCGCCCGCGACGACCTTCGACTCGCCTTCGAGCCTGGAGACGGCCCATTCCACGTCGGCGACGTCAAACGCCGGGCTCGCCACATGGCGCGAGGTGGAGACGAGGAACGGCCGGTCGAGGAGCTGGTGCACGGCGATTACGCGGCAGGAATCTGGCGGGACGTCGAACTTGAAGCGCCCGGAGAAAGGCGCGACAGGCTCGTTCGCCCAGAAATCGAAGCCAACGTAGCGCTTTCCAGGCTCAAGCCCGCAGTAAGCCGCAGGCCAGTCAATCCGCAGCGTCTCGTTAGTTGACCAGTTGTAGAGCCCGAAGACACGCACGTCGCCCTTCTCGAGCACCCATGCGTTGGCAAGCGTGCGCTCGAAGAAATCGACGGGGCGCACCGTCTTCACTCCATGCGGCGCCATTGTGCGCTTCAGGATGTCCACGCGCTCATCGGAAAGATCCGGCAGCCAGTCGCTGAAATTGTAGAGCATTCCCCCGATGGAAGTCCACGTAGCGAACATCCTCGCGCGTCCAAGCGAGACCGCGTCGCGAACATAGACCGGATCGGGGTCGTTGTGCCAGACACGCCCGCTGAAGAAATACCTCGGAGTGCCGTTCGCAATGCCCTTCATGTACCGGTCGGGGAATTTGTCGATAGGCCCGTTGTCCCCGCCGATGCGGCAGCCATCGACCAGTCCGTAGGTCGCGCCCATGGCCCGGACGTTCTGCGCGAGATTGCAGGCGAGTATGTACGTATCCTTTCCAGCGGCCTCGCGTATCGCCTTGACGCCGCGCCTGTATGCGCCTACGCCCGTCTCAGCCGGATCGGAGAATTCCTGCCGGTTGTACTCGTCGCCGTCCAGCTTCTCCGCAGTCGAGAGTTTGCAGCCCATCGCCGTCCACATGCCGTCGTATTTGATGTACCCATACCCCCATTCGTGGCAGATGCGGCGCGTCACGTCCTGCATGTAGCGGACTGCGTCAGGATTCGTCATGTCAAGGCAGGTTCCACCCCACACCGTCTCATACGGCTTGCCGGTCCGGGGGTTCTTCACGAAAAGGCCCGTCTTGTCGCCCCACCACGACGCATCCTTCTGAGTCCCGGAAAACGGCATGTACCAAAGGCCGGGAAGAATCCCCTTCGAGCGAAGATAGTCGGCCGTCGGCTTCATGCCCTCGGCGAACGGCCCGTTGGGCGCGACGCGCGTAAAGTTCTTGCGCGGCCCGTTATGGTCCATGCCGTCCTGCCAGAAGTCGTCGATCTGGAAGAACGAGAAGCCATAGTCCTTCAGCCGGAGGCGCTCTACGGCGTCCGCGAACTCGCGCACCGAGGCGGGGGTGCCGGCGCCGTAGCTTTTCGAATAGCCGTACTTGTCGTCATACCACGTCGTGTAGCCTGAAATCTGAGGATGGAGGCGGATGGAGTAGTGCTCGGCGACGGCGTCCGCATAAGCCTCAAGTCCAAGCCGGCAGTCGTCGAACGCGCCGAGGACGAACGTCTCGCAGCCAGACGCGCCGACTCCGCCAAACTGCAACTCTGGCTTCAAGACAGCGGCGTCGCCCGCAACGGCGCTCTTGACGAACGGAGAGCCCTTCTCGGAGGTGAGCCACGCGGCGACGACGCCCTTGCGCGACTTCGGCTCGGCGACGGCAAGATACATCGCAGAGCCAATGTTCTTGTCAAGCGTCGTCAGCCCCTGAGAGCCGACGGCCTTCAAGGATGCCGCAGATCCATCGAGCCTGATTTCCGGAAATTGGAACGTGCCAGTCTCGCCGGCCTTCGGCGTAAAGACAAAGCGGATGAAGTCCTTGCCAGACGCATCCGCGTCGATCTTCCAGTTCCCATCCTCAACTGGCGAGAAAACGGCGAAGCGCCGCCCGTCGGCGAATGCCGCAAGCGCGTCACCTTGCCGTTCAAGCCTGTATTCGGCGGCATGGCCGACCACCGCCGCAACAACGACTGCGGCGCACAAAAAAGAATGTCTATCGATTTTCATATCCGCTGTATTATACCGAATAGCCCGCCCGCCGCGCAAGCGCCGACGGCAAAACCCGCTGAAGCGCCGCGACAAGGTATGCAAAATATGGTATAATACACTGACTTTGACTCCGGACTGTAGCTCAGTTGGTAGAGCACGACACTTTTAATGTTGGGGTCGCGGGTCCGATCCCCGCCAGTCCGACCACGTCAAACGGCAATATGAGCTTCGGGCGCATACCCCTTCGCCACATACACATACGAAAACTGAAACGCAATGGCGCTTGTGACTTTAAAGGAAGTGACTGTCAGATTCGGCGGACCGCCCGTGCTGGACAGGGCAACCCTTTCAATCGAAAAGGGCGAGCGCGCCTGCGTCACCGGGCGCAACGGAGAGGGGAAGTCAACGCTGCTGAAGCTGCTCGCCGGGCAGATAGAGCCGGACGAGGGCGAGGTAGTCCGCACCAAGGGGCTCACCGTCGCATATGTCGGGCAGGAAGTCGCCGAGGCCGCCAAGGCCGCGGCGCTTTCAGGAGGCCAGATCCGCCGCCGCCAGATAGAGGAGGCGATCCTTTCGCAACCAGACCTGCTGCTCCTGGACGAGCCCACGAACCATCTCGACGTCGCCGCGATCGAGTGGCTGGAGGGGTGCCTCAGGCGAATCCACTCAGCCGTCCTATTTGTAACGCACGACCGCGCGTTCCTGAAGCGCGTCGCGACACGGGTCCTCGACCTCGACCGCGGCGAGCTTGCAGGATGGAACTGCGACTACGCGACGTTCTTGAGGCGCAAGGCGGATCTTCTTTCAGACGAAGCCGTCTACTGGGAGAGGAAGTCCAAGAAGCTCGCGCAGGAGGAGGCCTGGATCCGCAAAGGCGTGAAGGCCCGCACAACCCGCAACGAGGGGCGCGTAGCCGCGCTTCTGAAGCTGCGCGAGGAGTTTGCCGCGCGCAGGGCCGCAGTCGGCACGAGCTCGTTCACGATTTCGGCCGGAGAGACGAGCGGGCGTCTCGTCATAAAGGCGCAGGGCGTCTCGTTCGCATACCCAGGCGCGGAACGGCCCGTCATAAGCAACTTCTCCGCGAAGATACTGCGAGGAGAGAGAATCGGCATAGTAGGCGGCAACGGCAGCGGAAAGACGACTCTCCTCAATGTCCTTACAGGTCGCCTAGCCCCTAAGGCCGGGACGGTCGAGCTTGGAACGCGCGTGGAGGCGGCATACCTCGACCAGCTGCGCGGCACGCTAAACCCCGACAAGACCGTTCTCGAGAACATAGCGGAAGACCGAGACGAGGTGACGGTCGCCGGAGTGCGCAAGCACGTCTACGCATATCTCCAGGACTTTCTCTTCACCCCCGAGCGCTCGCGCACGCCCGTGCGCGCCCTCTCTGGCGGCGAACGCGCGCGGCTCGTGCTGGCCAAGCGGTTCATGGACCCCGGGAACCTGCTCGTCCTCGACGAGCCCACCAACGACCTCGACATCGAGACGCTGGAGCTCTTGGAGGAACAGCTGATGTCATACGGCGGCACGGTGCTCCTCGTTTCGCACGACCGCGAGTTCCTTGACCACGTGGTGACGAGCTGCTACGTGATGCCGGGCGACGGAGAGGTCTTGCAGGTGGCTGGAGGATACGCGGAGGCGTCGCGCGCCATGGCGAAGGCTCTTGCGTCCGCCGCGCCCGAGGAACCATCATGCGAAAAGCCGGCGCAGCCGCAGGCGCCGCGCAAGGACAAGCTGTCCTACAAGGAACAGCGGGAGCTTGCCGCCCTTCCAGAAAAAATCGCGGCGCTTGAAGGCGAGATAGCTACGATCGAGGCGTCGTTCGCGGATCCGGCGTTCTATGCGCGCGACCCTGCGGGCGCAACAGCGGCGAACGCCAGGCTTGAGGCGGCCCGCGCCGAGCTTGACGCTGCCGAGACGCGATGGCTGGAGCTTTCCGAGATTTGACGGAGAATGAGAGCGTGAACGCAAAGGCGGAGGAAAGATGATGATAGGCGCATTGCTTGCAGTCGCGCTTCCCATCCTTGAGAATCCAGAGGCGCTCCAGGTCCACGGCGGGGCAAGGGTCTACTTCGAGTCGGCGTACGTTTCATCGTCCGGCAGGCTCGGCTACACAAAGCCAGTCGCAGAGCAGGTGGGATACGTTAACGTGAGGCACGAGGTCTTCGGGTGGCTGGCGACGGATTTCTGGCTCTGCAGCGTGCTCAACGACCAGACGGACGACGTACACCGCCGCGCGTTCTACTGCTACGAGGGAACCGTCACCTACGGCAACGCACTCGAGATCAGCGAAGGAGTGTCTCTGTCAGCCTATGGCGGCATGATCTGGGACTGGCTCGGCGGGTACAAGACGGACGTCGGCACTCCATTCGGATGGATATGCGAGTTCCGCCTGGCAAACCCCTACCTGACCCCTTACGTCAACGGGCTTGGCTTCATCGAGCACAGCCGGTGGGTGCGCGTCCGCGTGGGGATAAACCACACTTTCAACATCACGGACACCCTGACGATCACGCCGTTTCTGGAGGCGACGTGGGGAGACCCTGCGCGCTACCGGTCCAACTACGGCGGCGAGACCGACGGCAACTTCCTCGGCGGTTCGCTCATGTTCGCGGCCCCGGGGTTCATCTGCGAGTGGGCGTTCTACAAGCCGTTCTACCTCTGGGGGCGCTACCGCCAGTTCATACTGGTCGATCCCGACGCCCGCAACCTTGTAGAGGACATCGACGCGCCCACGGCAAAGAAGGCGTATCCCGTGTTCGGCCTGGGCGTAGGGTTCAGGTTCTAAACCGTTTCCGACGGCGTCGCATTGCTTGAGAAGCCGCACGTCAATTTGGTATAATACGGGCATCCTTAGGTGCATAGGCCAAGTGAAAGCGACAGACCTGCACGCAAGGCAAGAAAGAAAACTGGAGGATGAACATGAAGAAACTTGCATTGATTACGTGCCTGGCTTGCGCATTCTGCGCGACAGCGGCGGAAAAACAACAGCGCGACGACAAGGAATCCCGCATCTGGCTGCCGATCGGCATGTCCGTCATCGCGCCTCCGATCCAGCTGCCAAGCCCTTCGCATTCCCTCTTCGGCGCGATGCTGAACCTCGGCTACGGACAGGTGGACAACCTTGCCATCCTCGACATCGGCGTCATCAACAACGTCACCGAAGGCATGGTCGGCCTTGAGCTTGGTGCCGTCAACCTGGCCGGCGAATGCTTCGGCGCACAGGTTGGAGCGGTAAACGTCGCCTCTAAAACCATCGGCGTGCAGGTCGGGGCCTTGAACTGGACCGGCGACCTGCACGGCGTGCAGCTCGGAGTCTTGAACTTCAGCAGTTCCGGCGGCGCGCTTATCTTCCCGATTTTCAACTTTGGATTCTAAGCCAAGCGGCCAAGCGCCGGAAGGCCGGAGCGTCAGAACCCGAGCTTGATGCCCTGGGTCTGCGTAGCGGCGGGCGCGGCAGGAGGCTCTGGAGCGGCTGCCGCAGCGGCAGCGGCGGCAGCCCTGAGCTCTCCCTGGCGGCGCTCATAGCCGGCGGGGTCGAGCTTGGCCTGGATCATTGCCGCGATGTTTGCGGCCGCCCACTCGGACGAACCGGAAGTGAACGTCTCCACTGTTCCATAGAAGCCCTGCGAATCTACGCGCACGATGTCGGAGACCACAATTTCCGTGGTCGGCGCGTGGACGCAGCGGAAACGCACCTCGGCGAACTGGGCCGACGGCGGCGGAAGAGGTAGTCCGGTCACGTAGTCCTTTCCGGGGGAGGCGACGTTGGAGAACATCACCTCTGCGACGACGAGATAGTCAGTCGCGAGCTTTCGTGAAAGCCTGCACATGTCGTTGGGGCTTGCATTGGGGTCGCTAGCAATGCGGTCGAGCTCGCGGTCTATCTCCGGCCCGAAAGAGCGGTCGAGGGTGCGGAAGCTGCCGGTCTGCGTGAGCTGTATGCTGAGATGGTCAACGAGCACGTCGAGCCAGTCGCGGGCCACGATCGTGTTGCCCCATACGCTCACGTTCTGCGACTTGGTTATGAACGGCGCAACGGCTATGCGTGGCTTCTTTGCGGGGAATACGGAAGCCTTGGCTACGGCCTTCGGCGCGGCCGCTACGGCAGCCGACGGAGGCGGCAGGTAGTCGCCGTTCTCGTAGAACCTCAGGACATCCTTCCGCTTCGCCTTCCCGGAGAGAAGCTTGGCCTCGGATGTGTTTTTGCCAGTGTCGGTCACTTCGCAGACGCCAACCGTCTTCTCCTTGAAGACCTCCTCGCCCGTGTCGTCGTCAACTATCGACTTGCGGCGGCGGATCTCGTACTGCTCGCCCACTTCCAGGAAATCGGAGCCGTAGCTCAGCGTGAGTTCGTCATCGTCGTCGGCGTCCATTATGTACATCGGATAGTCTCGCATCAAGATGGCAAGCGCCGTGCGCTTGACGACATAGACGAGCATGTCCTTTGGAGTCTGGCAATAGGCCGACACGCGCAGCGTCTCCGCCTCGTACGGCTGCTGGGTCCTAAGGTCGTTCGCGCGGATAGAGACGGTCGCGACATACTCATCCCTTGCCACGCCGCCGATCGTGCGCGACTTCCCGCTGCGGATAAGCTGCACGACCTCGCCGCTCATCGCGTAACCGGCGGGGATGAGGTCGGCCTTGCCGCCAAAGCCCTCCTCGCGCGCGGCGGTGTTGTACATGTCGCGGTCGAGGCACTTGTACTTCTTCGCCTGCACGAGCTTCGTGAGAAGGAGCTTGTCGATGCCGTCGAAGACCGTTCCGTCTACGCCAGACTGGTAAGTCATCTTGTCGAGAACGAGCCACTTTGTCCGGCCGTTGCCGGCCCTCTGCGGAGCGGAGAGAGCCTCTACCTTCCCGGCGGGAAGGCCTAGCTCGCCGCAGCAGGCCGCGCATATCCGCGCGGCAATCTGCCGACAGACGTCCTCTATCAGTTTGCGCTGCGGATCGGCCGTGGAAACGGCCACGACGCCGCTGGACGCCTCCGTGCACGTGCCGACGCCGCTGAACGCAAGGAGTGTGTTGCCGTCGAGGTCCCGCACCTTGGCCACAAACGGCTGCTGATAGACCTTTGATCCGACGCTGACCCCAGAACTGTTGACGGCGACGGACTTGGATCCCTCCTCCCTGTCGCCAAGCGACACGGTGACGAGTCTAGTCGCGGCGTCCGCCTTTTCCAGCGGGACAATCCTGATCGCACCATGAGCCACCTCGAAAAGAGCCGCCTCGAGATAGTCGCCGGCGAGGGGAACGTAGCGCCTTGAGGGGTCGTTCAGCACCTTCAGGCGAATCGCGTTCAAGAGTTCGCGGTTGCGCTGGTTCTCGGCCTGAATCATGTCCGTCTCGTGCGTCACCTCCAGTTTGGCCGTGGACCAGGATATCCCGACCGAGCCTGAATTGTGCTCCTTGTTCTCTCCAAGCTGCTGAAGCGCCGGAAGCCCAGCGGCGTATTGCCCGGGATGGATCGTCTTGCCAAGCCACTCCTCCACGGGGGTCATCGTCTCGGCAGTGCCGAAGCCGCAGATCGCGAGCCTGACCTCCCTCTGGGAGGACGGCTGGACGAACTCCTCGGCCGACCCGGCCAGTCCGCACGCCGCAACTGCGGCGCAAGCAAACAACTTAGATGCGTTCATATGAAGTCCCTTTCCTCGCCGGCGGCCGGCGTCAGTTCAGTACGTTCGTTTTGTCAACAGCCTTCTGGAGCGGCACGCGCTTCTGCCAGAAGTCAAGCCCCGTCGCGACGTCGGTGAGCTTGATGAGAAGAGACGTCTCCTTGTAGAAGTTCCCGTTGTCGCGGCGTACGTTCTGCTCGCGCAGCTTGCCAGTCATCACGAACTCGGGACGCACGGCCGCAGTTCCCGTCTTGGCCGCGAAGCTCTCGTTATAGACGATGAACTTCTCGCCGTTCATCAGCTCCTCCTCGAAGTACATCTTGAGCGAATCCGCAAGATACCCGACCTGCGAACCGCGAGCCGTGGTATCGACGGTGAACGGCTTCACGTTCACGATGCGCCGCGCACCGGGCTTCGCATATCGCTGCGACGCGCTGTCTATGTCCTGCACTGCCTTTGAGACGACGATCCTGAGATCTGCCTCCGCGAAACCGGAAGTCACCTCCGTGTCTTCGCCCTCGACGATGCGGCGGGTCTGTTCGGTTACGCAACCGGCAAGAGCGACAGCGGCGACTGCCGCAAGTCCGCACACGATTCTGTTCATGATTTTGCTGTCCTTTCTTTTAGAACCTGCCCGACGCGCCACCCACTCTAGACGGCTCATCTGGATAGATTATTGAATATTACCATAAAAGCGGCCGTCCGCGCAAGTGCAATCACGGGGCCTTGCCAAATTCCCGCCAATCACCTGGCTTTGGGGCGATAGGCATAGCCAACCCCGCGGATAGTGCATATGGCGTCGCCCTCGGAGCCTAGTTTCTCCCTAAGCTTGAACATCGCAAGGCTAAGAGTGTTGTCGCTCGTGTCGTCCTCTGCCCCCCAGAAGCGCGTTATAAGGAAGTCCCTATTGAGGACCTCCCCCGGATGCGCGGCCAATGTCCGCAGAATCGCAACCTCCCTCTCCGCGAGCTCCACCGCGGCACATCCCTTGCGCGTCATCGAAAGGCGCGCAGAATGCACCTTCCACGGGCCGAAGTCGAAGTCCCCCTTTACGTCAGGGCCCATGACGCGCCTGAGGGCCGCGCCAATCCTCGCAAGGAGGATTTCGTCGGAAGCCGTCTTCGAAATGTAGTCGTCGGCCCCGGCGGCAAGTCCCCGGACTTCGTCGGCGTCGGAGTCGAGCGCCGTAAGGAAGAGGATCGGCACCGACTCGTCCCGCTTGCGCATCTCGATGCAAGCCTCCCGGCCGTCCATGACCGGCATCATCACGTCGAGTATCGCAAGATCCGGCGTCTTCTCGAGAAATCTCTCAAGCGCCTTGCGGCCGTCGCGGACGGCGCGGACGCTGTGCCCGGCGCCCTCCAGAACGGCGACGAGCGAATTGCGCACCGCGCGGTCGTCTTCCGCAAGGAGGATGTCGGCCATCAGGCGAGTTCCCGCGACCTCTGCGCAGCGGCAGCGAGGGTCTTTGCGACGATCTTCTTGAACGCCGGGTTGGAGAGGTACTTCATGCCGGCGGCCGTCGTGCCGCCCTTCGTGCATACGCCTTCAATGAACGGCCTAAGCGCCATTCCCGATTCGCGGAGGAACTTGGCCGTCCCGTACATCGTCTGCTCGGCGAGGAGACGGGCCACGGGCGGCTTAAGGCCCAGCGCGATTCCGCCTTCCACCATCGCCTCCTCCATGTAGGCGAAATAGGCGGGACCCGAGCCGGAAAGAGCAGTCACGGCGTCGAAGTCCTTCTCCTTGAGGCGAACAGTCGCGCCAGCCCCGCCCAGAATCGCCTCTACGGCCGCAAGATGCGCCGCGGGCGTGCCCTTCCCGGGGCATATCGCGCACATCCCGGCGCCGGAGCGCAGGGCGAGGTTTGGCATGACCCTGATGAGATTCACGCGCGGCCCAAGGGCCTTGCGCAGCTTCGCGAGAGTCTTTCCGGCGACGATGGAGACGACCGTCTGGCGGCGCGAGAGGACGGATTTCACCGCCGACGCAAGCTCTTCTACGTCCTGCGGACGCACGGCGAGAAAGGCGACGTCAGCCCATTCCGCGACATCCTTCGCGGCCTCAGTCGTCTTGACGCCGTATTTGCGCTTCATCTCGGCGGCCCTTTCGGCGGACTTCTCCGCCATGAAAACCCCGCGCTTGCCGTCGATTGCCGCGAGTATGCCTTCGGCCATCTTGCCTGCGCCGAAAAAGCCTATCTTGATCTTTGCCATTGCTGCCTTCTCCTCCTTATTTTGCGGCATCGCCGCCTGTGAAACCGAAAACGCCCAAATCCGGAACGAGCTTCTGCACCGCAAACGCGATGGAGAGTCCAAATACCGCCGTAACCGTCATCCGCGCCCATCTAACGTCGCTCTTCGCAGCCTGC
>Ga0310690_10008647_pt1 | contig 12885 bp, 19 predicted proteins | sample AusTroGonzalo_MG_2_FD_207661 | JGI IMG/M metagenome (GOLD analysis project Ga0310690, IMG submission 207661) | Bovine rumen microbial communities from tropical cattle in Woodstock, Queensland, Australia - Gonzalo_04 (v2) (version 2) | ecosystem: Host-associated > Mammals > Digestive system >...
TATCCGACAATCTCGCTTCTGTCGTATTTGTCTCCTGCTTTCCTATTCTTATTTTCTGTTAGATTAACAAATACAAGTTTAGGATTCTCATTCTTGTCTAATCCGACTAAAACGCCCACCTCGCCATTCCCAAGCGCAATTTCCATAGTGCCAACATTTACAGAAACATTCTGGTTAATCATGCATTATCTCCTTTATTATTTGTTTATTCAACAACAATCGTTTTTCGTTCTTGCAGCGACTTGATGAAATCATCAAACGTTGATTCTTCTGCTTTTTTTCTTGCTCTGACTGCATCTTCTATTCGGTCAAAATATCCAAGACTATATGTTTTCCCACGAAAACTTATTCTTGCGTACCACATTTCTCGACCTTTGTGATATGTTATGCCAGTATATCCAGAAGTATTATTTAGTTGGACTTTTCTGTTCTTAATCCGATTAACATTTGTCATGGTCATTTGATGTTTCACCTCCTTCGCCTATGAACTATTATATATACATTTTTCATTATTGTCAATCATTATTTTATTCTTTTTCGTGCGGAATAGTGGGAGTTTTTCGTTTTCTCCCACTCCGCACTTGACGTTTATCAGGTAATCACTCAACATAGTCATCGACATTGATAGAAACTTCGTCCTCCGGCTCGTTCATGCCAGAAAATTCAAAGGTTTCATCCTGGTTTTCTGCGGTTTCTGTGGTTTCTGCATCATCCATATTATTATCTGCCAGATACTTATCGAAACTCTCCTGCATAATGCGGATGCGCTCCATCGTATTGACTTTCTTTACAGAACCGCTACTGCAATACTGTGCGTACTCACAATCCTTGCTGTAACTATCCGCAAACTCTCTGAACCAGTTGTAGAAATCAGCATCACTTACATTATTCTGAACTGCCTTGTCTGCCACTACGAAGAACATCGGGATATTGATTTTCTTCATAAACTTTTCTTTGCTTTCAAGTGCGCTTTCCATGTAGTCAATGACGTTGCGGATTCTTTCACGCTTCTCAGCCGGATAGTTGCCACGAATACTCTCAGCATACGAAAGAACGTCATTCTCAGAAATGGATTTCAATTCATAGTTTCCATCCATAACATCAATCAGAAGCATCGACTGCAAAAGTGTAAGCTGGTCAGCTGCCCTTCTGTACTGCATGGGCGAAAAGTGTGCAATTTCCTTATAGAACTTGCTTTCCAGAACCTCGTTGATAAACTTAGCAATATCAACGCCCAACTTTGCCTTGCTCTGCTGTCCTTTAGTGAGTGCCACACCATTATTCAAGCGGAAAAAGATTTCCTCAATCTCGTCATCCGTGAACTCTTCCAGATTGTAGACGGTAAAGGCGAAACGCTTAATGTCTGTCTGAATTTCATCGGGAAGTTCGCTGAAAAGTTTTCCTGCCAGAACAACGGTTTCTCCATCGGCTTCAACATCAGGAGTCTTGTCACTCAATGCCCATTCGTCATTCACAAAAGCCTTAATGGAAGTAATTCTCTGCAATCCGTCAACGATTTCCTGCTGAAAAATCGGCTTGCCCTTCTCGTCCACATTTCCAGTAGGTTCTTTTGTGAAGTACAGTGGGGGAATGATGTATCCTGCAAGTATCGAATGAATAAGCAAGGACTGCTTGAAATCATCCCACTGTCCACCCCTTCTCTGAATGGAACTATCAGTTTTCAGTCTCCCATCTTCTACCATTGCAATAAGCTGTTTCACATAATACGGTGTCGTTGACTTCTTCATTTGTTTTACCTCCATTATCATTTTCTTTATTTTATGTTGTGTCTTATTTTTCGTGGGGGATTTCTTGCATCCCCCTTACGAGTATAATATTATCACATCTCTTTAATGTTGTCAACACTATATTTCAATCTTTTTCAACTTTTTTGATTATTTTTCTCAGATGCCATCCGTTATGATTTCGGCACATTTCAAACCCTATTCTCGTCAGAAAATGTGTATAGATTTTCTTGCGTTTTGTATCTGTCCACCCGACAATGATTGTTGTATCATCATTATCATATCCAGGATAATAGAAATCGAATTTTCCCTCTGAAAAATCCTTAATCATGTTGTATGCCCACAATACACCTTCTAAATCGCCTTTGCCTGTTTCTTGCAATTCAAGCGGATTTTCGCCACGTTCATACAACCAGTTCATAAGCTGCTTTTTCTTGTCAGCAATTCCAAACACTACACTATAATAGTGTCTGCCTTTATTCTCAAAATGAATAAACTGTAGTCCTGCTGTCTGACCATTTTTCAGAAGTTTAAATTCTTCTATACAACCTTCTTTGTGGTTATAACGCATAAGCTAACAGTTCTCCCTCATTGATTTCATCTAACACTTCAATGTGCATCCTACCACCATTATCAGAAGGAATTATAATACACTTGCCATAGCTTTCAAGTTTATAATCATCGTGTCCGTACAATTTTTCCCACGCTATAACATAACATTCTTCGATATAGTGCCAGAAAACACGACCAATGTAAGTCTTGCTTCTCCAATGCTGTCTTGTACCTTTATCTCTACCATTATTCCACTTGACAATATCTCCGACACAAATTTCCCTATTATTCTTGTCGTAAAGCCTTGTTCCCTTGCCAATCTGATTCTGCCACGTTCCATTGATACGCATGGATTTATTATTGTTTGTCAGCTTCTTTTCATGCGCTTTTGATTTCCTGGTTTCCCCACCGTAATACATAACCATCCTCCGTTTTCTGCTTGTACATCAAATTTTGTAACATTCCTGCATCCACACCAAACTTATCATACAGTTCTTCGTCTGATAATTCTTGCGACTTCATAAACAGGTTTAATTTATCTTTCACAAGTACCATCTTCAAAAGATTGCTTTCAATGCTGTTCTCGTAGGTCACAAACGCCACTGTTTTAAATCTTGTTGAAGTGTACCTGATAAAGCGGAAATAATACTGACTCATGCTTGAATTGTTCCAATGCAATTCCGGCACAATGCACTTGTCCACAAAATCAATATTCATAGATGCGGAAAGACTCTGCTGTGTGCTAATAAGGATACCATTATCACACTTTTTCAATTCAGCAATTATTTTCTTGCGCTGTTTTAACGTTGCTTCGTTTCCAGTGATAACAAATACTCGTCTGTGCGGAAAAGCTGCCCTGATAGCCTTTTCGTAGGCTTTAACAACTGAAATATGCCGTACTCCGATAGCAACTCGCTCGTTCTGCCATTCTTCCAGTAAAGAAATAACTGTTTTGAATTTCTCAGGCATTACAGAAGCATCATACTCTCTCAATGTCTGCGGTGCTGCACAAATCTTTAAGAGTGCAAGCAACTGATTTAAAACTTTCAACATTGCATCCTTGCGACTGTTTCCAGTCTTAGAAAACAAGTATTCCATCTTGTAAAACTCATTGATTGCAATGTCATAGACTTCCTTCTCCGCTTCTCCCATTGGACAAGTTATCTGTTTGATTTCGTATAAATCCTTGCCTGTAATATCTTCAAAATTCCTGGTTATAATTGTCTTATCAATAATTCCTTTGAGAATATCAGCGTTCAAAATATCTTGCGTGAATTGACTCACTCCAAATACTGTGATTTTCTCAGGAATATGACTTGCTGTGAAAAGTTTAAATCCTTTCTTGTATGACGGATAAGCGCACTTAAAATATTCGTTTGTCTGTTCTTCTAACTCCCCTTCTTTATTTCTGTCTTTAATAAACTCACACTCAGAAATCATATTATAGGAATTGTTATAGAGAAGTTCTAACTGCGGATAAATCTCAGCAATATTATTTCTTGTGCTTGTGCCAGTCATCAGCGTTTTGTATTTAACAGTCCTAAACGTTGCCAAAACTGCCTTTGTGCGCTTGCTATCCATGTTTGACATATTATCAGACTCGTCAAATACTAAAGCCACATTCTGATTTAACGTGCGAATTTTCCGCTTTATCTGCCTGTAATACTTGCACAACATATTCAGCGTGATAATCACAAACTCGCCACGTTCAATGCTGTCAATATCTTTTATGCTTTCAATCATCATAAACGGAATGTTGTACTGCTCCAATACATCTTTCCAGTTATTCTTGATTGCTATAGCTGTAGAAACAACAAAAACATTATTTGCATTGTTGTATTTCATCCGATAGTTGCCGATTGCAATTCCAGCCAGTGTCTTTCCGCTTCCCTGTTCCCACTGAATAAAATGATACGGCTTTTGAAGAAACAAGTTAATATCATGTTTCTGCATATCATTCAAGTGGATGATTTCATCGTCTGTCATCAGTTCAAAATTGTTAAGATAGTGGGCGATTTCCGCATCCATCTGCATATCTTCAAATCTCTTCGACTGATTGAGATATGCTTTCTGCTTGCGACTGATGAACTTTGCAAACCATTTTTCGCCAAAATCAGAAACATCCCTTTCGCCCACAATATAATCATTGATAGGAATAGTCATGCCATCATGGGAAATAACATAGTTGCGTTTTACCCATCGTCCATCTTGCGATTTTCGTAGATTCTGCATCCGTAACGCTTCTTTAAGAGTATTTATAACATCGTCACTCTTTATTTTTAGTTTCTCCCATTCATCCCACTTGATATGTTCCGGCTTAGTCTGCGTTCTGTACTGTGTTACATAATCAACGCATCTTGCGTACTCTGAAACTGTTTTCGGATTTCTCTTTATATCGTAAAGCAATTTTGTGACTTTACTCTGCCACCAGTAATCTTCCTTGTCGTTTTTGATTGCTTCAAGCAAAAGTTTCTGCTTGATTTCCTTACGCTTCTCGATAATAGGTTTCATATATGTATGCATAATGTCAAAACTTGTTAAGTTTGACAAAACACTTGTGGAAAATGGAACATCTGCCAGAAATTCCGACTTGCGCTGCATAAACATAATCTTTGTTCTGTAATTTTCAACTCCTAAGTGGGCGAAAGTGTTTTTGTCAAGTTCCACTTGACAAATATAGTTAAAACGCTTTTCCATTTCGCCAATCATACCACCATTTGAGAAATCATTACCACAAAATGACATGGGAACAATGATTGCCATGATGCCACCTGGTTTTAACAGTTCAGATGCCTTTAAGCAATAGAAAAACTCAGAAAGATACCTTTCTCCGCAAAAATCCCACCTTAAGTTGTATGGGGGATTTCCTACCACATAATCAAACTTAGTTTTTGGCTCATAGAAACGAATATCTGCGTTTGTCAAGTGCGCTTCGGGATATAAATAATGTGCAACATTGTAACATCTTGTATCCAACTCGCACCCATAAAAGTTCTGTTCTGCCGGACAACATGAAATAAATGCTCCGTGACCGCAAGTTAAATCTGCCACCAAATCCTCAGAAGAAACTCCCAAGCATTGATAAATCCACTCGACCAGTTTATAAGGTGTGAAAAACTGCCCTTGCTCTATCTCAGCTTTTGCTTTCTGATAGTCATAGTAGTTTCCATAACTCTTGTATTCCAGCCCATGAAGTCCACCTTCGCCAGTATAAGCATTGAAAATATCTTCCTTTGAGATGCCTGTATCATGTTCAGACAAACCATTGTTAATGATATATTCAATCTTTTGGTTAATGTCTTTTCTTGCATCGTGCGGAATGATTTCGCCACTGTAATTATATTTCAATGCTTACACCTCCAATGTGCGGTTTTAAGGGTCAATATACGCTTTTAATGGGTCAATGTGCTTTTTTATGTGCTGTTTTATGTGCTGTTTTATGTGCTGTTTAGTGGGCGAATGTACGCTTTTATACAAGCGTGTAACCCATCCACTCCCTTGCAAAATCTCTTGCCTGTTCTGCTGTCTGAAACTTAATGTCTACTCTCCCATTCTTAAAGATTTTAATTTTCTCAATGATGTTTCCTCCACAAGTAGGAACTAAACCATTTGAGAAATCATCACAAGAAAGATAGACAGTGTACTTGTCAAACATTTCCAGACCAGGAAGTGTATGATATACTTTTCCGTAAAGCATCATGCTATATGCTTTGAGAAACGCTTTAAGATAGGACGGATTATGATACTCCCACCCATCAGCTGCGTTCCATCTCTGTTCCAGATAACCATAACCATCCTGATATTTAATCGTGTTACCCTTTACAGAAATAGTCCAATTTGTATCTTTCCACGACCTTTCGTGATAAACAGTATCATGCAATTCGTCTTTGACTTCTTTGATTGCAAGTTCCGTGAAACTCATGCCACCAAGTTTCGCAATAATATCATCAACAACTTTCTGATAGTTGACTTTCTCCCACAACTTATCTTTTACAAGTTTCTTGCTGTTATACCATCCGATATGCTGTCCGTATGTATTCTCAACTTCATAAAATCCAAAATCATAATCATCGTCATCTTTGATTGTTTCAACATGATATGTTGTGCGAAAATATGAGAAAATCTTTGCACGAAAATTCTTGTGAAGTTCTTCCGCTGCTTTCAGCACTCCAAAATCAGAAACACGAAAATCTCTGAACATACCATGTTCAATTTCTCTTGCTTCATAGATTTCTTCTTCTTTCAAATAACAGTCATACCAAGCATGATAGACAGACAGTGTGCGATTCGTCACACTCTGTAAAGTTTCGCAAAAATTCTTGTCATCCGCACTGATTCTATCAGTCTGTTTCACCGTAAATCCTGCAAACTTATCTGCCAGTGACATTTAACACACCATCCTTTCTTTCGCTTCTCTTTCCCTCTGCTCGATTAGTGGGGAAATTCCTGTTCTTTCCAGTGTCTTTTCAATCGCCACGTGCATCTTTTCCGCACCATTCATTTCGCACGTGTCCTTGAACTTCTGTTCACATTCCTTTTTGGTTTTTGCTAATGCAATTCTGCAACCTGTTGTTACCTCAGATATGCACCAATTACCGCTAATTCCCCTGTGAATGAAACATTCCATATCATATTTATTCTTGTACGGCTTTCCCATTTGTGGGCGAAAACATCCCATCTGCGTATCATAAATATAATACTGCTGTTCTTCACTTTCTTTTACCTTGTCTTTATTCGTTTCTTTTTCGATATAAGGAACAAAACCGACAAAATCCGCACTTGAAATACTCTGCAAAAACTCTCTTGATTTTTTGTTTCCAGTGGGAATTTTCAGCCCTGTGAGATGATAAAACAACTTTCTGCTCAATTTGTTATCAGTGTTTCCGCACATATCAATAACAATCTGCTTGCAATATTTGTTATCAAAATTCTCGATTGAAACAAGAAGTTCCTCACTCCTGGCTGTATATAAATCCCCGAAAACCTTTTTTAACAATTCGATTTTCTCAACATCTCCATAGGTTTTCAGTTCCGTCATAAACCATCTTTGCCAGTCCAGCTTTTCCTGATTAGCTTTTTCTTCTGCTTCTCTTGCTTCTCTCTCAGCTTCTTCTTTTTCCCTTTTCGCAATCAGCTTTTCTCGCTTCTCATATTTCAGACAGTGTTCCAGATTTTCTTCAATGTAAAACTGATAAAACTCGATATAGTGGGCAAAATCGTATTCAGTTTTCGACACAATATAATAAGTATGGTTCTCTCTGCTCACTAACAGATAATCGTATTCGCCAGGTCTGTTTGGCTTTTCCTCTGCTGTGGGAAAATAACCATCAATCATAGCATGAAGAACAAAATCCCTTCTCTGCATCCTGATTTTATCGGCTCTTGTATAATTGCAAAGATACTTTTCTTTCCTTGATTTCTGCTTCGGGTCTTTCTCCCTGTCAGTCCATCCAAGAAAGCTGTCGTTTATTTCCAGAATATTTGTTGTTCTCATTTTGTCCTCCTGTTATTTTATAGTTGTGTCTTATTTTTGATACCACACGCAATATCGGAACTAATATTTTGTGTGGTATTTTCCCGGATTCTTCAATTAAATTAAAAGGAGTGATTTGTGTACTTTATAGATATATAAACAACACTTTATAGAAAGAATATACCGAATAACGCACAACTTCGGTACACCTATACATTATCACACCTTCCTATATATGTCAACCGTTATTTTTATCTTTTTGAGAAAAAAATTTCTTGAATGTATGCATCTACTTTTTTTGCCACTTTCAAACTTTCTTCTTTTAATATGTCATCAACATTCTTGCTGATAAGTTCTCTTGCAACTTCAAAGTCAACATAAACATTCTTTGTGACATAACCATCGGGCGTATAGCAAATCTTGAAAATATACACATACGTGTTATATTCTTTGTTATTTGCTTTGTACTTCATTACTTTGAAAAACCTTTGCTTGATTATGTATTCATAATCCAGATAAGAAATATCGTAGTTTTCCTTTGTCACACTATTCTCAGAGGAATATGTAAGATATGTAAGTATTGAATCATCAATCTGTTTGAAAATTTTCATGCTGCGTTCCAGATAGTCCACTGTGTATGGCAATAACCAGGAAAAAGGTTCTCAATTTCTCTTGCGACTCTGCTGGAAACATCAATGATTTCTCCGTACTTTGGCGTATGAACATATCCGCATCCGCAACTTTCAAGAAACCGTCTATGTTTTGCGTAGTCATTGTTTTCTCTCAGAAGTCTAAGTTCCTGCAAATCTTCATCGACTACAAGTAAACATTTCTTACCAAACCAGTCTTTCACGCCAGAAAACACTTTCCTGTCTCCAAAATCATTGTTATCAATTCTTTTCAGTGTCATATCTGTTTCTCCTTTCTTTAGTTTCTATATCAATATTACTTTATTTTGTGTTACTTGTCAAGATAAAAAAACAGATTCAGTGCGAAAAATTAAACGCCCATCCAGTTTTCGCAACCTTTCTATATAATCATCTGCTTCGTGCTGTGAGGAAAGCATGATAATATCGTTACTGTTTCTCCATACTCTTTCTACAGTTCCATTTATCCATCTGTATTTGATTATAAACCGCTCCATAATTCCCCTATACTCCCCATAGTGGGCGATTCAATCGCTTTTCAGACGTTTAAACGCATCATAGTATGCTTTAATCCGTTTCGCCTGTTCTTCCTTGTGATTATTCGCCAGAACAATATCCAAGTCCAAGCAAAGCGCATCCGCAATCTGCTGCATTTCCTTTTCTGAAAAGTTGTCTCGCTTCATTTTCTGCGATAAGTTAGCATAACTTGTGTTAATCATTCGTGCCAGGTCTGCCACTTTTAAATCACTCTCAACTAAAGAATGTTTCACAACTTTTGCAAACATAATATTCACCTCCAAGCAAATAGAATTATATGCTATGAAAATATAATTGTCAAGTTATATTTTTTAACCAGAAAATTACAATTTGCTGTTGACAAGTATAATTTAATAGTATAAAATCATAACTCGTAAGTTATATTTCATAATAGGAGGATTATATTATGGATTTCAAAACCGCCACTACTGTTTATCATTCAGATTTTGACTCCGACTCAATAACTATTGTTCCTACTGGAAAACATGATGTTGATATACTCATTCAGTTTTCCGAAAACGCCACGCTCCGCATTGATAAAGCAATCTTGCTCATGCTTGCGGATGAAATAAGAAACAGTTAATTGTGAATTGCTCATGCTCCGGCATGGGCTTTTATTTTATTCGTTTCAATGTAATTCCAGTGTCTTTATGTTTTAGCTGTTGTCCGACCTCTAAACTGCCCACATAATTCTTTTTGAAATATTTTGTTCTTTCTCCGCAATCCATCGGACTCCCATCTGCGCTATTCATTTCAAAGATTTTTCCTGTACTTGTTTTAAATGTATTGTTCATTGTATCACCTTTCTAATATGTGCTTTCTTGCTTGTTAGTGCGACTTTTGCCAGTTTAAAAGTAAAATACTGCGTGTTATCGTGGTCTATCTCTGTGATTTTTGAAACGGTAATTTGCATCAGCACACCATTTTGCAGCATCCTGCCTATGATTTCTCTTGTATTTGTTTGTGTCTGCGTATTCAATGAAAATAAAAACGATTGTAAGGACTACTGCTAACCACATGATAAAACTCCTTTCTAAACCCAATCATTAGTTTCTATAAACTCAATTTCAACATCAGTTCCGTGATAGTATTCTTTGAAAATTTTCATGTATTTGTCTACCAGTTTACCATACATTCCGATAAGCAATCCTGGTTTACTTGTAAAAATCTTTATTGTATGTTTCAGAATTTCGCACGTTTCCTCGTCCATTTCATCAGTATGTTTGAAGTGTACAGGTTCAAAAACTCCTGCTTCTGCTTTCCACCTTGCAATTATCTGCTTCATAAAGAAATAATAATTTCCTGGATTCATGTTTCCTCCTTGCTCACAACCTTGTCACAATAAAGTCCACCGTCTTTTCTTGCACGATTCATAATTCTCAAAAACAATCCCATCAGTTCCGCAAAATTTTCATGTTCACAATAATATTCCAAATCTGTATCATTTGTGTTTTCTGTAATATCTCCATCCGCAACACCACACATCAACCATGCTTCAATATAATTTTCATTGTTCACACATCTAACGATTGTCTCCATTGCTCTAACGACTTTTGCTCTCTCTGCAAGCTTCATTATTATCTCCTTTCTGTGGGCGAATTTGCCGTTTCCAGACGTTTTCGCCCACCCTCCGATACATTTATCACCTAAATCGTCAAGCTGTCTTTACAGGCTTTTTAACGACCTTCTGAACGGTAACAGGTTCAACCTTGTCTGCCAGTTTCACATATCTCAGTGCGCCTTTTTCAATCCACCTGTTAAACTTTGCTTCATCAATCCACCAGGAATTAGCACGATTTGCCATGCCAGTCAGTTCCTTAGTAAGATTTTTATTCATTCTATAAGCAATGTACCATTTCTTGCCGTTTACTCCCTCGTTCTCATGGATTTTGTAAACGTAACCTTTTGATACTCCATAGTTGAAACTGGAAACAACCTCGAAAAGCTGTCCATCTCTCAAACTTCCATCTGCCGGAACAACCACGTTTTTGTGCTTGTATTCCACCGTGTTTACAACTTCCATAGTGTAGGCTTTTCCGTTTCCACCGATACGCTTTCCTGCTGCGCTGTCAATACGCTCCAACCACTTAGAAAGATTCTTGTAAGTTTCAAGCTGTTCTGTTGCCCTCTGAAAAGTATAACTATCAGCGGAAGAACACTTAATATCTCTTTCGCATTTTTCCTTATCAAACCAGTGAAGTGCGGAAAACTTGCCGATTCCGTTGCCCTTGTCAATGATTACTCCATCCTTTTCAACGTGCCATGAGGAACGTCCAGGATTTTTCTGATACGTGGGATAAACATCAACGACTTGATAGCCAGATTTCTTTTCCCCTTCCATCTTTGCCATGATGATGCGGATTTTCTCTTTTGCCGTGTTTTCTTCGGACTCCGTTGCTCCCCTGTCCTGTCTGATTTCTTTCAACTTGTCAATGGTTTTTCTTGCTTTCTCCGAAAGTTCGATAAAATCGCCACTAACAAACTGCTTAATCTGTCTGCCAGAATTTCTTGCTGTATTGTCATCCACGACAAGCACGTAACCATTATAAGTTGCGATACCATCCCAATAAGCTGGGCTGTAATAGTCCGTATAAGGGTCAGATTCCATCGGGCTGTATCCGAAAATCTTCCATCCTCTTTTCATAAGTTCCAGTGCTATAACGACCTTTGCTTCACGAAACTGATAATAGTTGCTGTTGCTTGCCATTTTATTTACCCCCTGTTTATGATACGTTATTTATAGTTGTGTCATTTTTTTGATAATCAGCAATCCGCTGTTCCTTACTTCATGCTGATTATCGTAAGAGCGTGTTGTTCAAAAAGAACATTATCATGAATATGTTGTACCTCTTCGGTACATCTATACTATAGCATATTTCTTTTTATATTGCAACCCCTTTATTTTAATTTTTTAAAAAAATTTTTTCAGTACCAACTTGTCATATCATAACAGTAATATTCAATCTTATCTGTTGAATCACTGATTTCATCCAGGTCTTTATACAGGAAGTCTTTCATCTTGTTAAAAATCTGCTCCGTATACTGTGGGTCAACTCCGTTTCCTGCTTCCATTGCATCCTGCACTTTATCATCATATCTATCAATTTCCGCTTTCAGTGTTTCCAGTTTTCCGAAAATCTTATTGATTCTTTCAATGACTTTCATGCACTCCTGTCTTGCTTCTTCACAATAAGAAATAGTATCATTCGGAACAATCAGCGTTTCCAGTTCTTTCACAAAATCATCACCACAATATTCTCTTGCAATATCCATAATATCTCTGTCAGTCATTACAAGTTCTGTTTTTCCGTCTTTCATGCCAATCATTCCCATTTTCTGCCACCTTCCTATTATATATATGTTATTTCTTGCTTATTCGGTATAAATCCATTTCTGCCTTGTAAATATCGCTGCCAGTCCTAAAGGAACGAGGACAAGTGCTGCCGTATAGTCTCCATCCGCAACATATCCGCAAAAGATAGATGCAAAAATCATAAAAAGTCCGATTAGCCTCTGATAAATCCCCCACACAATCAAATCCCATTCGTGGGCTGTTTTTTCTTCAATAGAAAAATCAAACAGTTTTTTATTTGTTTCTTCTTGAATAACTCTGTCAATGACCTGGGCTGCTCCGTTATACTGTCCAGCGTGTGCGATTTCAGTGATATAACTGTCATCTCCGATTGCCATAAGCTGTTGTGCATACTCAAAATCATTTCTTGAATACTGTTCAAATCGGTTTTTAAATCTTTCCAGTTCCGCAACCTTTGACTTTCTCATTTTCCCTTCTCCCCTGTATTTAAAGTAGTGTTATGCTTTACATTAACGATTATAAAGCATAAAATAACGTTTGTCAAGCATATATTACTTTATTTTTTATTTTCTCCCTTTGAAATTTCATATCTGTATATCTGAATCAGTTCCCTTTTAT
>Ga0310690_10008648_pt1 | contig 12884 bp, 9 predicted proteins | sample AusTroGonzalo_MG_2_FD_207661 | JGI IMG/M metagenome (GOLD analysis project Ga0310690, IMG submission 207661) | Bovine rumen microbial communities from tropical cattle in Woodstock, Queensland, Australia - Gonzalo_04 (v2) (version 2) | ecosystem: Host-associated > Mammals > Digestive system >...
TTCGCGCTTCAGGTAGTCGAGGAGCTTGCGGCGGTTCTGGACCTTGCGCAGCAGGCCGTAGCGGCTGGAGTGGTCCTTCTTGTTCGCCTTGAGGTGGGCTGTGAGGGCGGCGATCTCCTTCGTGAGAATCGCGATCTGCACCTCGCTGGACCCCGTGTCGCGGTCATGGCGCTGGAATTCGTTCTTTATTGCGGCCTTGTCGATCTTCATGGTTCTTTTCGTTTTTCTTTGTTGCTTCCGCGTACTGGGAGGTCACCATGCCGAACGGCAATTGCCATCACCCGATGGCGCCCGCAACAGGGATAACCTCCTTAGACAGTCGCAGATTGGCGCGTATTATACCAAAACGACGCCGCGCATTGCAACCCCGCCGGACGGCAGAGCGTCGCGTGGCCAATGTCGGGCCGAGCCGTTGCGCGAGGGAAGGGGATTGTGGTATAATCTGCACAGGAGGTTTTACTATGGGAAGGTTTGACGGAAAGGTCGTGTTGGTGACAGGCGGGAACCGCAATACGGGGCTCGACATCGTTGAGAAGTTCGTGCACGAGGGCGCGAAGGTGTTCATGTGCGGCTCTAGCGACGAGTCGACCGCCCGCGGCGCGGAGATCCTTAAGTCCCGCGGGGTGGAGGGCGTCGTGTCGCAGACATGTGACATATCCGACATTGCGCAGGTGACGGCGCTTTTCGACACGGTCGAGCGCGAGGCCGGGCGTCTCGACGTCCTGGTGAACAACGCGGCCAACCAGGGGCTTGGCCACGGCGGCCCGCTGGAGATGGCCCCCGCGAAGTTCCACGAGGTGCTGAACGTGAACGTCGTCGGCGGCTTCCAGGTAACCCAGATGGCGTGCAACCGGTTCTTCATGAAGCAGGAGTCGCGCGGCGTCGTGGTGTTCCTCTCTTCCAACACGGCGCAGAGGGCGATCCGCCACCGTACGGCCTACTGCGCCTCGAAGGGGGCGATCAACTCCATGGTGCGCGCACTGGCCCTCGACCTTGCGCCGCTCGGCGTGCGCATCAACTGCTGTGCGCCGGGGTACATCTACACCGAGCGCTGGGACGTGCTCGACCCGGCCAAGGCCGCGCGTCGCCGGCTCAACTGTCCTCTGCGCAGCGAGGCGAAGGGCTCCGACATCGCGAACGTAGTAGCATTCCTTGCTTCGGACGACTCTTCGAACATGACTGGCGAGGTCGTAACTTGCGACGCGGGCTGCTCCTGCCAGCACATGCCAGAGGACGTCGACGTCTGACGGAGGAGGGTGCCATTTGGAGGCAGCGCGTATTTTTGGTATAATACGCACCTGATGAACAGACTGACTCTTTTGACTCTCGCGCTGGCCCTCGCGGGCGCGGCGCATGCGAGCTGGTACTGGCCGTTCGGCTCCGACGACGATGGCGAGGAACGCAAGATTCCCCGCCTTTCCGAGCTTATGGAAGGAGCGTCCACGAACATAGACGCTGCGGTCGACTTCGCCGAAGACGGCAAGACCGCCGAGGCTATCGAGGCGTACCGCAGGGCCCTTGCGGAGCTTGACGGCGTCGAGCGCGACTACCCCGAGCTTTCCGGCAAGCCCGAGTTCGCCACCTTGCGCAACAAGCGCGCCTATGTCAACGCGGCCGTCGACTCCCTTATGCTGAGTCAGGTAACGGCCAATGCGAAGGCCGTCGCGGTCAGCGACACGACCGAGCTCGAGAAGAAGCTTGCCGCCGAGCGCGCCGCGAAAAGGGGCGGGGACCCCGAAAGGAAAGATGCGGACGAAAAGGCGGCGCCAGAGCCAGATCCCGAGCCCAAGCCAGATCCCGAACCCGAGTCAAGGCCTGCGCCGGCGCGCCCCCTCTCCGTCCGCGACAGGATAATCGCCGACATCGAGAAGGGCGACTGGGCTGCCGCCGAACTGGGTGTCAACGAGATGCTGGTCGCGAAGCCGAACGACGCCGTTGCGCTGAACCTCAAGGCCGCAATCGAGGCCGAGCAGGGCAAGCTCAAGGAGGCGGAGGATACGCTTGACCAGGCCATCATGTCGAACCCGCGCAGTCCGCAGGCATACTACAACATGGCGGACCTGATGCTTAAGAGGAATCCGCCGAACGCCGGCGCCGCCCGTCGCTACTACGAGACTGGGCGCGCGATGGGCGGACAGCGCGACGAAAGGCTGGAGGCCGCCCTGAAATGATCGCGATCATCGCCAGCTTGCTCCTCTCCACGAACGCGACGCCGCGCGAGCTCGTCATGAGCTGCCGCGAGATGGTTCCGTCCGACGTGGAGCTGGGCGGCAGGATCGTGCTGCGGAACAGGAGGGGCATCGTAAAGGCCGAGCACTCGTACGTCCTGTCGCGCACCAATTCAGTGACTAGGCTCTCTGTCGACGGCAAGCCGCTCGAGGAGCCGAGTGACAGGCGCGACGAGCCGATCCTCGGGACCGACGTCACCTGGAGCGACCTGACGCTCGACTACCTGTGGTGGGACGACTTCTCCTTCGACGCCGAGCGCGAGGGCGAGACGGTGCACGGCCAGGTGTGCGCGGTCGTGGTGATGAAGAAGGGCGCTCGCCGCGTCCGCGTGTGGGTCGACCGCAAGACGGGCGCGCTGATGCAGGCCGAGGAGTTCGACGGCGAGAGGCCCCTGCGCAGGCTATGGGGCACTCGCATCAGGAAATTTGGAGACCGATGGATGGCCAACGTAATGGAGGTCGAGACCGTCGGATCCGGACACAGAACAAAAATAACAGTGGAGGAACTAAAATGAAGAACTCGCCAGTCATGAAGACAATCAAGTACATCGCTTTTGCAGTCGGCGCCATAGTTGCGCTGGTCCTGCTGCTCGTCCTGACCCTGCCGCTGTGGCTGGGGCCCGTGGTAAAGCCGGCCGTAAGGGTCGCAGCGCCCAAGTTCACCGGCACGACGTTCGAGCTCGGCCACCTGTATCTCAACCCGTACACCGGACGCCTCGAGGTCGGCGGCCTCGTCGTCGGCAACCCGAAGGGCTACGACGAGCCAGTGGCCCTCTCCCTCAGCAACCTCGTCTTCGACGCGGCCATGACGACTCTCTGCGACGAGTTCGTGCATGTCGAGGAGGTTACGGTCGACGGAGTGTTCGTCTCGTACCTGGGCGGAGGCGAGCATGGCGTCGACAACTTCACGCAGATACAGTACAACCTCGCCGGCGGCAAAGAGAAGTTCGAGGCGTCGGAGAGGAAGTCCGAGCAGAAGAAGGCCAAGGCGGAGGCTGCGGGAGAGGAGGAGGAGACCGTCGCGGAGTTCGCCATGAGGAAGTTCGTCATCGACAGGCTCACGGTCAGGAACGTCCGCATCAAGTACGGCTTCCTCACGATTCCCGTTCCCGTCGACATCGTCCTCACCGACATCGGCAAGGATTCCGGCGGTGCGACGATTTCCGAGATTTGCGAACAGGTCTGGCAGGCGATACTCAAGTCGACCGGAGCCGTCAACGACAGCATAAAGGCGCTGGGCTCATTCCTCGGCGACGGGGCGAACAAGACGGGCGACGCGCTTGGCAATGGCGCCAAGAAGACTATGGACGCAGTGGACGAAGGCGCGAAGAAGACTACGGAAGCCGTAAAGAAGCTGTTCAACTTCTGATGCGCACGGCATTTCATGGAAAGGCAGGATAGGGAAAGATGACGAAGAAGAAAGACCGCCGCGTCGAGATGTCCGTAGAGGGACTCAAGGACGACTTCTCGTGGCATTTGCGGTACACTCTCGCGAAGGGCGACACGCGCGTCACCCAGCGCGACCAGTACAAGGCGTTCGCGACGGCCGTCCGCGACAGGCTGGTAGAGCGCTGGATCTCGACACAGGAGGAATACGGCAGGCAGAACACGAAGCGAGTGTACTACCTGTCGCTCGAGTTCCTCATAGGGCGTCTCCTTGGAAACAACGTCATAAACCTCAAGGCCGACAACCTCTGTCGCGAGGCTCTCAAGGACTTCGGGATCGACTGGAACGACCTTCGCGACTTCGAGACGGACGCCGGCCTCGGCAACGGAGGCCTCGGACGCCTCGCCGCGTGCTACCTCGACTCGATGTCGACGCTCGACCTCGCGGGCATGGGCTACGGCCTCCGGTACGACTACGGCATATTCCGCCAGCGCATCGTCAACGGCAGCCAGGTCGAGGAGCCCGACCACTGGCTCAAGGACGGCTATCCGTGGGAGATGGCGCGCCCCGAGTACGCGCAGCACGTGCACTTCGGCGGCCACGTCGAGTGCCGCGAGGGCGGCGACGGCCGCCAGCGCTGGCACTGGGTGCCTGCCGAGACCGTCGAGGGCGTCCCCTACGACCTGCCGATCGTCGGCTACAGGAACGCCGTCAACTCGCTTAGGCTCTGGAGCGCGAAGGCAGTAGACGACTTCGACCTCGCCGACTTCGACAAGGGCGACTACGTCAAGGCCGTCGAGACGAAGGTGCTCGCCGAGAACCTTACCAAGGTCCTCTACCCGAACGACAACACGATGGCAGGCAAGGAGCTGCGCCTGAGGCAGCAGTACTTCTTCGTCGCGTGCTCGCTCCGCGACATCGTGCGCCGCTACCGCCGCATCAACAAGAGCTGGGAGGCGTTCCCCGACAAGGTTTTCGTGCACCTGAACGACACGCATCCTGCGCTCGTCATACCCGAACTGATGCGCATCCTCATCGACCACGAGGGCCTCGACTGGGACGTTGCGTGGGACCTGACTCGCAGGTCGACCGGCTACACCAACCACACGATCCTCCAGGAGGCGCTCGAGAAGTGGCCGGTGCAGATGATGGAGCGGCTGCTGCCGCGCCACTTGCAGATAATCTACGAGATCAACGGCCGCTTCCTGCAGGAGATCAGCGCGCTCTACCCGGCCGACATCGGCAAGCTGCAGCGCATGTCGATCATCGACGAGACGGGCGAGCGCTACGTGCGCATGGCCAACCTCTGCGTCGTCGGCTCGTCGAGCGTGAACGGCGTCGCGGAGCTCCACACGAAGATACTGAAGGAGACGCTGTTCAAGGACTTCAACGACCTCTGGCCAGACAAGTTCCACAACGTGACGAACGGCATAACGCCGCGCCGCTGGCTCCTGAAGGCGAACCCGATGCTCTCGCAGCTCATAACCGAGAAGCTCGGCGACGGCTGGGTTACGAGCCTCGACGAACTCAGGGGCCTCGAGCGCTTCGCGGACGACGCGGGATTCCTCGACGTCCTCGCGAAGATCAAGAGCTCGAACAAGAGGGCGCTAGCGCACTGGTCGCAGGCCAACCTCGGCATCGCGCTCAACCCCGACGCGATTTTCGACGTGCAGGTGAAGCGCCTCCACGAGTACAAGCGCCAGCTGCTGCTCGCGCTCTACGTGATAATGTTCTACAACAGGCTGCTGAACGACCCGAAGTACGACCCGGTGCCGCGCCAGTTCATATTCGCCGCGAAGGCGGCGCCCGGCTACTACATGGCGAAGCTCATAATCCGCTTCATCCACGGCATCGCAAGCGTAGTCAACTCCAACCCGAAGACGCGCGGCAAGGTGTCCGTCGCGTTCCTGCCGGACTACCGCGTCTCGCTCGCCGAGAAGATAATGCCGGCCGCCGAGGTGTCCGAGCAGATATCGCTCGCGGGCATGGAGGCGTCGGGCACGGGCAACATGAAGTTCATGATGAACGGCGCGCTCACGCTCGGCACGTACGACGGCGCGAACGTCGAGATCAACCAGGAGGTCGGCGACGACAACATGTTCCTCTTCGGAATGCGCACGGAGGACGTCGCCCGCTTGCGGCCCTCGTACTCGGCGCGCGAGGTCGCGGCGGCCGATCCCGAGATATCCGCCGCGCTCGACATGGTGAAGTCGAACGTGTTCTCGGTTCTCGAGCCGGGGCTCTTCGACCCGATACTGAGGAGCCTCCTCGACTACAACGACTACTACATGCTGCTCGCCGACCTGCGCTCGTACTGCGAGGCGCAGGACCGCGTCGACGCCGCGTACCGCGACAAGGCGCGCTGGAACCGCATGTCGCTCGTCAACATCGCCCGCTCGGGACGCTTCTCGTCCGACCGCGCGGTGATGGAGTACGCGCGCGACATCTGGCACGTAAGCCCCGTAAAACTCGCATAGCAACACGCCATGAAGTGGACTAAATCCCTTATCCAGACACTCCGCGAGGATCCCGGCGACGCCGAGATCGATTCGCACAAGCTCCTGATCCGCGCTGGGCTCGCGCGCAAGGTCGCGGGCGGGCTATACGCCTACCTGCCGCTCGGTATGCGCGCCCTCAGGAAGATACAGCAGATCGTCCGCGAGGAGATGGACCGCGCCGGCGCACTCGAGATCGTCTCGCCGATTCTGCAGCCGGCCGAGCTCTGGCGCACCACCGGGCGCTGGGACACGATGGGCCCGAACATGTTCAAGCTGCGCGATCGCGGCGAGCACGAGTTTGCTCTCGGACCGACCGCCGAGGAGGTCTTCACCGATCTTGCGAAGGGGCTCGTTAGCTCCTACCGCCAGCTTCCCGTCACGATCTACCAGATCCAGTGGAAGTTCCGCGACGAGACGCGCCCGAGGTTCGGCCTCATGCGCTCCAAGGAGTTCCTGATGAAGGACGCCTACTCGTTCGACGTCGACGCGGAGGGGGCTGACAAGAGCTACTGGAACATGTACCATGCCTACGAGCGCATCTACAAGAGGTGCGGGCTCAAGGCCGTTCCAGTGCAGGCCGACGGCGGCGACATGGGCGACAGCCTGACGCACGAGTTCCACGTCTTGGCCGACGCGGGCGAGGACGGCATCGCCTTCTGCGAGGGCTGCGGCTATGCGGCGAACTTGGAAAAGGCCGAGCGTCGGGTTCGCGAACCCGACGCAGGGGGATCGGAGTTGCAGGCCTCCGCGCCTGCGGAAGAAGTCCCCACCCCGGGCGCGAAGACGATAGACCAGGTCTCTGCGTTCATGGGCCTTCCCGGAACTGCGTTCGTCAAGTCGCTCGTCTACAATGCCGACGGCACGCCCGTCATGGTGTGCGTCGAGGGCGACTGCGACGTGAACGAGGTTAAGCTGAAGCGATTCCTCGGCGCAAAGAAGGTGGAACTCGCCGACTTCGACACGGTCCTGAAGGCGACCGGCGCGAATGCCGGTTTCGTCGGCCCTGTGAAGCCAGCCGACTCGAAGCTCCGCATCGTCTGCGACATCGCGCTCAAGGGCGCGAAGGGCCGCATCGTCGGCGCGAACAAGGACGAATTCCACCTCAAGAACGTCGACCTGGACCGCGACTGCGTGATCCGCGCCGAGGACTATGCCGACCTAGTGGTGGTTCGCGACGGAGACATCTGCGCCAATTGCGGAAAGCCGATGGCAATCCGCCGCGGCATCGAGGTCGGTCAGGTCTTCAAGCTCGGCACGAAGTACTCCGCCGCGTTCAAGGCCGTCTACAAGAACGACAAGCTCGAGGAGAAGGTGATGATCATGGGCTGCTACGGCGTCGGCGTGAGCCGCACCCTGCAGGCCGTCATCGAGCAGAGCCACGACAAGGACGGCATCGTGTGGCCCGCGTCCGTAGCGCCGTACCAGGTAGTCGTCGAGAACCTCGACCCCGACAAGGAGGAGGTCACGAAGGTCGCCGACGAGCTCGAGGCCGCGCTTGAGGCGAATGGGATCGACGTCTTGGTCGACGACCGCGCCGACAGGCCGGGCGTCAAGTTCAAGGACGCCGACCTCATCGGCTTCCCGGTACGCGTCGTCGTGGGCTCGAAGGGGCTTGCGAACGGCGGAGTCGAGATCAAGCGCCGCGACGAGGACAAGTCGAAGACGCGCATTGTCGCGCCCGCCGACGCGCCCGCCGCCATCGCCGACCTGCTTGGCTGATCTTGGTAGCAGTATGGAACAGAAGCGTTATCTTGGAATAGACATCGGCTCCACGACGTTCAAGGCCGTCATCCTCGGCGGCGACGGCACGGTGGAGCGCACGGTTTACAAGCGGACCCAGCCGGTCGATTCCGGCAAGGTCGCCTGCACTGGGCGGTGCTCGGGGTGCGGCGCATGCGGAGGCGGCTCGGCGCGGCGTCTTGCGCTCGAGTTCATGCGCGCTGCGGGGCTCAAGTCGTTCGGCGACCTCTCGGCCGTCGTGGTGACGGGCAGTCAGATCGTCGAGGACACGAAGAAGTTCATCCCGTTCGACTTCCAGGTGAGCGAGGTGACGGCGCACGTCGCTGGCGCGAAGTTCCTGCATCCCGACGTGGACGCGATCATCGACTGCGGCGGGCAGGACTCGAAGTGCATGGTCTACAATCCGTCCATGAAGCTGTGGACGAGCATGATGAGCGGCGTCTGCGCGGCTGGCACGGGGAGCTTCCTCGATTCCGTCGCGGCTAAGCTCGGTGTCAAGGTCGAGGACGTGGCCGACAAGGTCAACTACGAGTCGGGCGCGGAGTTCAGCTCTGTCTGCGCCGTCCTTTCCGCGACTTCGATCAACAAGTTCAAGAACCGCGTTCCGGTAGGCGACCTCCTTGCGGGCGCGTGCAAGGCGCAGGCCCGCACGATCCTCAACTCCGTGGGTCAGCTTCTCCTCAACGCGCCCGGGCGCAAGATACTTTTCCAGGGCGGCGTCGCGTTCAACAAGGCCGTCGCGTTCTTCCTGAAGAGGCTAACCGGCAGCGAGATAGTGATACCGCAGTACCACGAGGTGATGGGCGCCCTTGGCGCGGCCGTCATCGCGCGGCAGCTCGACGGCCTCAGGGCGAAGGGCGCCCTTGACCTCGCGAAGGTCGAATACGAGCCGACGCGCGGCAAGTCCGTCCTGCTGCGCATCAAGTCGACGAAGCACGACTTCTTCTCGACCGACAAGACGAAGCCTCTCGTCTGGCGCAACCTCTTCTTCCCGACGGAAGTGCTGAACGCGATGGGCTGCCGCATACGGACGCTCGAGACGTACGCTGCGCTCTTCGGGCGTAAGGCCGACAAGGTGAAGGAGGCCCTTGGCCGCGCGGCCCAGAAGGGTTTCGACGGCCAGACGTGCTCGTTCCTCAGGATGCTCGAGGGGATGGACCTCGAGAAGCCCGACTTCATCGTGTCGACGATGCAGCCCTGCCAGCAGGCGGAGCGCGTGTTCGCAGACCTCTCGCGCACGTATGGCGTCGAGGACAGGCTATATTCGCTGCAGACGCCCGTGAGCGCGCAGAGCAGAGGCGCGATAGAGACAATAGCCGACGGAATCGCGGAGTCCGTATCCCTCATGGAGAAGGCGTTTGGGCGCAAGCTCGACCCGGCGCGGCTCGAGGAGGCGTGTGTCCTCTCGAACGAGGCCGCGGCGCTCGCAAAGAAGTGCCAGGAAATCCGCTTCACCTCGCCGCCGCTCGTCAAGGGCGCCGAGGCGATATACAACGCCGTCGTCTTCTCGCAGCTCTGGGGCACGCAGGATCTCGTCGACATACAGAAGGCGTACTGCGAGGAACTGCTTGCCAAGAAGGAGTGGGCAGAGAAGCGCTATTCCATAGACGACACGCACCGCCTGCTCTGGCTGCACCTGCCGCCTTTCTACGACACGAAGCACCTGAACTTCCTGGAGACGACGTGCAATGCCCCGATCGTCTTCGAGGAGACGAACTTCGTCGCCTGGGATCCGCTCGACCCGAAGGATCCGTACAGGTCGCTTGCGAAGAAGCTCCTTCAGTCCGGGTTCCTCGACCCTGCGCAGCGCGTCGAGTACGTGAAGCGCGGCGTGCCGGCCGGAAAGTTCAACGGCGTCGTCCTCTACACCCACGGCTTCGGTCGCTGCTCGCTCGCCGACCGCGCGTTCTCGAAGCACCTGAGGGAGACTCTCGACTCGATAGGCTGCCCGCTCCTCGCCCTCGAGGGAGACTGCATGGACGCGTCCATCGACCCGTGTTCGACGATAACGAAGATATCGTCGTTCGTCGAGGCGCTGAATCTGAACCGCTACGGCAACATCTTCGGCAAGGTCAACAATTCGCACTGATGAAAACTGATGCAATAGTAATCGGCGCGGGCGTGGTCGGCTGTTCGGTCGCTCGCTCGCTTTCGCGCTACAACCTGAACGTGGCGGTCCTCGAGGCCGGAAGCGATGTCGCGGAAGGCGCCAGCAAGGCCAATTCGGCAATCGTCCACGCGGGATTCGACGCAAAGCCTGGCACCAACAAGGCCAAGTTCAATGTGCTTGGCAACAGGATGTTTGAGGACACGTGCCGCGAGCTCAAGGTTCCGTTCAGGCGCAACGGCTCTCTCGTCCTCGCCTTCGGGCCGGAGGAGGAGAAGGCCCTGCAGGACCTTGTCGCAAAGGCCGCGGCGAACGGCGTGCCGGTCGAGGTCATAGGGCAGGAGGAGCTCCGCAGGCGCGAGCCGAACGTCTCTCCGGAGGCGACCGCCGCGCTGTGGGCGCCTACGGGCGGGATTTGCTGCCCGTACGAACTCACCTTCCGCACGGCGGAGAACGCCGCGGCGAACGGCGTGGAGTTCGTGTTCGACGCGAAGGTCGAGAAGATCGTCCGTGCGGAAGGTGACACCGGCTGGAAGGTCGTTTGCGCCGACGGGCGCGAATTCGAGGCGAGAGCTCTCGTAAACTGCGCGGGCATACATTCCGACGAGCTCAATAACCTCGTGAGCGCAACGAAGTACGCCATAGAGGCGCGTCGCGGCGAATACCTGATGCTCGACCGCGACGAGGACGGCACTTTTGCGGCGACGATGTTCCAGGTGCCCTCGAAGATGGGCAAGGGCATACTCGTCTCGCCGACGGTCGACGGCACGGTCATCGTCGGCCCGACAGCCGAGGACATCCCCGACAAGGAGGACAAGGCGACTACTTACGCGGGCCTCGAGAAGGTGAAGGCCGGAGCGCGCCGCACATACCCTGGTCTTCCGCTCGGCAAGGTCATCACGGAGTTCTCGGGCCTTCGCGCCCACGAGACGACGGTCGGCGACTTCATACTCGGCGAGGCTCCCGACGCGCCGCTCTTCTTCAACGCCGTCGGCGTTGAGTCTCCGGGACTTACCAGCGCTCCCGCCATCGGAGAGTGGCTGGCCGAGAAGGTTTCCGAAAGGCTCGGTGCGTCGAAGAAGAACCTGTCGCTCATTTCGAAGGACGTCAGCTGGTGGCCGAAGACTAGCGAAATGAAGCCCGAGGAGCTTTCCGAGCTTGTCGCGCGCGACCCGAGCTTCGGCCGCGTCATCTGCCGCTGCGAGAGCGTCACGGAGGGCGAGATTCGCGCTGCGATACGCGCACGCGTGGGGGCAAGGACGCTCGACGGGGTCAAGCGCCGCACAAGAACGGGCATGGGGCGCTGCCAGGGAGGCTTCTGCACGCCGCGCCTCATAGAGATTCTCGGCGCTGAGCTCGGCCTGCCGCCTGAGGCATTCCTAAAGTCGCGCAAGACGGCTCCCGCCGCGCTGAGGGAGCAGGAAACCGGCAACTGGGAACTGGGAGCTGATGGGCTTGGTACGGGGAACAGGGTTCTCGACGTCCTCGTCGTCGGCGCCGGCCCTGCGGGTCTTGCCGCAGCCGTAGCCGCTAAGGACGCGGGGGCAAAGGGTGTCTTGGTAATCGAGCGCGACGACGCGCCTGGCGGGATCCTGCAACAGTGCATCCACAACGGCTTCGGGCTTCACCGCTTCAAGGAGGAGCTGACGGGCCCGGAGTACGCGCAGCGGTACGTCGACATGGCGGTCGAGCGCGGGATACCTGTTGTCTGCGGAACGATGGTTCTCGACATCTCGCCTGCGAAGGAGGGCGAGACGGCGACTTCGGTAACCGCGATGAGCCCGCGCGGCGGGCTCAAGGTCTACCGCACGAAGTCAGTGGTGCTCGCGATGGGCTGCCGCGAGCGTCCGCGCGGCGCTCTGATGACGCCGGGGACGCGTCCTGCGGGCGTGTACACGGCGGGAACGGTGCAGCGCCTCGTCAACATGGACGGCATCATGCCGGGCAAGCGCGTCGTCATTCTCGGCTCTGGCGACATAGGCCTCATCATGGCGCGTCGGCTTACGTTCTCCGGTGCGAAGGTGCTTGCGTGCATCGAGATAATGAAGAAGTCCTCCGGCCTCATGCGAAACGTCGTGCAGTGTTTGAACGACTACGACATTCCGCTTTTGCTGTCGCATACGGTGACGGACGTCGAGGGGCGCGAGCACGTGACGGGCGTCAAGGTCTCGCAGGTCGACGACGAGCTTAAGCCCATACCTGGTACGGAGATGCACTTCGACTGCGACACGCTCGTCCTTTCCTGCGGGCTCATCCCCGAGAACGAGCTTACGAAGAAGGCCGGTGTCGAGATGGACCCCAAGACGCGCGGGCCGAAGGTCGACCCGAAGACAATGGCGACGAGCGTCCCCGGCATATTCGCGGGCGGCAACGTCGTCCGCGTGTACGACCTCGTCGACTGGGTGAGCCGTGATTCGGAGATCGCCGGCCGCTCCGCCGCCGAATACGCCACTAGCCACTAACCTCCAACAACCTCTTGCCACCATGAAGATGATATGCATCAACTGCCCGAAGGGATGCGAGCTCGACGTCGAGCGCGCCGCCGACGGGACGATTACGGTTACTGGCCACACGTGCCCGCGCGGCGAGGCGTATGGCAGGGCTGAGCTCGAGAACCCGACCCGCATGGTGACGGGTCTTGTGCGCGTCGCTGGGATGCGAAAGCCGCTTCCCGTGAAGACAAAGAGCCCCGTCCCGAAGGGCAAGATATCCGACGTGCTCTTTGCGATGCACCAGGCGACGGTGCAGTTGCCGGTCAAGATAGGCGACGTCATCGTCGCCGACGTCGCAGGCACCGGCATCGACCTCGTCGCAACGGCAAACATGTAAAAAGGAAGGACCACGACAATGACGCAGACTGTGTTCACCCACAACGGTTTCCCAAAGGTCGGCATTCGCCCGATAATCGACGGCCGCAGGCGCGG
>Ga0310690_10008650_pt1 | contig 12882 bp, 8 predicted proteins | sample AusTroGonzalo_MG_2_FD_207661 | JGI IMG/M metagenome (GOLD analysis project Ga0310690, IMG submission 207661) | Bovine rumen microbial communities from tropical cattle in Woodstock, Queensland, Australia - Gonzalo_04 (v2) (version 2) | ecosystem: Host-associated > Mammals > Digestive system >...
CGGTTTCAGCAGCAACAGCGGTGTCAATAAGAACCTTACTTTCAGCGGCCGCGGTATTTTCCGTCAGCGTCTGGGCATGCCGGGCCGTACGCTCTCCCTCAACTTCAACTGGAATATCCGGGATAACCGGATGAACGGCCTCAACCAGTCGCTCACCAATACTTATGCGGGTGAACTTATTATTCCGGATGTGGTGAACCAGCGTATCGACCAGGTGCAGAAGAGCCAGACCCTGGGCGCCAGCCTGGTGTACACGGAGCCCCTGGGCAACAACTTCTACATGGAGGGCCGTTACCAGATTAACTGGAGCAACTCCGTTACCGACAAGAAGGCGTTCGACAGCGGTAATCCCAACGACAAGTACTCGCTGAATCCTGCCGCCATCGCCGATATCTTCATGAACTACACCACTGCCGGCGAAACTGCAAACGCTACCTACAGCAACAACGTCATCAGCCGCAACCTGAACCAGACCATCGGCCTTTCGTTCATGTACCAGGAAGACTGGATCCGTGCCCAGCTGGGTGCCCAGGCCATTCCTACCAACCAGTACAATCTGACCAATGGCAAGGAATACAATCCGGGTACCATATGGAACTTCGCTCCCCGTGCCATGCTCATGTACGAATTCAACGAGAACGCCAACATCCGCGTGAACTACAACGGCCGCAGCGGACAGCCTTCCACCAGCCAGTTGAACCCGGTGCTGGACAAATCCAACCCGCTTTCCCTGAGCCTTGGTAACCCGTACCTGACTCCTTACTTCAACCACAATATGCGTCTGGAACTGGAGTATTCCAACCGGGCCTCCTTCTTCACCGCCCGCTTCAACCTGAACGGCGGCATGAACCAGAACCCCATCTCCAACGCCAACTGGTATGACAATGGCGGACGCCAGTATTCCTTCCCGGTGAACGGAAAGAACACCTTCAACGGCGGCGGTTCCATCATGGTGAACGCTCCTATCGCCAAGTCCAACTTCTCCATCTCCAATATGATCAATGCCAACTACAGCATGACCAGCAGCTATATCGGCGCCGGTACGCTGGATATGAGCAGCTACTTCAAGACGGAAGGGGAGAAGGAGTACTTCGACTATGAAGCTTTCCACGACTACTATTTCGTGAACAATCCGGAGCAGTGGGGCAAGGACTTCCTGGCCAACGAAACCCGCACGCTTACCATCATGGAGAACTTCACGGGTACCTACCGTTCCGACGATATCGAGGTCCGGGTTGGTTTCCGTACCAATGTGCGCAAGCCCTGGTACACCGTGCAGAACGCCGTGGCCGCTACCTGGAACAATGCCGTGAACGGTTCCTTCATGTGGACTGTTGGCAATACCGGCCTCAGCATCAACACCGATGCCAACTACCGCTGGTACAGGGGCTATACCACCGAGCAACCTTCCGAGTTCATCTGGAATGCCTCTATCTCCAAGACCATCTTCAAGGGACAGGCTACCATTTCCCTGGCTGCCTACGATATCTTGGGACAGTCCCGCGCCCAGAGCGTTTCCATCACGGATAACTACTATCAGGAAACCAACAACCGTACCCGTCTGGGCCGTTACATCATGCTCAACTTCTCCTGGCGCTTCGGCACCTTCGGCGGAGGCCGTGGCATGTTCGGCGGCGGTCGTGGCGGTCGTAACGCCGGTGGCCCGCCCATGGGTGGTGGCTTCGGCGGCGGCTTCGGCGGTGGATTCAGGCCGATGTAGTTGATAATGAGACAATTAACGTTTTCTCCCTGTGACTGGAATCACAGGGAGAATTCTTTTATTGGCTGATAATCAGGGCTATAGGCTTTGGGTGTAGGCCCGCCATTTTTCTATCAGGGCCGACATGTCGGCGGGGAGGGGAACCTCGAAGAAGAGGCGCTTGCCGGTGCGGGGATGGGTGAAGCCCAGGGTGCGGGCGTGCAGGGCCTGGCGCGGGCACAGGGCAAAGCAGTTCTGGATGAATTGCCGGTATTTGGCGTAGATGGTGCCCTGGCGGATTTCGGCGCCGCCGTAACGCTCGTCATTGAAAAGGGGATGGCCGATGGAGGCCATGTGCACGCGGATCTGGTGGGTGCGGCCGGTTTCCAGGCGGCATTCCACCACGGTAATAAAGCCGTAGCGCTCCAGTACCCGCCAATGCGTTACGGCCCATTTCCCCTTGTCCGGATTGTCGTACACCTTGAAGCGCAGGCGGTCGTTGGGGTCCCGGCCGATGGTGCCCTCAATGGTGCCTTCGTCCTCGGCTATGTTGCCCCATACCACGGCGGTATAGATGCGGTCGATGGAGTGGACGAAGAACTGGTCGGCCAGGTTCAGCTGGGCCGGGGGATTCTTGGCCACAACCAGCAGGCCGGACGTGTCCTTGTCGATACGGTGCACCAGCACGCCCATCCGTTCGTCTTCGGCATCGGCCTCCTGCTTCAGACCCAGGTGAAAGGCCAGGGCATTCACCAGCGTGCCGTTATAATTGCCGTGCCCGGGGTGTACCACCATGCCGGCGGGTTTGTTCACCACCAGCACGTCTTCGTCTTCATACACAATGTCCAGGGGAATGTCTTCCGGCAGAATCTCCATCCCGCGGCGCTCGTAGGGCATCACGAACTTGACCACATCGCAGGGGCGCACCACGTAGTTGGCTTTCACGGGAACGTCGTTCACCAGCACATAGCCCAGCTTGATGGCCTGCTGCACGCGGCTGCGGGAGGTGTCTTCCTGGTGCGAGGCAATGAATTTGTCTATCCGCACAGGCTCCTGCCCGCGGTCTGCGACGATTCGGAAATGCTCGAACATTTCCTCATCCCCGCCGACGTCCGCGGCCTCCGGCCGGCCGCTCTGCAGAGCGGCTTGTGAGTCCTTCGAGACAGGGCCTGGTGAGATCATTGGGCCGGGAGTTTGGTGGTGTCCAGGGTGAGGTAGATATTGATGGGGGTGCCCAGGGTTTTGGAGGCACCCAGGGCGTCCTGCCTGTAAACCACGGCGTTTACCGAATCGGCATAGGTGCGGATGCCTTCGTCAAAGCGTACGCGTCCTACGTTCAGGAAACGGTCGTGCAGGGCATCGATGGCCCTCACATACTTCATGCCGATGAGGCGGGGCACCACGGTGGAACTTTCTTCACTGCTGAGGCCCACCGTAAGGTCTATGGTGGAACCGCTTACAACCAGGTCTCCGGCCTTTATTTCCCGGCCGTTCAGGCTTTGCCCCAGCACGTTATTGGTGGCAATATCCTTTATATAGTTGAGCTTGCCCAGGTCCAGGCCCCGGTTCTGAAGTTCGGCACGCGCTTCAATTACGGAATAACCATACAGGTTGGGCATTACCACCTTGCGGGGCACAATGGAATTGATGGTGAGGAAGATGCTGCGGCCCTTCTTCACGGTGGCTCCGGCCTTGGGCTGCTGGCGGTACACCACGCCCGCTCCCAGCCTGCGCACAAACACGGAATCTACCACCTTCACGCCCACATGGGAGTGTGAAGCCAGCTGTTCGGCTTCCGGAACGGTGAGATTGGTGAAGTCCGGCGCCGTTACCGTTTTCCCGTGCCGGGTAATCAGGCTCAGGCTGAGGGTGGCCAGGATGAGCAGTACAATAATGAGGACTGCCGCTTCCAGGAGATTTTTTAGAATCCAGTTGTCTTTGAGTGCCATAAGACCAGAATCGTTTTGCGTTCTGCGAAGTTACGAAAAATAATTCATATCTTTGTTTCCCGTGAAACGTTCCCTCATATTCCCGGCCCTCTCCCTGGCTTTTGTGGTGCTTATGAGCCTGCCCTGGCTGGTTCCCCACATGGGCTGGACCGCCCTCATCGGCCTGCTGCCGCTCCTTATCATGGAACGGCTGGCGGCGCAGGAAGGCCGGAAGCATTTCTGGTGGTGGCACTACGGCACTTTTGTGCTGTGGAACGCCGTTACCACCTGGTGGGTAGGGGAGGCCACGGTGGGGGGCGCCGTCTTTGCCATCCTGGCCAATGCGCTGCAGATGTCGCTGGTGTTCGGCACTTTCCGCTGGGTGAAACGCCGTCTGGGCGGGGTGCTGCCGTACGTTTTTCTGGCCGCCGCCTGGCTGGCCTGGGAAAAGTATTACCTTACGGTGGCCGAAATCTCCTGGCCCTGGCTGGTGCTGGGCAACGCTTTTGCCGATACAACCGGCCTGGTGCAATGGTACAGCGTGCTGGGACACATGGGCGGTTCCCTCTGGGTATGGCTGTCCAACCTGAGCCTTTTCGGCCTTATGGTGGCCCTTTCCGACGGCCGCATGGCCCGCTGGAACGGGAAAGCCCGCATGGTCGCCCTGGTAGCTCCGGTGCTGGTCCTTTTCGGGCCGATGATCTGGAGCGCGTGCTTGCGTGCCCCTGCTTCCGAGGCTTCGCTGAAGGTGGTTATCGGCCAGCCCAATTACGACCCTTACGAGAAATTCCAGTCCCTTTCGCGGGAAGAGCAGGACCAGCGTTTCCTGGCGCTGGTGGAACAGGCCGACTGGTCTTCGCCGGAACCCGTGCTGGTGCTGGCGCCGGAAACCTTCACTTCCCGGGTCTATACCAATGGAGTGGCCCTTCACGAGACCTCCCAGCGCTTCCAGGCGTTCCTGCAGCGCCATCCGCAGGCTACCGTCCTTTTTGGCGCCTCCACCCTGGAGCCGGTGCGTTCCTATTCCTCGCCGGATCCCTGCGCTTTTGAAATCGGCCGGGAGGCCGATGGAAAAACCGAATGGATCCTGATGCACAATTCGGCCATACTTACAGACACGTCGGCCCGCTATCAACTCTTTCACAAGTCCAAACTGGTGGTAGGCACGGAGCTCACCCCCTATCCCCGTTTCTTCATCCCCCTGGAGAAGCTCATCAGCGGCGGCAGCTACCTGATGGCCAAAGACGTAGGACAGAAGGAGATTTCTTGCCTTGCTATGACGCTTCCGATGGAGACAGATGTGTCTGCCTCCGGACAGAAGATGCTTATCGGCACGGCTGTGTGCTACGAATCGGTGTACGGCGAATACTGCACCGGCTATGTCCGCCAGGGGGCTCAGCTGCTGGCCGTCATTACCAACGACGCCTGGTGGGGGAATACCCCCGGCTATAAGCAGCACCTCAATTACAGCCGCCTCCGCGCCATCGAAACGCGCCGATGGGTGGCCCGCTGCGCCAACACCGGCATATCGGCCATCATCGACCCCTGCGGCCACATTCTGGAAAGTACCCCCTGGTGGGAACCCGCCCTCCTGGAAGGCACCGTGGGCCTCTCTACCCGCCAGACCTTCTTCGTCCGCAACGGCGACATAGTGGGCCGCATCTCCGTCCTCCTCTTCGCCCTCCTGGCCCTTGCGGCTATTATTCGGCCTTCTCGCCGCCGTTGATCTTTTTTTGCAAAATATATTTGGGGGTAATAAATTAATTACCTATTTTTGCAAAGAAAAAAGCTATGCCAACTGTATTTATACTCTTCGGTTTTATCTTTAAGTTCTACTCAAACGACCATGAGCCTCTTCACATCCATGTGATAAAAGGTGGTTGCAAAGCGAAGTTTTCGCTGTTTCCGGTTCAACTTGTAGAGAACTTAGGATTAAAGCCTGCGGAGCTTAAACTTGTGGAGTCCATTATAGAGGAAAACCAGGAGGTAATAGCAGAGCATTGGAACCGTTTTTTCAACAAGAGCAAATGAACGCTATTGAGAGAATATGGCTTACGGCGGATGCAGTCTGGATCCGCACGGCCGATGGAAAGGAGGCTTGCGAGTATTTTGCAGACTATCCGCGTCTGAAGGATGCAACTCCCGAGCAGCGGGCCAACTATCATGCCGATGCATTTGGCATTTCATGGCCAGACCTTGACGAAGACTTGAGTTTTGATGGATTCTTCAAATCAAAAGAGCATACGGCACTGTATCGTCTCTTTATGGCACATCCTGAAATCAATGCCTCGGCTATAGCCCGCCGGATGGGTATTTCGCAAAGCCTTTTTGCCCAGTATATCAGTGGGGTTAAGAAGCCTTCTGAAGCCAGGTTAAAGGACATCTATTCCACCATCCATACCATAGGACAGGAATTGCTTTCCATTCCCGTCAGTGCATAGCCTCTGAATCTGCTCGAAGAATCCATCCGCAAATCCTTCAAGCTGTCGAATGGGAACGTCAATCTCTCCTAAATAGCGATTGTCTACATACATTTTTGAAAAACATTTTATACCTTTGTAGCTGTCAGGGCAATGTGTCGTGATACATACCCCTGACATACATATTTGATGAAAGTGTTTTCGCTTTTATCCCAGCTGGAAATCTGGTATATTTCAAAAGAACAGGGATAAGCAAATGCATTCATCACCTTGTTTGGCGCACCATGCTGTCTGCATAGTCACCATACTCGGTGTGGAGTATTGTTTATCTGTTCTTGGGCTTACCAGAGCCTCCGGCTGATAAACGAAATGCTCCACACTTTTATTGTTAACGACCATTAGGAGCAGTGGATTAACGATGTTTTATATGTGTAATCGTGTTATTAACCCAGTTGAGTTAATTGAAAGCTATTTGAAGAATAACTATTATCCTCGTCAAAGAGGTGATGATTCCCAATTCCATAGTGGTATAATCAGAGGAGCAGCTGCGCTAAAAAACGAGTTGTCAGATATAAAACAATCTTATTGTTGGGATCATGATTATGGAGTGAGTGGCCTTCATGACGTTATGATGAAAGCTATTGAGGTGGTGGAACAAAAGAATGACTGCTACAATCAAAGTAATGAGAGCAATAGTGATTTGCTTATGAAGGAACAAAACAGTCTGCTTCAACAAAAAGCTATACTGGGCACTCCTCCAATTACCTTATTATGATTTGAATATAGCAAATCCATGATGAAGAATTGCATATTACTCGTCGTAGTATTTGTATTGACATTCGCTTGCGAAAAAGCACCCGAAGAGGTGGCCGTCACTGATTCCCTTTTGGACATCTTCTCCATATCCTGGAGTATACCCAATCATGGCGTATTCAGTAGGTTTCGATGACAGAAAGGTTTATGACGTAGGACCCCTACGTGATTGCTGAAAAACCATACGACCTGTATCAGACTAATCAAATACTTTGCGATCTAACAGGATTAACTGCCTGCTAATACCTATAGGATGATACTACGAAACTCCCGCCAATCGAGTTGTCTATTAATCGGTATGTTTGTTGTTTTACTAATAGAATGTTCATCATGAAAAGAATTATCATTCCCTTTTTCTATGTATTTCTATGCACTATCGCTTGTGAGAAGGCGCCAGAAGAGGTTGCTGTTGCCTCCGTATCCATAGGCCAGGCGTCAGCAGAAATGCTAATAGGCGAAACGGTTCAACTATCAGCATCTGTTCAGCCGAGCGATGCTACAGATAAGGCTTTGACCTGGACATCTTCCAAACAGTCTGTTGCAACGGTATCCAGTAGCGGTCTTGTAACTGCGATAGCAGAAGGGAACTCAACCATCACTGCTTCGGCGGGCGGTAAGTCGGCGACTTGTGCTGTGATTGTATCTAAAGGGACAGTCGCAGTCTCTTCTATAACCTTAGATAAGGAATCCTTGGAATTAGTTGAAGGCAATACGGCTACATTAACCGTTACAGTTAAGCCAGATGATGCTACAGACAAAACAGTAACATGGAGTAGTTCTGATGCTACGGTGGCGAGTGTGGATAATGGAAAGGTTACGGCTATCAAGGAGGGTACTACTTCAATAATAGCCAAAGCTGGAGATAAAACAGCTGAATGTAAGGTGACTGTGGTAAAGAAGGTCATTTCCGTTACTTCTATTGAGCTCAACAAGACAAACCTTGAGTTGGTTGAAGGAGAATCGGAGACATTGATTGCCACAGTCAAACCGAATGATGCAACCGATAAGACAGTTGAATGGTCTGCTTTTAATGAAGCCGTGGCAAAGGTCGAGAATGGAATTGTCTTCGCTATTCATGAAGGAACAACAACCATTACGGCAAAGGCAGGCGAAGAGATAGCTAAGTGTGAGGTTACAGTAAAAAAGAATCCACAGAATGAGCCAATCCAGTTCGCAGATTCAAATTTAAAAGCTATATTAGTTTCATCCTTTGATAAAGATGGTGACGGCGAAATATCAAAAAAAGAGGCTGAGACAGTAGAAGGAACAGAATTATTTGCGGCTTTAGGATCACAAAAGGTTTTCTCTTCGTTCAATGAGTTAGAATATTTCACGAAAGTAACAAGTATACCCAATGAAGGATTCAAAGGATGGCAAATAGAAGCTATTACTCTTCCTTGGACAGTAGAATCTATTGGCTATGCTGCTTTTGAGAGTTGTGTTAACCTCAAATCCATAAAGATTCCAGATGGCGTAAGTACTCTTCCTAATAAAGGCTTTTATAATTGTCTTAGTTTGACAGAAGTTGTGTTTGGGGCTTCTATCAAGATTATTGGTTGGCAGTGTTTTAAGAATTGCTCAGCTTTGGAATCAATTGATCTCCCATCTACGATTACTTCTCTCGGTACGGAGTCATTTAGTTGTTGTACAAAACTAAAACGAATCTCTCTCCCTTCACAATTGTCTAGAATCCCAGGGGAATTTGCACGAGCTAGCGCTATAGAGTCTATCGTTCTACCTGCGACTATCGAGACAATTGAATATGCCGCATTTGAGGATTGTGAAAAACTAACAGAGATTATCATTCCAGCATCAGTTAAATCAATATCCTATGCGGTGTTTGAGAACTGTAAGTCACTCAAATCTGTTATTATTCCTGATTCAGTAACTGAGATTGGTTATAGGGTATTTAGAGGGTGTTCTTCCCTTGAGTCCGTGAGATTGCCGAATTCAATGATTTATATTCCTATTAGTTTTTTTCATGGTTGTTCGTCATTAAAATCAATTACTCTTCCGGAATCCATCGTCTCTATACAAAATAGCGCATTCGCCAATTCCGGGATAGAAACAATTTCTCTACCTTCGGCGTTGCGTAATATTGAGTATTATACTTTCTATGGATGTAAACAATTAAAGAGTATAAGCATACCGGATAATGTAACTTATATTGGTGAGACGGCATTTGCAAATTGTTCTCTTTTGGAAACAGTGACGATTCCGGCAAAGGTTGAATCAATCGGTTATGGGGCTTTCTATTATTGCATATCGTTAAAAGAAATAATTGTGCTTCCTACAACGCCTCCATCAGTCTTTCAACAATTCTCATATTCAGGTATGTTTGATAATACGAATGATTCTCCCATTTATGTGCCGGCTGAGTCTATTGACGCTTACAAGGCTGCGAACGGATGGGAAAAATACTCCAGCAGAATACAAGCTATTGGAGCTCCTATGGCCATTGACCTGGGCCTCTCCGTTAGATGGGCAAGTTGGAATCTCGGTGCAGATTCCCCTGAAGAAAATGGTGATTATTTCGCATGGGGAGAATCTTCTTCTAAACAGTCATTTGATTGGAGCAATTATAAATGGGATAGTAGTTCAACGTCTATTACTAAATATGTCATGATGTCAAATTATGGATCAGTAGATAATAAATACAAACTGGAAGACATAGATTGATGCGGCACATGTTATTCTAAAAGATGGATGGCGTATTCCTACTAATGAGGAGTGGGAGGAGTTGTTCAATAAGAAGAATTGTACATGGACGTGGGATAGCAGTAAGCATGGGTGTCTGGTTACCAGTAAAATCTCCGGATTCGAAGGGAATAGTATATTCCTTCCAGCGGCAGGATATGGCTATGATGGTTCAATGATATTCTTCTTAGAAACGGGGTGCTATTGGTCTTCATCTCTTTATAAAGAATGGTCTTCTGGAGAGTACAATTCTAGTTCAGGATCAGGAGTTTCTTTTAATCCGGGAGGAGGAGGGTTGTTCGGGGCTAGTCGAGAACAAGGATTCAGTATTCGTCCCGTCAAGAAATAGACTACATCTTTCCGTAATAAACCAGTTCTAACCCCTCAATAAAAAAAGGAGGTAAGCTACTCCAGCTTATCTCCTTTTTCGTTGTACAATTCATTTTGCAGGACTGTGTAGTCTGTACTTTCTTCCACTTCCAGCCGGATTTTGTAGCGTTTGCGCCACTTGGCTATGAAGGAATTGAACAGACCCCGCTTCAGGTAAGCACCCAGGATGGGGCTGGTTTTCAGTACAATGGACCGTACACCCTTTTCTATGGAATAGAAGGCTATCTTGCGCTCGATTTCTTCGTCAATCACCACGCTGGAGTGGATCTTTCCGGTGCCGTGGCACACGGGACACTGCTCCGATGTGTTGATTTCCGTGACAGGCCGGATCCGCTGCCGGGTAATCTGCATTAGCCCGAACTTGGTGAGCGGCAGCACATTGTGCTTGGCCCGGTCGTCTTCCATCAGCTCCTGCATCAACTTGAACAGGGCATTCTTGTGCTCGTTGGTCTCCATGTCGATGAAGTCCACAATCACAATGCCACCCATATCCCTGAGCCTGAGCTGACGTGCAATCTCTTCTGCGGCAATCTTGTTTACCTCGAAGGAGTTTTCCTCCTGGTCGGCGGTTTTGGTGCGAATGCCGCTGTTTACGTCGATTACGTTCAGCGCTTCCGTGGTTTCAATTACCAGATAGGATCCCTGCCGCATGGGTACCACCTTGCCGAACGAGCCCTTGATCTGACGGGTGACCTCGAAATGGTCGTAAATGGGCTGCTTGCCTTCGTACAGGTGGACAATCTTTTCCTGTTCCGGGGAAATGAGCGAAACGTACTTCCGCGCTTCTTCGGCCACCCGTTCGTCATTGATCCAGATGTTGGAGAACGAGTCGTTGAGGAGATCCCTCAACACGGTTGTCGTTTTGCTGTATTCCGTAAATAACAGGTTTACGGTCTTGTCCTTGGCAATCTTCTTCCAGGAGTTCTCCCACTTCTGAATGAGGGCCTCGGTCTCGCCCACCAGCGTGGCGGCATTCTTGCCTTCGGCGGCGGTGCGGATGATGGCGCCGTAATTGACCGGGAGAATACTCCTTACCAGGGTTTCCAGTCTACGTTTCTCTTCCTTCGAGCCAATCTTCTGCGAGATGGACACCTTTTCGGCGAAGGGGAGAAGTACGATGTTTCGTCCTGCCAATGAAATCTCAGCTGTCAGTCGCGATCCCTTGGTGGAAATCGGCTCCTTCACTATCTGGCAAACAATCATCTGTCCGGGATGGAGAATCTCCTCTATGCGGCCTTCCTTGGGAAGGGCTTCGCCGATATTGATTCTGGAATACAAATCCTTGAGATTCGTATTGGTATTGGATTCCCGCACAAACTGGTCGAAGGCGGGAAAATACAGTCCCAGGTCCAGGTAGTGAATGAAGGCTTCCTTCTTGTCTCCGATATCCACAAAGGCAGCATTGAGGTTCGGGAGAATCTTCTTTACCTTTCCCAGGTAAACGTCTCCCACGGTGAACTTGTTCCCAGTGCTGGACTCCGTGTTGTACTCTATCAGCCGGTGATTTTCCATCAGGGCGATATGTACTTCCGTTGACGTTACGTCAACAATCAGATCCTTGTCCGGTTTCTCAGACTCCATTGGAATAAGGTTTTACAGGAAAGGGCCTGCGTGATTTCGCAAGCCCTTTGTTTCCGGGAAGAAGTCTTGTTTACTTCTTCTTGTGGCGGTTCTTGCGCAAGCGCTTTTTACGCTTGTGCGTAGCCATCTTGTGTCGTTTATGCTTCTTACCGTTGGGCATAATGATAGAAAATTAAATGTTATTTCTCTTTAACGGCGTTAACGAAGCTCTTGGCGGGTTTGAAAGCCGGAATGTCATGAGCCGGAATGGTCATGGTAGTTTTGCGGGTGATATTGCGGGCGGCCTTCTGGGCGCGGTGCTTGATGATGAAGCTACCGAAACCACGGAGATAAACCGGGTTGCCAGCAATGATGGAACCCTTCACAACTTTGGTGAATTCTTCTACAACAGCCAAAACCTGCACCTTCTCGATACCGGTGGATTTTGCAACTTCGTTAACAATCTCTGCCTTAGTCATAATATTATAGTTTTGTTTAGCGTTCTGCTTAAAAGCGGGGACAAATTTAGAAAGTTTTTTTCAATCCGCAAAATAATATAAATAAAAACCTGCCAAATAATTAGGCACTTATGCGCGCTTTCACGCTTGGCACGGAGATTGACAATATAGTGTGCCGGACGCTTGTCCCCAGTAGAACTGACAAATTGTCAGCCGGGGGCATGCTGTCCCCTTAATATATATGAAGCTTAACAATTTCAACGGAATGTTTTCCCCTGCCGGGGTAGAAGTAAATATCATGCCTGTCATGGGCGAAGCGGTGTCCACCAAGGTGGATGAGAAGGAACTTCCCGAAGCCCTTCCCATCCTGGCCCTCCGCAACGCCGTCATTTTCCCGGGAACGGTTTTCCCCGTAACGGTGGGCCGCGAAAAGTCCATCCGCCTGGTGGCCGATGCCGAACAGGGCAACGGCTGGCTGGGCGCCGTCCCGCAGCTGGATGTGGCGGTGGAGGACCCTGGTGAGGACGATCTGAACCGCTATGGAACGCTGTGCAAGGTGCTCAAAACCCTGGAAATGCCGGACGGCTCGGTAACTGCCATCCTGCAGGGTATGCGCATCCTCACGCTGGAAAGCATAGTAAGCACGGAACCTTACCTGCTGGGCCGCGCCATCTACCTGGAAGAGGTAGTGCCGGAAATGGACGAGCAGGAAGGCCGGGTACTGGCCGATGCCCTCAAGGACCGCGCGGGAACGGTGGTAAAGTCCTCTTCCTTTGCCCCCAAGGAGGCCATGGGAGCCCTCATGTCCATCGACAATTTCCATTTCCTGGTGAATTTTATCGCCACCACCATCGAGGTGGAGAACTTCCAGGAGCGGGTGAACCTGCTTTCCATCCTGGATATCCACGAACGCGGTA
>Ga0310690_10008652_pt1 | contig 12880 bp, 9 predicted proteins | sample AusTroGonzalo_MG_2_FD_207661 | JGI IMG/M metagenome (GOLD analysis project Ga0310690, IMG submission 207661) | Bovine rumen microbial communities from tropical cattle in Woodstock, Queensland, Australia - Gonzalo_04 (v2) (version 2) | ecosystem: Host-associated > Mammals > Digestive system >...
TATCGGTTTCCGCCGCGGCTGCGCGGAAGTCTATCCCCTTGTGCAGGACGGCCCCCTGACATCTTCCCGGCAGGTTTTTGATCATTGCTTCATTCAGGGCGATGTGGACTTCATCTTCGGCTGCTATCGCTGCTGGTTTGAGGGCTGCACGCTGTTCATGAACGAGCGCGGCGGGTTCTACACCGCCACCAACACCCATCCGGACCAGCCCTTCGGCTTTGTGTTCCGCCGCTGTGTCCTGACCGGCGCCTGCGAGCCCGGACAGGGATTCCTCGGAAGGCCGTGGCGGAAAGGCTCCGCAACGGTTTTCCTGGAATGTGAAATGGATGAGCACGTGGCGCCGGAAGGCTTCTGCGACTGGGACGAAGAACGGGTGGTCACCTCCCGCTGCGGTGAATGGCGAACCTCCGGCGTCCGTGCGGATCAGTCTACCCGCCATCCTTCCCAGAAGCGGATCACGGATGAGGAAGCCGCGGAATTCACCCATCTCTTTTCATCGTTTGTCACAACCGTGTCATCCTGAGCGCAGCGAAGGATCTTATTGACGATAAACGTTTTTTGTCAAATTCGGATAATTGTGATACAATCCGTTTATGAACAAAAATCGGAGGTGAGCAGAATGGCCAGACGTCTGACCGCGCTGCTTTTGTGTCTGGTGCTTGCCGTGCTCCTGATCTCTCCCGCGGCGTCCGCGGAGGAAGCGAAGGAGCCGAAGGTGGTTCGCGTGGGCTGGTATGAAACGCCCTTCAACCACAAGGACCAGTTCGGCCGCCGGACCGGCTATGCCTATGTGTACCAGCGGAAAATCGCCGCCTACACCGGCTGGAAATACGAGTATGTCGAGGGAACCTGGTCGGAGCTGATGCAGATGCTCAAAGACGGCCGGATCGACCTGCTGAGCGACGTCTCCTACACCGAGGAGCGCACGGAGCATATGCTTTATTCCCATCTTCCCATGGGCTCCGAGCTGTATTATCTTTATGTCTCCCTGGATAACACGGACATCTCGATCGAGGATCCGACGACCCTGAACGGCAAAAAAATCGGCGTCACCCGGGGAACCATTCAGAAGGATCTCTTTAAGCAGTGGGGCGAGCCCCGCGGCGTGACCCAGGAGCTCATCGAGCTGGATACGATTGAGTCCGAATCCCTGGCCATGCTTACCCGGGGCGAGCTGGACGCCTTCATCACCCTGGATTCCTACGGGGATTCCGAAAAGCACGTTCCCCTTTGGAAAATCGGCTCTTCCGATTTCTATTTTGTCGTAAACAAAGAACGGCCCGATCTCCTGGCTGAACTGGACGCGGCCCTCAACCATATCCAGGATGAAAACAAGTTCTACAACAACGAGCTTTCGGAAAAATATCTCGTACCTTCCGGAACGGTTCAGTATTTGACCGCGGATGAAAAGGAATGGCTCGGAAGTCACGGGAAAATCCGCGTCGGCTATCAGGATAATTATCTGGCTTTTTGCGCCGCGGATCCGAAAACGGGAGAGCTGACCGGTGCCCTGAAGGATTATCTGGAATTTTCCTCCGGCGTGCTGGAAAATGCGGCTTTGGAATTCGAAGCCGTTGCCTACCCGACCGCCACCGCCGCCCTTGAGGCGGTGAAAAACGGCGAGGTGGACGTGATGTTCCCCGCCAACCTGACGGATAATGACGCCGAGGCCGCCGGCGTTCTTCTGACCGCCCCGCTGATGACGACGGAGATGGATGCCGTCGTCCGTGAGGAGGACCGCCAGGATTTTCTCCGCAAAAGCCAGATTCGTGTCGGCGTGAACCAGGGCAACCCCAATTATGAAATGTTCCTCCTGGATCATTTTCCGAACTGGACCCCGGTCTACTATGAAAACACCGCCGCCTGCCTCGATGCCATGGCGGTCAAGGGCTGCGACACCGTGATCATCAGCAACTACCGCTTCAGCGATATCGCCCGCCAGTGCAGCCGCCTGCATCTGACAACGGTTTACACCGGCGTGGACATGGATTATTCCTTCGCGGTAAAGGAGGGCAACTCCGTTCTTTATTCGATTCTTTCAAAAGCCATCACCCAGGTCCCGGAATCGACGGTCAACGCCGCCCTGACCTATTATTCCTCGGATAAAGCGCCGGACTCCTTCCTGGATTATATTGTCGATCACCCGTCCATAGCCATTCTCGACGTGCTGTGCCTGGCGCTGATCGTCACCGTCGTCATCCTGACCATCAGAATGAAAAAGTCAAGGAAAAAGCCCGGGTAAAACCTCCCGGGCCCATCCCTAAAGCGCATTCTTATGCGCTTTTTTATTTACATACATAATCTTATCTGCCCGGCGCATCGTATCGACGACGGAATGATCCTGCTGCGGATCATAGGCCGCGATGCCCATCGCGACGTGCACCTGTTCCCAGCGGTTCTGTGCGTTTGCGCGGCTTTCCGCCGAAGCTCTCTCAAATTCCCGGATCAGTTCCTCCCGCCTCTCGTAATCACCGCCCCGCAGGATTGCGGCAAATTCGTCTCCGCCGATGCGGAACACCGGACTGTGCTGGAAAACCTTGCAGATCAGCCGGCAGGAAGTTTTCAGGTAAATATCGCCCTTTTCGTGCCCGTAAAGGTCGTTGACCGACTTCAGATCGTCGCAGTCAAAGGCGGCGACGGCAAACTCCGTATGCTCCGGATCTTCCTCAAGCTTGGCCTGCATTTCTTCAATATAATTGGTGAATGCGCCCTTGTTGCGCACGGAGGTCAGCGCGTCGACATACACCCGCTTGTTCAGTTCGCTGATGTGTTCCTTCATGTGGTCCGCCAGGCGCTTGAAGGTCCGGGTCAGGGTCCCGACCTCGTCGTTCCCGTTGTAGTCAAGGGTGAAGTCATAGTCGCCGCTGTCGACCTTCTTTGCCGCCTCGGTCAGCTGCAGCAGCGGCCTCGTGATCCGCGTGGCAACGATCTGGGTCAGCAGGATCGAAAGTGCCAGCACGATCGCCGACGCGATCAGAACGGTGTTGATCAGCTGCCGCCAGTCGCCGTCCGTTTCCCTTTCCGGAACGGAGACATAAAGCCGCATGCCGTTCCCAAGCCGCAGCCACGCGGCCTCCTTCGCTTCCCCTTCGAAGGTATAGGTGGTGAACGTGCTGTCGCTCAGCAGCCCTTCCGGCATCTCCGGCGCTTCCCCTTCCGTCAGTTTTGCGATGTCGATCCGCGGATGGAACATCAGGTTGCCCTCCGCGTCCGTCAGAAATGCGTATCCGTTGTTGTAAAGGCGGATGCTTTCGACCTGTCCGGCCATTATGGAATGGTCGATCTCAATGCCGATGACGCCGACAAACTGTCCCCGGTAATAAACCGGGATATTGTAGGAAATGACCTTGACGTCGAGGTTGTCCGTAATGTACGGATGCAGCCATACGGGATTGCCCGTGTATTTTGGAACCGTGAACCAGACCAGTTTCGACGTGTCTGCCGTGTCGTACTGGGTGATGTCCGTAACCTCGTGCTCGACAAAATCCGTCCCGTCCAGGTTTGTGAACCAGAAGCCCTTGACCTTGTCGGAAATGCCCGGGTCAATCCGGTAGTAATAGGTCAGCACACCGTTGGTCTTGTTCGCGATTTCGTCGAAATATTTGCTGACCCGCTCGGTATGCTTTTCAAGGTGTTCGTCGTCCAGGCCGTCCAGATCCCTTTCGGTAAAGGTGGCAACCTTCCGCACGGATTTCTCGACGCTGCCGAAATAATAATCCAGGTTCCGTTCCCCTGTTTCGCATAGCAAAAGGAGCAGCTGGTCGCTCTTCCGGTGCTCCGTGTTCCGGATAAACACGACGCTCAGCGCCGTGACGACCGCAACGGCGACCACGGTAATGCATATGGTCAGCATTGTGATTTTCGTTCTCAGTGAATGCATGTCCTCAATCACTCCTTCTCCGGAGCCGTCTGCATCGCCCGGATCACCTTGTCTTCAAATTCATCCGCCGGCAGCGGACGTGAGAAATAGAATCCCTGAACCAGCGGGCACCCCAGCTCCCGAAGCATGTTCAGCTGTTCTTCGGTTTCGACGCCTTCGGCCACGACCGGGATCTTCAGGCTCTTCGCGATGCCGAGGATCAGCGCGACAAGGGAGGCGTCCTTTTCCCCGTCTGTAATCCGCCGGATGAATTCCCGGTCCATCTTCAGAACGTCGACCGGCATGGCGCTGAGCATGTTCAGCGAGGAATACCCGGTGCCGAAGTCGTCCATCTCGACGACGTAGCCCTTCCGCCGCAGGCTTTCGACCACGCGGATCACCTGATCGGCGTTGCCCGTGTAGGCGGACTCGGTCACCTCGAGTTTCAGCGTCCCCTGGGGCAGCCCGTTGTAGGCCAGCAGCTTCTCCAGCGCGCTTTCCAGCGCCGGATCGAAAACGTCGACCCGCGAAAGGTTCACCGACACCGGGATGGTAACGCCGTAAAGATCCCGCCACCGCGCGATCGTCCGGGCCGCTTCGCCCCAGACATAGCGGTCAACTTCGCCGATCTTCCCGTGCCGCTCAAACAGCGGGACAAAGTCGTTCGGCGGAATCATGCCGAGTTCCGGATGGTTCCAGCGTACCAGTGCCTCCGCGCTGACGAGCTTCGGCGGCGTCGTCTGGATGTCGTACTGCGGCTGGTAGTGCACTTCGAATTCATAGGAATTCAGCGCCCGGTGCAGGTCGTTGAGCAGTCGCTGTTCATAGTTCTCCCGCTCCTGCATCGCCGCGTCGAAAATGATCAGATGTTCCTTGAAGTTTCCCCGCGCCATGGAGCACGCCGTGCGCGCCCGGTCGAACATCTGAACGACTTCAAGTCCTTCCCGGAAGGGCATGACGCCCATCCGCAGGCGGATGACCGCCCCCGGCGCGATGCCGTCCAGCCGGCCCTGGAGCCGGTCGTAAATCCCCTGATAGTCTTCCTGATGGTCGCAGTAGATGTCGAACCGGTCCGCTTCAAACCGGCCGGCAATGCCGCCGAGGTTCTGCGCCGTTTCCCGGATTTCTCCCCCCAGCGCCCGCAGCACCGTGTCGCCGAAGTCGCGGCCGTTCAGGGCGTTGACGGAGTGGAACCGGTCGATGTTCAGCACGATCGCGTCCCGCGGCCTGTCCGGATGCGTCTGACGCATCTGTCCCGCGTACTGAAGGAAGTAGTCCCGGTTGTAAAGGCCGGTCAGGGCGTCCGTCTCCGTGGCGGAAATCAGCTTCGAAGCCTTCCGCTCCGCCTTCAGGCTCCGGAGCAGAAAGAACAGGATCACGACCAGGATCAGCGCGATCGTTGAAACGATGAACAGCGGGTTTTGTTCAATGAAGTCCCCCAACGTGGTTTTCGAGTCCTCCGCGACATACCGGCTCAGCGCCGTGTTGACCGCGGAATCCGGCACCAGGTCCGCAACCTTGCTCAGCACGGAGTAAAGCTCCGGCTGTCCGGCGGCAACCGCGAAGCTGTATTCAAGCTCCTTTCCGGTGGTAACCGTGGTCAGGTGCAGCCGGTCGCATTCCCGGGCAATATTGTTGTAGCGATAGCTGCTGATCAGCACGCAGTCCGCAACGCCCCCCGCCACGGCCTTCAGGCATTCCGAAGTCGTCGGATAGTAAACCGTGCGCCAGGTCGGGAAATAGTCCCGCAGACAGCCTTCATAGTTCGGGTTGCCTTCGTTGACCGCGACGACGACGTGCTCCCGGCCGCTGAAAAGCTGCCGGTCATTCTGGCGGACAACTGCGAAAAGATCGGTTTCCATGAGGGAGGGCGTCATGAACAGGCCCATGGTTTCGCCGTCGCCGGCGCTGAGGTTCGCCGGGAAAACGCAGTCAACCTCGCCGTTTTTCATCGCCTCGACGGCGGCCGCCGCCGTGGGATAGCCTGTCGCTTCAAATTCGAGGTGTGCGTTCGAGACGCAGTCCGCCGCGTTTTCAAGGTAGTCCTTCAGCGCCCCGGTCAGTTCCCCCGTCTCCGGATCCTTTGCGCAGAAAGCCAGGTAGTTGTCCTGATAGCCAACCCGGATCGATCCGTGCTTTTCAAGCCATTCCTTCTCCGTCGGGGTCAGGAAAGAGTTGGCCCCCGCACTGACCAGGTGCTTTTCAAACAGTTCCTGGTTGTAGTACCGGTTTTCCTCCTGAATCCGGTTCATCGCGCTTTCAAGATCGGCCAGCAGGTCCGGCCGGTCTTTGTTCACCGCGAAAAAGAAGTCGGAGGAGCCGATCTTGCAGATCGTGATCGGCTTTCCCGCATTCCGGATTTCGTTTTCCGAAAAGGAATCGACCGTGACATAGGCGTCCAGTTCCCCGGTCTTCAGCATGTTCAGGGACTGTTCCTCGCTTCCGGTCACCTCAACCAGCTCCGCCGAAATCCCGTGCCGCTCCGTCCATTCAAGGAAGAATCCGGCCTGAATGCTGCCCTGGTTAACGCCGACCTTTTTTCCGTTCAGCGTCGTGTAGTCCGAGGCCGAAATCTCCTGGTTGTCCGGCCCGACGAAAAGATAGTAGTCCTCTGCGCCCATCGGCAGCGAGGCAAAAAGCATCAGTTCCGAGCGTTCCTCCGTATAGGAAACGTCGCTCATCAGGTCAATCTCGCCGCGGATCAGCATCTGCAGAAGTTCCGGCCAACTGCCTTCGACGTATTCATAGCGCCAGTCGGTATGCGCGGCGATCTTGATCTGATATTCATAGGCATAGCCGGACCGCCGTCCGGCGCTGTCCGTCTTGTTGAATGCGGATTCATACCATCCGACCCGGACGGTTTTCGCTCCGGTGTCCGGGGCTGTGGCCGCCGCGGAAAGGATGCCGGCGGCAAGAATCAGGCAAAACAGAAAACACGCAATCCGTCTGATACGCCTGCGCGGGTTTTTTCCGGCGATCATTGAACAGGGTTTCATTTTCTTCTCTGTAAGCTCCTTGCTGGGTGTTTGGTTTTTCGGAACCGATTGATTATAGCATATTTTCCCCCTGAAAAAAACCCTGTCCCGAAGAATCGTTGAATTTATTTCGAAATTATGACAAAATTATTGCAATTTGGAACTCATCCTGCTATAATAGCCCCGAACAGAGGCAGAAATTTTCTGTTGCCACCTGCCTCCCTTCGTGCGTATATCCTTGTGCAGCCGGTTGAAGCCGGTTGCCGCAGACAGAAAAAGATTATTAGGAGGAAATGAAAAATGGCTGAAGAACTGAATCTCAACGAAATGGAACAGGTAAGCGGCGGCAGAGGCGGTTCTCCGAATCCCCTGCCCCCCAAGAGCGGTTGCGACATTTACAAGATCAAGTCCCGGCAGACCCTGTCCGGCATCGCCAAACTCCATGGCACAACCTGGCGCTATCTGATGTCCATCAATCAGGGGATCATCTCCAACGAGAATGACATCACCGCCGGCAACTGGATCTACGTTCCGAAGCGCTGACCCTACCCCCTTTGGGAAATTTCTGCCTGATCTCCCGGTCAGGCAGTTCTTTTGTGGTTTAGAATCCGCTGCGTAACCTGGGTTTTCCGCGGCGATGACGGCACCTCCGTCAAGCAGCTGGGCTGGGTCGGCGAAAACGCTGACCTGCTGGTCGTTTCCTTCTTCCCCTATTCCGATCCGGCCTTCGGCGCAAAGACAGACGCCATGATCGGTTCCCTGAAAAAAGCACAGTAAGAATAGCCAAAACAAGTCTGGCCGGATCCCGATCGGATCCGGCCACCTTTTTATTTCTCTCAAAACCAACTCTGACGCGCTCCGCCCGGCCATTGCCGTTCCCGGAAAAACCTCTTGCCATGAACGCCTCCGGCCGCGTGACGCTGCTGTGGACTTGGATACCTGGTCCCTTGTCAGAAAAGTCCCTTCAACCGTTCACCTCCATGAATTCTGTCTGTCTGTAACGTTCTCTTGTTTATGGCATCATTATTGCATAAGTTATTTCGTTTGTCAATACTTTTTTAACAATTTTGTAAAAAGTTTATTTTGAAAGCCCCCTGCGTCTTTCTGACACAGGGGGTTGTGAGCATTTATGGTGTCATCCTGAGCCTGTCGCATGCGGTGCGCGTGCGAATCCTTACAGCGAAGGATCTTACTCCCGTTCAAGCTGAAGATCCTTTGCGCCGGGAATCTTCTCATCCTGCCAGAGGAGCTTGCCGTCTTCCGTGAAGGAGAATACCGCGTCGTAGTTTTCTTCGCTGTCGCCCTTGGTGCCCATCGCCTCGACGGTGTTGTTCTCCGCGTTGTACACGCCGTTCATCAGCAGGATTTCGCTGTCTCCTTCGATGTCCGCGTAAACCGTGTAGTGATCTTCCGTCCAGGCGAACTCGACAGCGTATCCCCCGCTGACCCATTTTCCGCCGAACCGGCCGATCTTTTCAAAGGTCATGTCTTTTCCGGCGTCTTCCTTCGCGTCGAACCAGACCAGCTTTCCGTCTTCATTGATTTCGAAGGTGCTTTCGTTCGTGAAATCGTTGTCCTCATAGTCTTCGGTCCATCCGGTGTTCTCGTCCCTGTTTTCGATCGACGTATGAAGCTTCGCGGCATATCCGACGGTCAGCTTCCTGCTTTCCGCGTTGTATCCCGCGTTGTAGTCCCACCGGTACCAGTTGTCACCGATTTCCAGGATCACGCAGATGCGGAATCCCCCTTCTTCATAGTCGATCTCGACCTGGCCGTCCTCGTTTGCCCAGATGCTGTCGAATACAAGGCTTTCCGGATTCGCCGGAACTTCGGAGGGATTTTCCTCCGCCATCGCGCAAACGCCGCAAATCATCATCAGCGCCAGAATCATCAGAAGCAGTTTTTTCATATTGTCCTAATTTCCTTTCAGTAATTTATTGGGGGCGCTGCCCCTTTTTGTTTTTTCAGCCTCCGCAGATGAGCATCCGCTATAAAGCGCCGATCGGGCAGGTGCCTGCAAATTCATATGCGGAAGAATCCAGGTCAAGAACCAATGCCGGGATGATTGCAGCATCCTGGCAGGTGACGAGGATTCCACGGTTATACATGTAGCCGGATTCGTCCACATAAACCACATTGGTATGGGTATAGCCCGTTGTGCGGGTAATCCAGAAGACGTCCCCTCGTTCTCCTGATTCTTTCCAAACACCCTTCCGGAGCGCATAGCATGTCGGCTGGAATTGCTTTGCACGATCCGCGACTGCATCCCCCCGGCTGAATCCGTGAATCTCCGAACTGTCGTAGATGAAGAGTTCAGATTCTGCCAGGAGAAAAATCCGGTCTTTCGTCGGCGCCCCTGAATCCATTCCGAAATAGTAATTTGCTTCGTTCCGTACAGTCGTTTCCAGAATTGCGTCCCGTTCCTCATCGGAAAAAGCCGAATCCAGGAAACTCTCTCCATGACCGGAGTAATCATTTCCCGAAACGTTTGCCTGCGCCCCGTATCCGTTCAGCCAACTGCGAAGCGTGCAGTTTTCCCAGCTGACTTCCCGAAGATCCTCCTGGAACGGCGCACACTCGATCGCGGCATGCGAAAGCAGAAGCGCCGTTCCGTCCCGGACTTCCAACACACGCCAGATAAGCGGTTCGACGACAAAATACCGGGCTTGCTGGCCGTCGCTTCCATCCGTTGACAGAACCCGGATGAAGTGCCGGCCTTCCAGATCGCATTCTTCGGCGCCCCACCCGGCAGCTTCCAGCTTCTCATACAGTTCCCGGTCCGCAATGCTGCCTGCGGCAGCCTCAGCCGGGTCTGAAACAATCTCCGACTGCGGATAGTGTCCGAATCGAATCAGGGAGTAGGTCACTTCCTTCCCGTCCGCCTCTTCCGGATTCAGACGGACAACCGGGTTCACAATCCGTTCCCTTTTCCGTGGGTCCTCTTCGGCACGCTCGCGATACGCGCCTTTCAGGATATCCTTTGAGCATACCGTCCCCGCCGGCTCCGGCTGCGCCAGATCCAGGTCGATCCATATGGCCGGGAGAATGCCCGCGTCCTCGCATGTGGAGATCGTTCCGCGCTGATATATATAGCCAAAGTCACAGATATACGTCACGCTTTCCCGGGTATACCCGTTTGTACGCATGAACCAGAAGCTGTTTCCCATATAACCGTTGACAGAAGACCACCAGGAACCCCTGCATTTGGCATACATTGTTGAATGGAAGCGCTTTGCAGGATCGTCAAAACCGTTGCCGGCATAGAAGCCGTTCCGCGCGGCAGTATCTGAACTGAACACTTCATCATTGGACAGCAGGAAAACCCGGTCTTCTGTATCATTTCCGCAATCTGTGCCGTACAGTCTGTTCGGCCGGTTTTCCACCCGCGTCCGGAGAATTGCTTCCTGTTCGGCAGGGGTAAATGCCGTGTCCAGAAATCCTCTGCCCCGGTAATCGATCCCGGCGATGTTTTCCTCTGGCGGATAGCTGTTCAGCCAGCTTCGAACCGTGGAGCTTTCCCAGCAGACCGGTCCGTCCTCCACATTGTAGGGCTGACAGTCCATCAATCTGTCCGCCATCAGGCATGCAGCTCCGTCCTCCAGGCCAATCACGCGCCACCGGACAGGATCGAAGCGGAAATAATGCCACTCTGCATTTTCTTTCCAGCGGTAATGCTGTACGTTGTCTTCGGCGCTGCTTACCGCGTCCTTACGGCTCATACGCAGATACCGTGTCCCGTTGATCTCCGTTTGATCATCATCCCATTCAGCCATGACCAGCTTCCTGAACAGATCAGCGTCTGCCAGATAGTCTCCCTCCTGCACGGCGTAATCATCCACCGCCGTGAAGACTTCGGAGACAATTTCGGTCTGTGGATATGAACCGAATGTAACACAGGACCAGCTGGCCGCCTGACCGGTGGAAAGGGAATCGTCCTTTTCCACAGAAGGTTCCCATATCCAGTCTTCATACTGATTCTGTGGTAGTGCTTCCGCAAAAGCGGATACCTGAAAAGACACAATGAACAAGCAGAGGAGCAGAAAACCGGCGACAATTCTTTTGCTCACAATTCTTTTGCGCATAGTGTTTCCTCTTCAACAGATTCAGGCTGTAACACCGGATGATACTGATTCCGTACACCTGAGATACCCAGCCAGCCGCGTCATCCCGGGAACAGCTCTTCTCCGGATCAGTCCGGAACACCGTGTTCCCGCAGATAGGCACAGACGTCAGCCACCCGTTGGAAAACTGCGTCCTCTCCGATGGTTACATGGAATGTGTCTTCAATGTCCATCAGCAGGAGCACCAGTTCGAAGGACTGCAGGCCCAGATCCCCCTGAAGATCGCTTTCCATTGTAACGCTTTCCGGATCAATGGAAGAGTTAACGCGCAAAAGCATCTCCATCAGCTTTTCTTTCATGTTATCTGCTCTCATTTCTTTCGGATAATTTTCATGCTGGCACTTTTTTCAAAAGGCGTATCCCGCAGTTCGATTCGGGAGGGCCGCATCGGTCCGGGCAGGGCGGCGGCGATCCGTCTGAGTTCCGGGAGAACCTGCTCCGGATCCTGATCGGGAACCGGATAAACCTCCAGCAGGATGGCGGGATTGCCCGCAATTTCCGTTTCCGATACCAGGCATTCCTGCACCAGGGGGCAGCGGGAAAAATGCTCTTCCACTTCCTCCGGGGAAACATTCTCGCCGTTGGACAGCAGGATCAGGTTTTTGATCCGCCCGGTGATATACATGTATCCTTTTTCATCGATTCGGGCCAGGTCCCCCGTTTTGAACCATTCCCCGTCGAAGGATGCTTTTGTGGTTTCCTCGTCTTTCCAGTATCCGTCAAACAGCATATCGCCCCGCACCTGCAGCTCCCCGTCGACGATCCGGGATTCCTGGCATGGATACTGCTGTCCCACCGAAGAGGGATATTCATCCATGTCATAGTTGGCGCTGACAAGGTTGGCGGTTTCTGTCATCCCGTATCCGCCTTTGACATCCACGCCGAATTCCTTAAACTCCGCATGAAGCTTCGGCGGCACCGGCGCCGCTCCGCAAATGACCAGTTTCAGTTTGCCGCCCAGTGCTTCCGGCCCGCGGCTTTTGGCAACGCTCAGCATCATTTCCGCCATACCGGGAACGGCGACCATGGTCGTTGCCTGAACCCGGCCCATTTCCTTGAACAGATTGCGCATATTTCCGCATACGCCCACATGGGATCCGGCGTACAGGCCGGCCAGCACCCCAAAGATGGTACCGAACACATGGGTCAGCGGCAGAACAGCCACACTTGTCTGGCCGAACATGGTGCCCGGTCGGAATGTACCGTTATGCGACCCGCGCAGGATCGCCCGATGGCTCAGAACGACTCCCTTCGGGGTTCCTGTCGTTCCGCCGGTGAAGAAGACCGCCGCCCGGTCCGTCGGATTGACTTCCGCCGCCTTTGCCGGTGTTTCATCCATGTCGTCCATGGAAAGAACCGGCACCGGAAGCCCTTCCGTCTTTACCTTCAGAGATTCTCCGGCAATCACCGCGGTTAAATCATAGTGGTATGTCGCGTTTTTCAGCACTTCCGGGCTCAGGGAAGCCGGGAGCATGACTGCAGCGAATCCGGCCGTTGTGACCGCCAGGAACCATTCCACCTCCGCAATGCTGTTCACATCGAAAAGGCCGATATTCCCATGCGCAGGCAGATTCATTCTGCAAAGCACCTGCCGGCGGCGGGCGACCCGGTCCGCCAGTTCACTGTATCCAACGGCCTGTTCCGGATCGGAAAGCGCAATCTGACCGCTGTATTTTTCGCAGATAAAATCCAGGTATTCCGTCATGACCGGAATATAGGGAATGGCGTTTTTCTCGGAGGGGAGCAGATGATCTTCAAAGTAACCCATACGTTTCCTGTCCTTTCTCAATCGTGCCAGCCTGAGCGTTAACCGGTGTCATCCTGAGCATGTCGCGTGCGAATATCCGGACACCCGCTGCAGCTGGCACAAAAATCCATGAGCGAGTATGGAAAGGATTATACCACAAAATGGAAAAAAAGAAATA
>Ga0310690_10008653_pt1 | contig 12879 bp, 19 predicted proteins | sample AusTroGonzalo_MG_2_FD_207661 | JGI IMG/M metagenome (GOLD analysis project Ga0310690, IMG submission 207661) | Bovine rumen microbial communities from tropical cattle in Woodstock, Queensland, Australia - Gonzalo_04 (v2) (version 2) | ecosystem: Host-associated > Mammals > Digestive system >...
AGATCTCATTGGAACTTCACTGCTGGCTCGCAGGATGCTGTTAACCTTGATGTCAACTTCACAGCTGACAGATGGTTTGGCGGTGGCGTGCTTGAATATGCCGCTAGCGTTATCGAATCCTTCTCTGCAATCCAGTGTCTCCATACCGAAAACGAAGGCACGTTTGCTGCATAAGGATTTTCCTCTCCTTATAAATAATGTCTATATCTGCTTAGATATAGACATTATATTATTTTTTGACAAACCTTTCACTAATTGGAGAATAACTTATGATGACATCGATAGCCGGAAGTATATCGGAAAGTAGCCATTTGAATATTGTCACTATGACAATTCCATGTGGCAAGTACACTGGATGGCTTAGGGAGAAATCCGATCATTATTGGATAGACCCTACTTGGGGTTTTAAGAATTACGATAATGTGTGCAGGAAATTTCTCAAGGCTGAAATACACTTTTACAACTGTGAAATTTTTGCTGAGCAAATGGACAAAATCATCGGATTTATAAGAACAGCTAAGATTCCGAGTCTGGAACTTGCTAATTCTTTTATCTGGTGTAAAGACAATCTTATTCCTTACATAAAGGAATTGTGGGAAATAGAGCGTCAGAAAGAATTTGCCTATATGGAAAAGGATCTGATTCGCAACGGAGAAGTTATTGAACAACTCCGAAAAGAATTTGTCGAAGCATATCGTTCTAATAAGGTTATTAGAAAAAGTGTGCTCGATAAGGAAATTGAAGAAACTGAACTGCGTTTGAAGTCTTTGAAAGCAGCTAGGAGTAAGCTTTGAAACTAGAAAAAATCAAATACATGAGCGATGTAATAGGCAAAGGTTATGAGATTGACGTTCATGAGCATTACTGTTTAACCGGGCCTAATGGTATCGGTAAGACAACAGTGCTTGTGTTCGCTCACGCTCTTGCAGAACTTTTAGCTACAGGTTCTGACTTAGCTTTGCTTGAAGCATTGAGACATGAGAAAACAAACAGCTGGGGAGAGATAGATTATAGGTGGAACAAAGTTCTTGACTATATGGAAATCACTCTTACAGATGGTAGAACAGCCGGATTCAAGACTGTAAATGCAGATGAAGGACAGTTTATTGTTGATAACAATACTAAGCAACATGACCTTCAGAGCGTTCCTATCAAGGATTATATTCCAACTATTCCGTTTATGAGCTCAGAAAGACACTGCGAAGGCGGTGAATTTCTGGCTGATTTATTAAACATGAATGACAATGATCTCAGTAAACAGGATATAGAAGAACTATGCACCAAGATTTTAGGTCTTGATGCAATTCCAAGGTTTTTCTATGAAGTTCCTAAAGAGGCTGACTTCAAGTCTAGAAAGCTATGGATTCACGAATTAGAAAAATGGCAGGATACTTTCTCACATGGAGAAGTCGAAATGATAAGACTATCTTTGTGCTTATCTATAGCTAAGAAAACCAATAAAATTATCTTTATAGATGGGGCCGAAAATGGCTTGCATATTATGTCTCAGCAGCAATTAGCAAAGCTTTATGAGCATTACAATGAAAACGGATTGCAAATCATCTACTCAACGTATTCACCGTCTTGTCTTGTCAGAGAACACTGTTTCGATCTCTGGGAAGGCGAGCGTTACTAAGGAAAAACAACATGGCTAACAAAAGTCGCATAGGTCTTATCCGTAAGTTTACGAAGACAGGCAATATCGGTGGAGCAAAGCTCTTGATCGTCATTGAAGATGATATTAATGACGATAACACCTTGGAAAAGGATACAGACCGTTTCCTAATCGCTAATGTTGATTACATTAAGCGTAACAAACAAGGTGAACTTAACTCTATCGTTTTCACAGATGATGAAACTGAATATCCTTATGATATGTCTGACCTCTCTGTCGGAGAAATGGAAGTCTTCGAAATTATTGAAGATAAAGTTGATGAACATCCCATACCAACTTGCAAGCAACTTGCTCTTTGGCTCAGGGAAGAATATGGTCGTGCCGTCCTTACTGAAGATGGCTTGGTCATTATGACATTGGCATACAATATCAATGTCGCTGATGAAAAGGTAAACAGAATTGTTAAGTATACCGATGACTTGGATAACGACAAAGCTTGGAAGGATATTAGTGAATTCTTTGAAGATCAAGTTTCTTCCGGTGATGAATATTGGAAGATTGTCAAGTAGGAGAACCTATGTTCAAAATTGTATTTGTACTTGTGATTAATGCCTATCATGGTGGAATAGCAACTTTGGACTTTACTACGTTGAATCAATGTGAAACAGCAAAGGCAAAGATTGCTAAAGAAACCAAAGGTGGGGCTTCTTTGGGTATGACCTGTATTGAAAAGCAGGTTCCTCTGAAGAAGACTAAGTGTAAAATTGTGCATAACAATTATCATGTACCTCATCCGGGTAGACATTCAGGAAGCGGTGCATTGGAAGAATTCCCTTACCCCGTTTCACTTGAGTGCGTGGAGCAATAATGAAAAAACCTTCAGTACACTACAGAGAAGAGATAGATAATTCTGACGAAATCTATCTCAAAAGAGAAGCTGATCCATATATTAAAATGCTAGAAGAGAAAAATCAGAAATTTCTCTCTTGCATGAAATGTCTGGTTCAGCGTGATCTTGTAAAAGATTGTCCTGAAAAGGCTGCCATTAGGGAACTTGTAGCAGAGGAAACAACGGTATGTTACCTCAAGAAGCAATGAACTGTTTCTCAATCTTCGAAATGCTGGCAAAGCAGGACGAAGAAAGAGTAAAAATGAATAACGAAAAGACTGCAAAGAATGAAGATAAACCAGAGTTTGATGATCACCACTGTATTGCAGCCTCAAGACCATTTGGCATATTCTAGGAGATAGAATGGAAGATTGGGAACGTATACTTAGGGATTACCCTAATACTGGAGATTGGATCATGGCAGGATACGGCTGTGGCCCAAATCCTCCCGATAACAGAGAAATAGAGCGTATCCATAAACGTGATGAAGCTAGAGAAAAAGCTGCAAGAGCCGAACAGGCCAAATTAGAAAATCAGCCTAAACTTGCAGCAATTAGAAAATCATTCTGGAATAAAATCTTAACTGTCATTAGGAGAATCTATGACACCTAAATTCTTAAAGAATCTCTTTAAGCTTGCCCCTGTATGCGTCAACGCCGAACTCGGTGATCCGTTTCAGCCTACCCAATGGGAAGGAACTCGTAGACGCCTTGCTGAAAGTGTTATCACTCAGCACAAGGGGCCTATCGCTATGATCACGAAGTCCATCGTGACAGACGAACAAATTGATTGGCTCAACAAGTACACCAAGACGCTCAACCTGATTGTGTACTTCTCTGTGACTGGCATGGTTGAAAGATATCCGCTTGAACAGACTATTGCAGGACTAAAGAACTTCTCCACGAAGTCTACTTCTGCAAAGCCTACTGTGTTTATCCGTCCTATCATTCCGGGTAAGAATGATGATATTGAAGTCCTCAGACCTATTGTGGAAGCCGCTTCCCTTTACTCTGAAGAAAGCACTATCATCTTCCGTGAATATAAGGATATCGAAACGGATAACTTCGACTGTGTGAAACTCAATCCTAACTTCATTGCTGATTTCAAGGATCTCTGTGCAAGCTATGGGGTTAACATCATTGGTAGAAGTCGTGACCTTCCTAAGTTCCTTGGGATGCCTTCGCTGTTTGATTGGGAAAAGCTCTCTGACGAAGATAGCAATGACTTCTTGGCTATGATTGGGTATAGTGATATCCTCGTTGCTAAGGATGGCATGTTGCTTCAGAATGGAAAGTATGACGACTTCAGCAAGGGTGATCTCCACTTTGTGGAAATGTTTACCAAGCTGGAGTCTGATCCTAATATCAAGCGTAATATGCGTAAGGAAGCCATGTCCAGACACGTCTTCGGCTATCATCTTGATGCCACAAGTTCTTGGCTGGAATGGGGTGAAAACAAGCCCTGCATGATTGGCTGTCCTTACTGCATTGCTGATGCTAACCCTGAACAGAAGAAGTATAAGCTCTTCGGAACTAATTTTGATACCATTATGGATAATACTGGTTTCAACTTCTTCCGTAACAAGAGAGCATAATCTATCAGGCTTACCTTCGGGTAAGCCTTTTATTTTTTTTTACCGTAAAAAATTATCTATGAACCGCATATTAACTCGTGGTAATGAAATCATAAACACTAACAAAGGAGATTCCTATGACACAGGTTACCACTTTCCATATCGACGCCAATGATGATGAAGCCCTCGCAAACTTTGTCAGAAAAGAGGTCAAGGATTCTAAGTTCACTGCTGACTTTAAGTGGTGTGCAGAGAACCTTATCCTTCGTGGCTACGACACGGAGATCAATAAGAAGCTTGGCTACGGTTTCGTGAACAGCTTCGCAGCGTTCCTCCTCAACGGAACGATGCAAGATCCTTCGCATCGTGACTACAAGAAGTTTGAACAGGATTTCCGTCATCTTTATGATGATGCAACGGATGTCCAGATGGGCGGACTTCTTCGTCAGCTGATGGCAGCAGCTGTCAACCATGACATTGCGACCATCGAAAGGATCAATGGAACGAAAGTCCATTACCCTGCTAAGTTAGCAAATTTGGATGAAATTCTTCATCCGGCTATTTAGCATTCATCCACAAGTTAAGGGCGTAGCAATACGCCTTTTCTTTTTTCTACAGCATATTAAAATCTGACTATAAAGGAGTAAACATGACTATTGCTAAAGAAGAAAACGATTTTACCACATTTACCGCAGAGAATATTCGTGCGAAAGTTAGGTATGAAAGGGATATTCAAACTGAAGAAGTCGAATTCATGAACAAATACGGAATTCGAAAAGATCAGTATCAGAATATGTTTGACTATATTGAGCGAGTTGTTAGGATGTCTGCTTCGCCCTCTAACTCTCTTGATCAGGTTGATATTTCCCTTACTGAAACCTACAACATGACTCCGTATTACAATAATGAAGTCTATAGACTCACTCTGTCAAAGAACTTCAGAGAGAAACTTAAGCCAATCTCTGACTTGTTTATTAGTAACTTGCAACAGCGTGGGTTCAGTGCTAGGGCATATCCCAAGATGAACAAATGGAAATCTACACTTGGTACTGATGAATTCACTCTGACAGATTTGCATATTGTTGTTTCATGGAGAAGATAATGGCGACAAATAAAATCGTTAATTAAGGAGAATTGTTATGGAAAAGAAAACCCGTCTAAGTGTAGAGAAATTCTTGAAGCTCGTTGATCTCAAGAAGTTTCCGAACATTACCGTTATGTCCCCAGACTGCTGTTCTGATGGCGGTGATATTGTCGTCAACGGAAAGATAGATAAGGACATCCTTAAGTCTGCTGGAAGAAATAAAGTCATAGAAACGGAAGATCCCAATAATTTGGAAAAAGGCCCGTACGGGACTTATATGATTAGAGCAGAATAATCGTAAAATCTCCCTTGATAATGCTATATTATTATGTAGCAAAAATTCATAATCATTTTAACAAGAGAGGTACTCATGATCGAAGAATATTTTGCAAAGCCGGACTACAATGGTGTCGCACTGTCCAGCACCAGTGCAAACCACATCTGCAACAAGGCTAAGGAGCTTTTCGAAGCTCTCCAAGCCGAAGTAGATGGATTTAAGTTCGTCAACGTGGAATACAAGGTCGCTGGCGAAAAGGATTCCATCATTGCGGAAGGTGGAAAAACGTTGGACTGGCTTAATGCTACGATCGAAAACGTCCGCAAGATCGGGAAGTTGAAGAGCCTCATTGCGTGGCTGCGTGAGGGGATCAACGAGAAGGAACAGGAGAATAAGAGGATTCATCAGGTGAGTCTTTCTATGTTCCTGAGAGACAAGGGTATCGAAGAACGGGAAGAACCCGTCAACGGTTCCTTTGACACGCTCATGTTTGACATTGAGCGTCCTCGTAAGGAAAGTCCTGTTCTGGAATCCATCACGGAAGACGATGTTAAGGCTTCTTGGTCCATTGGGGAACGTCAAAAGTTCTTCCAGTTGGAAGCTGAAGTGTCTAACATCGGAAAGCTGGTGCACCTGAAGGGAGCGTTTAACAATGCTCGCAAGGAGTTGCATCGCATCGGAAACAAGAGCGAAGTCATCGGTGAAGGTACTGCTAGCCTGACCGTCAAGACTTATCGCCCCAGTGCCGATGTTGCCGAGGTCGACAAGGTGTTCTTGGCTTTGCAGGAAGAACACAGGAAGCTGCAGAGCGAACTCAATGGCATGAAACATGCTATTGAAGTTAAGGTTGCAAACTTCAACGATGCCGCCCTTGCTAAGTTCCGTGAGGAAGATGCCAAGGCAACTCAGAAGTATAAGGAAGAACGTTCCAAGTACGATGCTGAGTACCAGAAGCGTCTAGAAGCCGCTACCGCTAAGTATGATGCTGAGAAGGCTGATTACGATAAGTGGTACAATGAGGTTAGCAGCCAGCACAACCAATGGCTGATAACTGAAGGGCGTCGAATTTCCGACCTTCGGATCATCATTCCGAACAATTTGGTTGACATTTACAACCTCGTGAAGGATTCCTAAGATCCTAATCGTGGTTGAGACTACAGGAGCTACTGCTTGGGACTTGTCCCTTCGGTAGCTAGCTTTGGTTGGTGACAGCACAAAATCCCTTCCCACGGGGTTAATCATGGGTCCTATTGACTATTATTGGTGGACTTTTGTCCAAAATCCGAGGCTATATTTACTGAGGTAAATTGGCTTCACCATTACAAAAATGTCAGTCTTCTCGAACAAATACGTATTCGTAAAACGTTGCTCTTGATCTCGAAGAGAAGGCTGGTTCTTGGTTTAGTTATAGGTATTGTTCATTCGTGCTGTTATCAATCGATAACTGTGGTCGTGCCGTGGGGAGTAATCTTCACGGCATTTTTTTTTTCGTATTTTTCTATGATCCACTGATATATTAAAAATAGACCTAATGTTCAATAACTAACCAAGGAGATAATATGATTGATGCAGGAAGGTTCAAAGGCAAATTCTTTAGCGAGTATGCTGTAAAATCTTCTCCTGAAGGTTTTTGCGTTAATCTCTATGTTCAAGAAGTTACGGATTGCGAAGTTCGTAAACTTGATGAAAGGGATCTTGGCAAATATCTTGGCGAGGATCGGAAAGTTAACAAGAGAGATTTGGATGATGAATTTTATCTTATCTTTCATGTTCACGCTATCGAGGTAGAGAGTAGCAGCGACAGAGACAAAGATTATGTTGAAGTCACTGATACTTATGAATATCTCGCAGTCAGTTCCTACGAAGATTCTGTAAAGAGGTATAAAACTCAGAATAAGTTAGATACCAATAGGGCAGAGTTGTGGGCTACTGGTCTGGGAAAGCCTGTCGATAAAGAAAGTGCAAAGAAAATGGTTGGAGACGCTATCTTTCGTTGTGAAATTGAAAAGATGCGTGTTCCATTCAGCAATTAATTCAAGGCGTAGCAATACGCCTTTTTTTTTCGTAAATAAATATCCGTATGGCGTACCATACGGATATATTTTAATACTCTGTCCAGATCTTCCTGCGGTTAGCACTGAGATGCATACTCTGACGGAACTTTTCAAGGAGTTGTTCACGCTCTTGCTGGGCATTTTCAAAAGTACCCATGCCAAGTTCAATCTCGGAGATAGACGTATTGATGTTAGTAAACACGCTTCTGAATCCGAGAATGTCGAGCTTCACATCGCAAGCCGCAAGGTTAAGGATATATTCTCTAAGCCCCGGATGAAATTCCGTGAAGTCACTATGAGCAACCTTCAGCTTCAAAGCCATACGGTTATCATTCATGCCTTCAGGAGGGTTAGGAGCAATTTCCACCTTGTTAGGAGGTCTGAAGTGAACTGTATAAGGAATACTAGTCCAATTAGCAATTTCATCTTGAAGAAAACTTAATACAAATTCAAAAGGACAAACTCTATAAAATCTGTCATAGAAGGTAGTGGAGCTTCCGATACCATTCAAAGAGGTAAGGACTTCTGCTCCAAGACACTGAGTGGGAGTATTAACATAGTAGAGACCACGTTGACCATCCACCATGTCATTCTTCATGTCAATGATGTAATGTATCACTTTAGGAAAATATACAGAGAGTGTTGGAAGAGTTTCATCGGTTAAGATTTGAGCAATAGCGTCATCATCTAACTCAAGATTTCTCATTCCAGCTCCAAGTCTAGCTTTAATTCTCCTAATGATAGATGCTGTACTTAACCAAAGATTATCCATATCTACTTACTCCTGTTCTCAATCAAGGTCTTAACGCTGATAACTATCTCTGTTAACTTGTCAACCTTTTCAGCTAGTTTCTCAACCGTATCAACACGTTGAGTCAGTGCTGTAAGGGTCATACCCTGAGTTTGGCTATCATTCTTCAACTTTTCGATATTACGGAAGTCGTTATCAAGCTTCGTTTGCATAGTAGGAAGCGGCTTTACCGTTTCCCTTAGCTCTCTGATGGCTTCAGTTTGATTTTTGTTAGTCTCCTGAAGCAGTTTGATTGTACTTTCCATAGACTCACCCTGAGTTGAAGTGGTCTTGCTTTTTACATATGCGGTACAGGCGGTGATGAAGCCGCCCAAACCTGTAAGAACACCAACAATTGCAGCAATCACCTTAGGATCATCCATACCATTAACCTCCAAACATTTCGTCAAGAAGCGAAAGCGTTCTCTTTCTGCAAGACGTTACGGCAAGCAGATTAGAAGAACCGATTGGCTTAATGGCAACAGTGTCATTCTTGACACTAACGACAGACGGAGTACCATCCAGAAGGTCTTCGACAGCCATAATGGAGCCGATGCCTTCGGAAGCGAGCACCGTCTTGATCTCCTCTTCAGAGACAGGAACTCCCCATCCCTCAAGTGCAGACTCAGTAGCAGGAACCATTCTTGCGACAGCATGGGACGGCACAGGAACCCAGTCATAGGTCGCAATCTTCAATTTTTCAACCTTGAAGTGGTCATTTTCGTGTTTGAGTTTATGGAGACCACGCATAGAGAAAGACAAGATCTTACCTCTATCAACTTCGCCTTTCATGAACTTACCCTGACTTGTGTCAGTGGTCATCATATCACCATAGAACTTGTTACCCTTGCGATCGATCTTCATGATACTATGGCAAACATTGGAATAGTCAATGTAAAGCTGTCTCTTAAGATCGGTAATAAAGGGGTGACCAGCTTCACCATAAAGCGTACCACATTGGATAGCTTCTTGGAGAAGAGGTTCGTTCAAAGCAGCTTCAATCACATCAGAAGGATAAATCTTTCTGTTGCGGTTCATCACATCACCATCTTGCAACACAGCACGGAAAACTACATAGTTGTCTGTTTCACGAATGATCGAAGGATTAGACTTAGCTTCAATATTCTGAGCAAGAAATACTGACGGCATACTAGCCTCCTTAAATTTATACAATTAGAAGTTCTAGTAAGGATAAATATAATGCAGTACCGAAGTACTGCATTATAGGTTTTAGGATTTAGGATTGTAAATCTTGTTATAGAGCCATGCAAATGGATATGCACAATACATGACCACAGCTCCAATTACAAAGCAAAATGTAATAGGAAGCACAAGAAATGGCTTAAAGATATTCTTAAGAAGCTTTTTCATCAGAAGCTCCTTCAGGAAGGTTAAGCAAGGTCTCGCCTTCATCTGTAGTAACGAATTCTTTGTTACGTTCTACGAATTCCTTATGATCCACAGCGGAGTGTTCAAAGTAGCCGGGGAAGGTCTGATTAAGGATATCGATTTCCTCGCCCTTCGGAACCCACTTCTTGCCAAGAATAAACTGAGTCTTCTTGGTATCGGAAGTCAGAACTTCCATAGCTTCCCATGTAATAGACTTGCCATTATCTAGAGATACCACAGAAACGATGCAAGCATCTTCTCCGGCAAGGATAGAAACATCGCATGGAGCCTTCTGGGTAGACTCTGAAATTTCGTTGCAATCTTGGTCCACAATACGGGTAATCTGAAGACCACGAATTTCACAGGCTTTTCCAGTTAAGTCAAAACCTTTATGTTTGACTTCTCTCTTTCCAAATTCAACAAGATAAAGACGGTGTTTTTCGAGGAAAGGTTTAATAGTAAATGCACTTGTCATAAGTACTCCTTGGTTCATTTATAAGTTACCGTAAAATTACTATGCCTGATATTATATTATTTCGTGGTCAAACATTAACAACTATCCAAAGGAGATAAATCATGAGTGAACAGACCATCAACGTTGCCGCCCTCGCAGCTAAGTACCCTGCCAAGAAGCAGAAGAAGGAAAACAAACCTGAAGAAGTCAAGGTTGAAACTCCGAAGGTTGAAGAAGTGAAAGCCGAAGTTGTTGAAACTCCGGTTGAAACTCCGAAGCCCGAAGAAGTCAAGCCCGAAGCTCCGAAGGCTGAGGAAGCTAAGCCCGCCGAAGAAGCTAATATCTTCGAAGTGCCCAGCATCCCCAAGGGTCAGGAAGCCAAGCCTGCTGAAGCTCCCACCAAGACTGAAGACGAAAAGATTGATGACCTTCAGGTTATCAACTTCTTCAAGCAGCCGAAGGAAGCTATCGAACTGCTCTGCAGCATCTTCGGGATCAGTAAGGAAATCCTTGAAAACCCGATTATCAAGGCTCTCTTCCCAATTCCGGAAATGAAGAAGGCAGAAGACAATATCCTCCTCAAGAACTTTGAAATCATCTTTAAGGATTTCGAAGCAATTGTGAAGGGTATCAGTATGCGATTCAAGAATGTTAACGATATCGAAGATCGTCAGCATCTTCTTAATGGCTTGCGTGACAGCTATGCAACCTTCTCCGTCAGGATTAAGGGTGTCATGGATGCATACCGCAATGGTACGCTCTAGTAGTGCAACAAAAAAAAAAGAAGAGGTCAGGCTAATAACCTGACTTCTTTTTTTTTATTTTTCGATCTTGAGACCGAGACCAGAGAGATAGCCGTTAAGCATATTCTTAGGCACGTCAGTTCCAGATCTTTCAAGCTTGATTTCTTCGCCTTCTTCCTTATTCAACAGAGCCTTTGCCAATCTGATACGGTCAGTAGACGACTGAGAGTTGAACGAGAGAAGATCAAAGATATCTTCTTCCTTTCCTGTAAACATGACGTTAGAGGATTCCTGTTCGCCAAAGCGGATAGGAGTCTTACTGAGAACGTCAGTAGCCTTCTTGCTGTTATTTTTGTTGGGAACACCCTTGGAGCTCAAGAGGTCAACACAGCGAGCAGACTGTTTACCAGACGGTTCCTGCTTCAATCTGATGAAGTAAGCCTTAGCGAAAGTCAACGGTCTATCGATACCGATAAACTTAGACTGTTCTGCCTTGCTATCTTCAATGATATCTGCAAGTTCTTGGAACCCAAGATTTCCGAAGAACGGAGGAACATGGATTGGGAACCCATTCTGATAGAGTTCATCTACGAACTTCACTTTGTCTTCATCATCAAGCTTTTCAAGGAATTCATCAAAGCTGTAATACTGATCAAAGTTCAGACACTTATAAGCATCATGGATACCTTCAACCTTGCCTTCAAAATCGTCATTCATATGACGCTTTCTGATGCAGTCCGCAACCTGATTAAGCTCAAGCTCGAACAATGCACCCGGATTTTCACGACCGATAACTCCAAGCGGAGAGATACATACTTCAGCATGTTCACCATCCACTGTTGTCGGCATTTCTTCATCCGGCAGGATCATAGAAATCACACCTTTAGACCCATATCTATTGGTAATCTTGCAACCAATTTCCAAAGGTCTTGTACGGCAGATCTTGATAACCAAATGTACAAAGTCAAATTCGTTCTTGGCAATCCAAGGACGCTTTGTAGAATGAGGGCCATCTACGCTATCAACATAACGAGCTAATGTATAACTTGCGTCTGCTGACAGCTTTCCGCTATCCTTATAAGGCCATAGAGCTTCAATGACTTCAAGCCAATAGGTTTCCTGTCTATCCAAGATATCCTTAATCTGCTTTGCCCAAGGTTCCGACAGTTTATCAGACGGAACGTTAGAGTACACAGTGACATCTTCGATATATCCTTTACCGTTGAACACAGCATCAGATGCAAGAATCTTATTGGCAGTATGGTCAGAGAACTTCGCAAAGCTGGAACGCTTTTCAAATCTTCTTCTGGCACATACGATACCGTTTTCAATTTCTTCAAAAGTGTCTGGGAAACATTTATAATTGTTTTCATCACCATACAGATTCAAAAGAACATCGTTAGAGTTAATGAGCACTCCGTACTCAATGATTTCTGTAAATGACATCTTCTTGGCAGCTGTTTCAGATACCACAATAGCATCTTCAAAAGTACCATTCTTATGGTTATAGAAAATCGTCTTCAGGTTTCGTCCATACCCGAAGTTTTCACATTCGTCATACGTAGAAGCGATTGACAACGTTTCGCCTTTCTTAAAGATGGCTCCTTCCTCAATGTTGTCAAACGGAACTGTGGAGTTGATATATCCGTAATGTTCATTCAGGTGTTTGGAAGACGTTACTTCCTTACAGTCGATTTCACCTGTTTCAGTGTCTTCCGTGATAATCGTATAGCACGCTTCTGTCTTTCTAATTTTCTTCAATACCTTAACGTCATGCTTGTAACGAACGATTGCTGAGCTAACTTCTCCAACTTGGTTTTCAAAGTTAGTGAACACAAGTGGCTTCTCAGGTTCATCAAGCACAAGTGCCTGATTCAAGTGATTGCACACCATGTTAAGTCTCGGTCCATCGATCTTATTGGCATTCGGAACTAAGAGTTCTTCAGCCAGAAATGAGTGATTTTGATCTTGTGACATAATGCTCCAAATGAAAAAATGATCTTAGGGAGTA
>Ga0310690_10008654_pt1 | contig 12877 bp, 8 predicted proteins | sample AusTroGonzalo_MG_2_FD_207661 | JGI IMG/M metagenome (GOLD analysis project Ga0310690, IMG submission 207661) | Bovine rumen microbial communities from tropical cattle in Woodstock, Queensland, Australia - Gonzalo_04 (v2) (version 2) | ecosystem: Host-associated > Mammals > Digestive system >...
CGTCTGTATCATTGCCATCCTCATCCTGTTGCACATCCTGTTTAGCAGCCTTAATATATATAGTAAGGTGAAAGCCACCATTCATGACATCTGGCAGGGCATCACCTCGCTGAAGGATGTTAGGAACCTGCCGCTGTTCATCGTCTTTACCCTCGCCATCTGGGTGAGTTACTTTCTGCACTACTATCTGACCTTTTTCTGCTTCGACTTCACGGCACATCTGGGCCTGTCGTGTGCTATGGTGACATTCGTAGTGGGTTCTATTGCTGTCATTGTACCCACGCCCAATGGTGCCGGGCCCTGGCATTTTGCCGTGAAGACCATGCTGATACTCTACGGCGTAGCTGATGAGCACGCGCTGTTCTTCGTGCTGATCGTACATACTGTCCAGACCATGCTCGTTGTTGCTCTCGGAATCTATGCCTGGGCCGCCCTATCCTTTACGAATCGTATCAATCTAAAACAACAATAGTATGAGTGAGATTAAGAACTTAAAGCCGGAATGCATCTGGCGCAACTTTTACAAACTGACACAGGTACCACGTCCCAGCGGACATTTGGAGAAGATTCAGCAGTTCCTGCTCGACTTCGGTAAGGAGGCTGGCGTGGAGGTATTCAAAGACCCTGCTGGTAACATCGTCATGCGGAAGCCCGCTTCCCCAGGCATGGAGAACAAGAAGGGTGTGATTCTGCAGGCCCACATGGACATGGTGCCACAGAAGACGCCAGAGAGTTCGCATAATTTCGAGACTGATCCCATCGAACCTTGGATCGACGGTGAGTGGGTGAAGGCCAAGGGCACTACCTTAGGTGCCGACAACGGTCTGGGTGTGGCTTCTATTATGGCTATCATGGAGGACAAGACACTGAAACATGGTCCCATCGAGGCCTTGATCACGGCCGACGAGGAAACTGGTATGTATGGTGCCAACGACCTGCCCGAAGGCGAACTTCAAGGCGATATTCTGATGAACCTTGACTCCGAGCATTGGGGTAAATTCGTCATTGGCTCAGCAGGTGGCATCAATATTACTGCGACACTTGACTACAAAGAGGTAGAGACTGATGCCGAGGATGCTGCTGTGAAGGTGACTGTTAAAGGACTGCGAGGCGGACACTCTGGACTGGAGATCCACGAAGGCCGAGGCAATGCCAACAAACTATTGGTTCGCTTGGTTCGAGAGGCTGTTGAGGAATGTGAGGCCCGTCTGGCCAGTTGGGAGGGCGGCAATATGCGTAACGCCATTCCCTTCAAGGCTGAGGCCGTTCTGACGCTACCAAAGAAGAATGTTGAAGCCTTAAAAGAACTTGCCCAAGACTGGCTCGAGGACTTTACCGACGAATATAAAGGTATTGAAAGTGGTATCGAGGTCATCTGCGAAGATGTGGAAACGCCGAAGATGGAGGTACCTGTTGAGATTCAGGACAATCTGATTAATGCCATCTACGGCTGTCACGACGGTGTGATTCGTATGATCCCCAGTTATCCCAATGTCGTGGAAACATCCAGCAATCTTGCCATTATCAACATTGGCAACGGCAAGGCCATGCTGAAGATCCTGGCTCGCTCAAGCCGCGAGGACATGAAGGACTATATCGTTAAAACACTCGAAAGTTGCTTCAACATGGCTGGTATGAAGGTGGAGACAGCTGGCAGCTATGGTGGCTGGGACCCCAACCCCGAATCCCCCATTCTGCACCTGCTCCTGAAGGAGTATCAGGATCTTTTCGGTGCTGAAGGCATCATCCAGGTAGATCATGCTGGTCTGGAGTGCTCCATCATCCTCGGCAAATATCCGCACCTCGACGTGGTATCGTTCGGGCCCACAATGAAATCGCCCCATACCACCACCGAGCGCGCACTGATCGCCACTGTCGAGCCCTTCTGGACCCTGCTGAAGAAGGCCCTCGAGGATATCCCTGAAAAATAAACAAAAAAAAACTATTAACTCACGAAGGGGCATTCTAACCCTTTGTGAGTTAATAATAAATCTACGAGGATGAGGAAAGGTTTATTTATTATTACTATAATAGGTGTGCTTCTATCCTGTAGCACCGACGAGAAGGAAACTGCAAAAAGGAACTGGAAGATGTTCCACTTCTACATAGACAAAGGTAATGATTTGGATGTATTCGAAAAAGTGAGATTCCGGCTTCAGGATGAGAACAGAGAGTACTTTAAGTCGGCTGCTATAAACCCATACGACTCTGTAATATGGAAACTTGTTGGTACAAACCATTCAATCCGGTTCACCATAAGCAATTACGGAGGCACCTATATGGGAGGATTTGAATACCTATTTACAAAAACTGGCAAATATAAGTCAGTCACCCAGTGGTACCACAATGGAGAATTTATCGATGCAGACACTTTCGATATTGTTGTTAATGATAAGAAGCCTTTCTTAGGACATGACTACAATAATGACGTTACAGAAAACATGGACGATCCTTTTGACAGCAATGTGGGGTATTTATTCCTATTTCGAAAAGACAAAAACGAGCCAAAATTCAGTCAAAGTCTGGTCAACATATTCCAGATGGGCGTCTACTTTAAAGAGTCACCCCCTAATGCAGACTATAATTACTTCGCGCAGCAGCGTCGTTTCCTTGTCAACTATTTTAACTACACCTATGGCCAGCCGTCCTTTTCTATGGAAAATGACGATATTGTTGATGTATTCTATAAGTACTTTAATATTGATAACGAACGCGATCAAGAACTATTAATAGATTCTTACACATCCGTACACCCTGAAGCAATCTGGGTATCTCCGACCTCCTATATCGCACTTGTTCGCATCCATTATACTACTGAAGACTGGATCATTGCCCAATGGGATCCTAACGGCTACCCTTACCCCATACATGACGAATATTCCATCTGGGCAAAAGAGCGATAAAACAAAATTGCTTCTTTCTTTTAAAAAAAACGCAGATTTGCTTGGCAAGTCTGCATTTTTTTTTTACCTTTGCACCCGATAAACCAAAGTACAAACAAAATTATGGACGATTACCCGGCGGACAATTACGATTTGTAAAGGCGGGGGATGGCGAGCAAGGCTGCTAATCCCTTTGCCGCTAAAACCATTTCATCAACGAAAAAAGGATTAGCAAAATGAAGACTTTCTGGAACACCCAAGGCGGACTGAGCCAACTCAAAGAGTGGCAGCCCCATTGCTGGATACAGGTGACATGCCCCACCGAAGAGGACCAGCGCGAACTCGAGGAGAAGTTTAACATCCCCGACTATTTCATGTCGGACATCAGCGATACCGACGAGCGTGCCCGTTATGAGTACGATGACGGTTGGATGCTGATCATCCTCCGTATCCCCTACGTCAAGGAAGTACGGTCGAGGACTCCTTATACCACCGTGCCGCTGGGTATCATCCACAAGCGCGACGTCACCATCACCGTCTGCTACTACGAGACGAACATGATGATCGATTTCGTCAGTTTCCAACAAAAACGCAACGAGGGCTTTACCGACCATGTCGATATGATCTTCCGTCTGTTTCTCTCCAGTGCCGTCTGGTACCTGAAGCGTCTGAAGCAGATCTCGATGCTCATCGACAAGGCCAAGCGTAACTTGGATCGCGAGGTGAACAACGAGAGTCTGATAGGCCTCAGCCGTCTGCAGGACTCACTCACCTACTTCCAGACCTCCATCCGAGGCAACGAGACACTGCTCTCGAAACTGAAGTTCAAACTGCAGATCGACGAACTGGATGCTGACCTCATCGAGGACGTCAACATCGAGATGACACAGGCCCGCGAGACCACCAGTATCTACTCCAACATTCTCGAATCGACGATGGACACCTATCAGAGTATCATCAACAACAATATGAATACTGTGATGCGTACACTGACCTCCGTCACCATCATCATGATGATCCCAACGCTCATCACCTCGATGTTCGGTATGAACCTCGTCAACGGCATGGAATCAAAGCCTTGGGGATTTGTCATCGCCATCATCCTTTCGATAGCCGTATCGGGCTGTTGTTGGTGGTTTTTCCGTCACAAAAGGCTTGTTTAGCATCTTTTAACTTTATATAAGGTATTATTTTTGACTTTTTTCGTAATTTTGACCCCAAATAGGCCGTACACAGACGGTTGTGCGGCCATAATTGATGGTGCGCCGCATCATAAATAAGAATGGTCAATAACTAAAAAAGTTAAATGATGAACTCTCAAGACAATGCCCTTGAAAAGGGTCTGAACGAAGAAATCAAGGAAGAGGTTGCCCAGACACCAGTAGAAGAACCAGTGGCTGAGAGCGCTCCCCAAGTAGAAACCGAAGAAGCCGAAGTTCCCGCTGAGGCCCCTGCCGAGGCAGAGGAAGAACAGCCGCGTAAGGTCTATGAGACCAAGGCTGAGATTCTGGAGCGTGTGCGGGAGATCGCCCATGGTGACGAGGCACCTCAGAAGGACGAGGTCGATTACCTGAAGACCGCCTTCTACAAGTTGCACATTGCCGAGCGCGAAGCCAAACTGAAGGCTTACATCGACGGTGGAGGCGACCCCGAACAGTATCAGATCACGCCCGACGAGGCTGAGGAAGCCTTCAAGGCCGAAATGGGTATCATCAAGGAGAAACGTGCCAAGATCTTCAAGGAGCAGGAAGCAGAGAAGCAGGAGAATTTGACGAAGAAACTGGCCATCATCGATAAGATCAAGACCATGATCACCACGCCAGAGGAAGCCAATAAGAGCTATAAGGAATTCCAGACTCTGCAGCAGCAGTGGCGCGAGATCAGGAACGTACCCGCTGAGAAGGCCAACGAACTGTGGCGCAACTACCAGTTGTATGTCGAACAGTTCTACGATATGCTCCGTCTGAACAGTGAGGCCCGTGAACTTGACTTCAAGAAGAACCTGGAAGCCAAGACCCGTCTGTGTGAGATCGCAGAGAAACTCGCCGACGAGGAAGACGTGATCAGCGCCTTCCACCAGTTGCAGAAACTGCACCAGGAATACCGCGAGATCGGTCCCGTGGCCAAGGAGCAGCGCGAGGAGATCTGGAACCGCTTCAAGGCCGCTTCCACCGTTATCAACAAGCGTCATCAGCAGCACTTCGAAGGTATCCGTGCCAAGGAGGAAGACAACCTCGTGCGCAAGACGGCCCTCTGTGAGCAGGTAGAGGCCATCGCCGCCGCAGAGAACAAGGGCAGTGGTGACTGGGAGAAGCACACCAAACAGATCATCGACCTACAGACCGAATGGAAGACCATCGGCTTCGCCCCTCAGAAGATGAACGTGAAGATCTTCGAGCGTTTCCGTGCCGCCTGCGACGACTTCTTCGGACGTAAGGCAGAGTATTTCCGCACGCTGAAGGACACCTTCAAGGAGAATGCCGACAAAAAGCGCGCCCTCATCGAAAAAGCCAAGGCCCTGCAGGATTCCACCGAATGGAAATCGACAGGTGATAAGTTTATCGCCCTTCAGAAAGAATGGAAGACCATTGGTATGGTGCCCAAGAAACTGGGCGACCAACTGTGGGAGGAGTTCCTCGGTGCCTGCAACAAGTTCTTTGAAGCCCGTAAAGCCGCAGGTGCAGGACAGCACAGCGAGGAGTATGGTAACCTGAGTAAGAAGCGTGAGGTGATCGAGAAGTTGAAGGCCGTCGCCGAGGAGGCTGGAGAGAACATCCAGGAGAAGGTACAACAGCTTGTCGAAGAGTATAATGCCATTGGCCACGTGCCCTTCAAGGAGAAAGACAAGGTATATGAGGAGTACCACGCCGTACTCGACAAACTCTATAAGGATCTGAACATCTCTGTGGCCAAGCGCCGTCTGAGCAACTTTAAGCAGAACCTCAAGCAGGTGGCTGAGCGCGGTGAGAATGCCCTCGACAACGAGCGTGCCCGTCTGTTCCGTCAATACGAGCAACTGAAACAGGAGGTACAGACCTACGAGAACAACCTCGGTTTCCTGAATGCCAGTTCCAAGAAGGGTAACAGCCTCATCGACGAGATGAACCGCAAGGTCCAGAAACTCAAGGACGACATGAACCTCGTCCGCGAGAAAATCAAGGCCATCGATGCCGAGAATGCCAACAAGGAATAGACCCATTTACTGCTCATATCAAGAAAGGTTTCCGTACGGAAGCCTTTCTTTTTGTCCTTTTTTATAGCTAATATCAAATTTTTCCGCAAAAAATTTTGGTAATTCCAGAAAAAGCAGTACCTTTGCACCCGCAAATAAAAAATGCAGGCTATTTTGGGGTATGGTGTAATGGTAACACTACAGATTCTGGTCCTGTCATTCTTGGTTCGAGTCCGAGTACCCCAACAACAAGAGGTTTCCAAGTAGGAAGCCTCTTATTTATATCCCAAAATCAAAATATATTTTAATTTATTTTGGATTTTGCTCAAATTGCATTACCTTTGTGGGCAATTCATAGATTTATATTTAATGACAGAACTTGTTAAGACCATTACAGAAGCCATTCAGGAAAAGAAAGGAAGCAATATCGTCATTGCCGACCTGACAAAGATAGAAGGCACCATCTGCCGATATTTCGTCATCAGTACAGGTAACTCACCCACACAGGTAGATGCCATCACGGACTCTATCAGTGACATGGCGCGTGAACGCCTGAAAGAGAAGCCGACGCATGTTGTAGGACGGGAGAACGCCCAATGGGTAGCCATGGACTATGGTGACGTGCTGGTGCATATCTTCCTGCCCGATGTCAGGGAGTATTATGACCTGGAGCACCTCTGGGAGGATGCCCCACTGACAAGGATTCCCGACTTGGATTAAACATTACACATTAAAGAATAAAAGATTAGATGGACAATAAACAGATACAGAATAACAACAGCGGAAATGGCCCGAAGATGAACATGCCCAAGTTCAATATGAACTGGATCTATTTAGTGGCTATTATCGCCTTAGGACTACTCTACTTCTCCAGTGGAGGTCCCACGAACAGCAGCATCACCAAGAATGCATCCTACTCCGACTTCAAGGACATGGTTAACCACAGTTATGCCTCGAAGATCGTCGTGAACAAAGGGCAGGGCGTCCTGAAGATGTACGTGAAGCCGGAGCACATCCGCGACGTGTTCCACCAGAGTGCCCAGCAGACGGGCGCCGAACCCTACGTGGAGGTGGAGTTCGGAAGTACGGATCAAGTGGAGGAATTCATCAATCAGGCTCGTGAGGACAAGGTCTTCACAGGCGATTTCACCTACGAGAACCGCAAGGAGAACGAGATGTTCAACATGCTGTTCTACAACCTCTTGCCGATCTTTATCATTGTCGGCCTGTGGATCTTCTTCATGCGGCGCATGGGCGGCGGAGGCATGGGTGCCGGCGGTGGTGTGTTCAGCGTCGGCAAGTCGAAGGCCAAGATGTATGAGAAGGGCGGTGACCTGGGTATCACGTTCAAGGACGTGGCCGGACAGGCTGGTGCCAAACAGGAGGTGCAGGAGATTGTGGATTTCCTGAAGAACCCGCAGAAATATACCGACCTGGGTGGTAAGATTCCCAAGGGCGCCCTCCTGGTAGGTCCTCCGGGAACGGGTAAGACACTGTTGGCAAAGGCTGTCGCAGGTGAGGCTGGCGTACCCTTCTTCTCGATGAGCGGCTCCGACTTTGTGGAGATGTTCGTCGGTGTGGGTGCCAGTCGTGTGCGCGACCTCTTCCAACAGGCCAAGCAGAAGTCACCCTGTATCATCTTCATCGACGAGATTGATGCCGTGGGCCGTGCCCGTTCGAAGAACCCCGCCATGGGCGGTAACGACGAGCGCGAGAACACGCTGAATGCCCTCTTAACCGAAATGGACGGCTTCGGCACGAACTCCGGTGTGATCATCCTCGCTGCCACGAACCGTGCCGACATGCTCGACTCCGCCCTGCTCCGTGCAGGCCGCTTCGACCGTCAGATCCACGTCGATCTCCCCGACCTCAACGAGCGTAAGGAAGTCTTCAAGGTACATCTGAAGCCCGTGAAGACCGACGACAGCGTCGATATCGACTTCCTCGCCCGTCAGACTCCAGGTTTCTCTGGTGCTGACATCGCCAACGTCTGCAACGAGGCCGCCCTGATCGCTGCCCGTCATAACAGTCAGACGGTGAAGAAGCAGGACTTCCTCGATGCAGTCGATCGTATCATCGGTGGTCTGGAGAAGAAGACCAAGGTGATGACACAGGCCGAGAAACGCTCTATCGCCATCCATGAGGCAGGCCACGCCACCATCTCGTGGTTCACGGAGTTTGCCAATCCGCTGGTGAAGGTCTCTATCGTACCACGCGGACAGGCCCTGGGCGCCGCCTGGTACCTGCCTGAGGAGCGTGTGCTCCAGACCAAGGAGGCCATGCTCGACGAGATGTGCTCACTGTTGGGTGGCCGTGCCGCCGAGGAACTCTTCGTGGGCCATATCTCCACTGGAGCGATGAACGACCTGGAGCGCGTCACCAAACAGGCCTACGGTATGATTGCCTTCGCAGGCATGAGCGAAAAACTGCCTAACGTGTGCTACTATAACAACGCGGAATACCAGTTCCAGCGTCCTTACTCGGAGACGACTGCCAAGGTGATGGACGATGAGGTGCTGAAGATGATTGACGAACAGTACCAGCGCGCCAAGCAGATCCTCACGGAGCACAAGGACGGTCACGCCCAACTGGCACAGTTGCTCATCGACCGTGAGGTGATCTTCGCCGAGGATGTCGAGAAGATCTTTGGCAAACGTCCTTGGACGAGCCGTGCCGAGGAACTCCTCGAGGCCCAGATGAAGGCTGATGCCGAGCGCATGGCCGAGAAGCGTGCCAAGGAACTGGAAGCCGAGGCTGCCGCCAAGAAGCAGGAGGCTGAGGCTGATCACGAAGAAGACAAGAAAGAAGAAGCATAAAAGGAAATGAAGAATTTTATCGTCAGAACCATCACGGCGGTATTTTTCGTGGCCGCCATCGTCACATGCTTTCTGCGTGCAGAAGCAATGATCCTGCTCTTTGCCCTCGTCACAGGACTCACCGTCTGGGAGTTTACCGGTCTGGTGAACGACAGGGACAGTGTCACCGTCAACCGCATGATCTGCACCGTGGCGGGCGTCTATTTCTTCTTCGCCATGGCGGGCTACAACAGCGGCATCGTCTCCGCCGGTGTGTTCATCCCCTACCTCATCACCCTCATCTACCTGATGGTGGCCGAACTCTACCTGAAACAGGAGGATCCCGTCCACGACTGGGCCTACACGATGTTGAGCCAACTCTACATCGCCCTGCCCTTCTCGCTGCTCAGCGTACTGGCTTTCCGCTCCGTGGGCAGCGACATCGTCTATACCTGGCACGTGCCCCTCTCCGTGTTCGTGTTCCTTTGGATCAACGACACGGGTGCCTACCTCTGCGGATCCCTGTTGGGTAAGCACAAACTCTTCCCCCGCATCTCCCCGGGCAAGAGTTGGGAGGGCAGCATCGGTGGTGGCATCCTCGTGATAGCCATAGCCGTACTGGTGTGGTATCTCACGGAACAGTACAACATGAACGACCTGCAACTCTCTGCCATTGAGTGGGCGGGGCTCGGACTGACGGTAGTTATCTTTGGTACCTGGGGCGACCTCATCGAGTCACTCTTCAAGCGTACCCTCGGCATCAAGGACTCAGGTAACATCCTGCCAGGTCATGGAGGCATGCTCGACCGCTTCGACTCCTCCCTTCTGGCCATCCCCGCCGCCGTCGTGTATCTCTATACACTCACGATGGTATAGGGCACACCGGGGCATCTGGTTTCATCATTGATGATTCTATTTTATTTCCTTTTGAGATAACAGTGTTTCCCCCCTGAGAAAATACCGTTTCCCCCCTGAGAAAACAATGTTTTGGCAAGGAGGAAACGTTTTCTAATTGCTGCTGCCACCCGCCACCTTGCTGCCACCACTCGATTTCCCCCATAAACAGGGCATTTGCAATGGCTTAGTGGCAGCATGGCAGCAATTTTTCAAAAATATTTTTTTCTCTTTTAGAAGTCAAGACGGTAGAAGATGTTTGGGAACGAGATGCCGCCATCGTCGATGCGCACATCGCGAGTACCCAAGTCGAAACGTTGGAACTGGGGCACCTTACTACCTAATACGTTCAAGCCCTCAAAGGCAAAGGTGTGGCTCACCTTGCGCCTGTTAATCTTGTAGCTCACGGTCAGATCGATGAGGCCTGTAGGATCGAAACGCTCTGTGAACACCTCGCCATCCTTATAGATAGGACTATCATCGATGATACCCATATTCACACGCTGACGCATGGCATCCACATCGACAGGTGAATAGCGCAGACCGCCCTGAATGCTGTACTTGGCACTGACGTTGAGCACATTCTTGCCTATCATCCACTCCTTACCGCCCAGGATCTTGAACATGAAACCACGGTCATAAAGCTGATTGTGCCATACCTTATCCTGTCCGCGATACTCTGCCTTATAGAGCGAGAAGTTAACCTGTCCGAAGAAACCACGGGTCATATAATGCTCCAAGGTGATATCGCCACCGTAGTTGCGGGTATTTCCCTCGCCAACCAGTGGCTCGTCGGTATAGTTGTAGTAACGGTTGGTAACGCAATAGGTACTGCCATTAATGCCCACTGGGGTGTTGAAGCCATACTCGTAGTAGGCATTCAGGCGCAAGGAGAGGTTACTGTTAAACTTATGTATATAGGTGGCATGCAGGTGGTGGGCCTTGCTCAGTCCGAGGTCCTTGTTGGGCGTATTGCCTGCATCATCGCGATAGAAATAGGTGTCGAGTTTCTCAACCATAGAGTGCAGACCGTAACCAATAGAGAAACTGTTACTCTCGTCAGGATCCCACTTCATGCTGACGCGTGGTTCAATAGAGAAGTCTTTTGATAGCAGGAAGTAATTGCCCGCAACGCCTAATGACAAACTGAACTTATCGCTCAGCGTCAGCAGGTTCTGCCAGAATATGTTTGCCAGACCGGTATTATCCTTCATCTTAGCGTATTCTGTCATGGGGTTCACTGTATCATAGAGTTTGTCGTGCGACCTATAGTAGAGATTGAAGAAACGGTGAGAATATTCTCCACCGAACTGCATGAGCCACTTGGAGGTTACCTGCTTAGACAACTCAGTGTTAAACACCAGTCGGTCCTCGTTCATCTGCTGCTGGCTGAAGGGGTACTTATGACCCTCTGGATTAGCAGGATCCTCGTAAGCCAGTGGTGTCTTGATAATGTCATTGTCATCGCGAGCAATTCCATAGTAGAACATGTCGCTCTTCAGGTGCTGCATATTGTAGGCCATTGTGGTGCGCCAGGTCCATTTGTTGCCAAAGTAGATTTTGTGCGATACGCCCGCCAGAATCTGTGTCAGTTTGCTGTCATTATCTGAGGCATCGTAAACCGAATGCAAATCTTCCAACTTCATGGGTTCGTCATAGTTAGTATCGAAGAGCCCTAACCCAAAAATAGAGAACGTGCCTGCATGCTTGGTTGGGAAGTTCAGTTTGACTGAGAAGTCCTGGAAGGCCATGTGTGAACCATCAGTATCTACCAGCCCCAGTTTATCTACAAGCGATGTGAAACCGTAGCGGTAGTTCACAATGTAACTGCTATTGTTCTTGCGTGAGATAGGTCCCTCGAGTGTCAACTCTTCCGATACAGTACCAATCTGCAGGATATTCTCGTGCTTGGAGTTATTACCCGTGCGCATCTTCACGTCGAACACGCCGCTCAGGGCGTTGTTATAGTTGGCATTGAAGGTGGAAGTGAAGAAGTCACTATTGCCGATGACGTTCGAGTTCAAACCGCTCACCAGTCCGTAACCTGCATTCCACATATCGTTATAGTGGTTTGGTGTAAATACCTCAACACCTTCGATACGGTACTGCATGCGCTCCGGTGCATTTCCATGGATTGACAGTCCGCTACCGCCGGCATCGCCCGACACACCAGCAAACGACATGACCAATCGGGCAGGGTCGTTGTAGCCACCTGCAAATCGGCTGGCCTCCTCCATCGAGAGCATCACGCCACCAGTCAGCACGGAGGGGTTAACAGTGGCCTCCTTGTTCACACGGGGTTTTATTACCACCTCCGTCAGTTCGGTGCTATTTTCACGCAGGGCGATGTCAATCACCACCTCTTTGGCACCTGAAATCATGATTTCCTTCATGACGCTGGGCTCGTAGCCAATGTAGTTAGCCTCGACGGTGTAGCGCCCACCCTTACTGATGTTAAGAAGGAAGTTACCGTCTATATCAGCTACGGCTGCGGCATTTTCTAACTCTGCTATCTTCACCGTTGCTCCAATCAATGGCTCTCCGGTGATAGCATCCTTCACTGTCCCACGCAGGGTTTCGGCTTGCACGCCTATTGCGCTGCAGATTGTCAAGGTGGCGGCGAGCATCCATAGAAACTTCTTTGTCATTCTCAGTTTGTTTTAAGTTATTATCAGTTTCATCCATTTTCATTATCAATAGTTCGCGGTCACCCACTCGATAATTCTGAGGAAGAAGGTAATGGCCGAAGCCTCGTGGTTGGTCGTGCCGAGGCTCTCTTTCGCTTCACCACTATAGTCACCGACAAACTCCTGTGTTTTGATACCATTTTTCTTGAGGAACTTACTCATGGCATAGAAGTTCTCCACGGGCACCACATCGTCTTTCGTGTCGTGGAAGAGCATCACGTCGAAGTCTTTGCGGGGTGTCCAGCCGCTGGTGAGCGCATCCTCAGTGAAGGCTTCCTTGAATCGGCGCGACAGGGAACTGTTGGTATCGAGAACGGCCGCTGTGCAGAGGTCACTTGTCTTTTTGGTCTTGATAAGCTCCTCGTCAAGGGCCTTACGCTTGTACTGCTTACTGAGGAACCACTCATCGAAGTTCTTAGCCACAGGATCCTTCAGATAGTCGTGGAT
>Ga0310690_10008655_pt1 | contig 12877 bp, 7 predicted proteins | sample AusTroGonzalo_MG_2_FD_207661 | JGI IMG/M metagenome (GOLD analysis project Ga0310690, IMG submission 207661) | Bovine rumen microbial communities from tropical cattle in Woodstock, Queensland, Australia - Gonzalo_04 (v2) (version 2) | ecosystem: Host-associated > Mammals > Digestive system >...
ATATCGGTTTCCTTCGTTGAAAAGGTATCTTACAACATCAAGGCAGCATATTCTTGAAGCGCAAGAAGCGCTCGCTCTCCGTCTCGCCGATGGCCACCAGGATATTGTAGATGGCTTGTGCGTGCAGGACGCGAATCTTTCCCGTGAGGTTCAGCTGGGAAAAGCGCAGAAGCAAATGGTTTGCCTCGGCCAGGGATTGTTCGCTGAGGGTGCCTGTATCCTCCTTCTCCTCGAGCAGGCGCTCGCTGTCGGCAATAAGCACGCGCACCTTCTTGTATGCACGCGACGTATAGGACTTGCCCTGGCTGTCGGGAGCTTTTGCGAGGTCCAGAAGCTGGATATTGTCGGCAGATATCCTGGGCGTACGCACAGCCAGGATGTCGCCAAGGTGGACGATAACCCGTCCGCCCTCGTGTCCCTTCACACTCTCCAAAACGCCGGTTATGCCTGCGAACTTGCCCTCCAGGACACGTACGCAGTCACCGACGACCAGTTCCTTGCTGCTTGGCACGAAATACTCCACCGCGCCATCCATCTTCTCCACCGTAAGGCGCAGCATCTGTATCTCCGCATCGGGGAAATAGATGCAGCCGGTAGGCGACGAACTGGGATGCAGGAAGCGGAGCGAAGCATCAAAGGGAGGCTCCTGACGGAGGCGGAGTATGTCCTCGCGCGTACCTTTTATAAATATATAGTTACCAGCGATGAGCCGCTTACGCTCCACTAACTTTCCGTCTGCCACCAGACGCGTCACATCAAGGGGAACATAATAGTCATAGATTCCGGTCGATTCACATTCTGCCCGCTTGGATTCAAGAAAGTCCAGCATGCTGATTTCGCCACTGTTGCTGTACATCACCAACCAAGGCAGCGACTCCAAATTATCATTCCCGTTGACCATATATTGACATCTTCTGACTGCAAAGATATAGAAAAGAAACTAAACTTCCAAGGGAATGGGTAGCAAACTGCCTGCTGAATTGCAGTTTTTAACTATTTAATTCACCTTGACTGGTTCCGTGAGTGCTTTCTCGTAGAACTGACGGGGTGTAATGCGGACTGGTTCCTTCATAAATTCAGGTCGGCTCCAGCTGCGCAGAAACAGGCGGAAATACTCGGGATCCCGGGCAGGCACCTCAAAGGGCTTGTGCAAGTGACCTCGTTTGTCAAAATAGGCGAAATAGGTACGGGTATAGTTGCCGTCGTCACGCCTGCTCTCGAACATTATCCAGCGGTCGTTGGAGGAAAAGGACGGATAGCTCTCGGGCAAAGGGCTGTTGATACATTGAACATTGACCATTGAACATTGAACATTATTACTTGCCGTTGAGTCCTTCTGGATTGCAGAATGGTCAATGGTCAATGACGAATGGTCAATGGCCTCGAGGTCGAGCATCTGTATGTCAGCACTCGTGTGCCAGATGTGGAAGAGCCCGCAAGGCCCTTCGGCAAAGAGGACATAGCGACCATCCTGCGAAACACGAGGCTGCACGGCACTGCGATTCTTGCTGACAGCATCATAAATAAGCTCTGGCTCGCCAAAGGTCATCGTCTCTGCATCAAATGAAAGACGGTAGAGGTTGTACTGCAGGGTCTTGTATTCTCTCAACAGCTCCTCTGTGTCCTCGTACTTGTCCTGATATTCGTAGTGCGCCGAGCAGTAGTAAAGCCACTTGCCATCGGGACTCCACGAGGGGAAAAGCTCGAATTCGGCGGAGTCGTTGAGAACTGTCTGCACCCGGTTCTTCTTGACATCGTAGATGATGATGTCGCTGGCAGACTCCATTACCTCAACTTTCGAGACATCGCGGGTATGGAAGCTCTGCATCGTATGGTCGGTGCTGAAGGCGATAATTGGGAGCGAGGGATGCCAGTTGTTATAGGCAGCTGCCGAAATCATGTTCTCGGCCTTGAGGTTGACGAAGATGAGTTCGCCGTCACTTACAATCATCGTGCCAGGGTTCTGCATGCGCATATGAAACATCATGTTTGATGTCCCATAGTTCTGATAAGAGTGACAATTGATGCATTGCCCTTCAAGTCCTTTGGAAATTTGACGATTGTTATAGATGACAGTCTCTTCAAAGTTGGTGAGGTTACGCTGACGAATGGAGAGTTCATCATAGCCGACAAACGTGGGCGGCAGGACGCGATAGGAGATGTAGGGGTCTATCTCCTCCTCTGCAACATTGATGCAGAACGGTTTATAGACCAGCCATTTGCCGTCCTTCTTGGTATAAACGGAGACAGAGAGGCTCTTGCCCCGGGCCGACGAAAGCATCGCACGCCATTCGTCCTCGTCTATCAAAACCTTACCATCCTTGCCCCCATAGACCCCAAAATCCCCTTTAGGGGGAATTATCTGTGCCACCACATCCTCCACGCTATCCACGAGGAAGTTGAGCGGAGCAATGTTTGGCGGAACGGTCACATCCTTATAATCAGGCCAAATGCTTGGCTCTGCATCCACGGCAGTATAGGAAGTCGGCAAAGAGGGTTTGCCGCAAGCAACAAGGAGAAGCATCAGTATCAAACAGAAGCCTCCCATCTTCATAGTTCTTAGTGCGGTAGCAAATTCTTCACTCTTCATTCTTCGTTCTTCATTTATTTAGTTTGTCTGCACTTCCCTCAGTACACAGTAGTCCCACATATAGGTGTCACCGAATTCCGGACGGAGGGCACTCCCGATTTGTTTTTCGTTCATGCCCTGCGAGGCATACTGCTGCATCCGGCTGGTGAAGGCTTTGTAACGCTCGACGATGCGCTCGTCAAACTGGACAAAGGAGAGGTTCACGCCCTTCATCCCAAGCTCATAGACGCTGAAGAGCATTGCCTCCTGGACGTGCGTTGGGAAATGCTTCCCAGGATTGATGTTGTAGAACTGCTGCACCTGCAACCAGAAGCAGTTCCTGTCGCGTATTGCCATAGCGCATCCCAGGGCGACCTCTTGTGCCTCTGGGTCGCTGGTGGCAGTGCCCATCCATTTCTTCATAATGGTCAGCTCGACATATTTGTCGTCCACCCCGACCAGTTCGGAGCCCTCGTTGTAGAGTTTCATGGGCATACGGAAGCGCTCGTCGCCCGCCATCAGTTTCTCGTCGTCCACGAAGCGTTGCATATCCTTGGCCCACTTCTGCTGGAAGGTCGTCCTGCTCAACAGGCGGAGGTACCTGCGGGCATTGTCGCGCTCGCCGTTGACGAGAGCACATTGCGTCAGCATCCGCATCGTGTAGTAGGAATAGCCATAGTGCATGCAGCGTTCAATGGCCCTGCGGATGCCAAAGACGGTCTCGCCGAAATTGTAGTATATGAGATCGGCAGCCTGATCAGCGATTCGGATATGTATGGAGTCGCTGACCGTGACCGGCTGGACACTCTCATTATTATACATATAGCGTTTGGAACACAACTCGCCTCTGTTGATGAGGGCGATGTCGCGGAACATGACCATTTCACGAGTGACCGGTCCCTTGACCATTGCTGCCTCTCGGAGCACATCGTTCCATCTGCATTCCTCCACAGCACGCTGCATCCGAATCTCGGCATGGAAGTTGTAATCGGTGAAGTCGCGGACATGGAGGCAGAAGAACATCGCCGCAGCCACAACAGCCATAACGCTCTGACTGATTAAAAGGTTCCTTGTCTTTATTTTGGCAAAGAACGGGAAAAGGACAGGGACAACGAATACTACGTAGAAAGGTATTTCAAGAGAGTAATCGCGCAAATCATCCAGGTCGAACATATGGAAGCCGTACATCCAAGGCTGGTCGGGGCGCATTAAGGTCGTGCCTGCAGTCTCAAGAAGCGGCACAAGCCATATGGTGAGAAGAAATAAAGCGAAAAGTGAAAACTGAAAACCGAAAGACTTCAATCCTCCTTTACTATGAATAAAGGATAGTGAATTATGAATTGTTGTAATTGCCGCCGCAAGCAAAGCATAGATACCCAAGGGATAATAGAACAAGGCGGCTACTAAGGGAATCCATGCAAGGGCTATCCATCGCTGGACATTTTCGCTCACAGGAAGATACCTCCAGAAAGGAACTGAAAGGAGCACGGCTGCAAAAAGTCCTAAGGGATGATAGAACACATAGTCAACATCCTTCAATATATAAACCCAGTAACCAAGCTGTATCTCACTGCACAGCAAAGCTGCCAAAGGGATGAAGAACAGGAAACTCCATTCACCTGGAACTCGGAACGACCACTTGGCAAGCCAAAAGGTCAAGAGCCATAAAGCAATGAGCATGGTGCAGCCCAGGGCTGGATAGTAGAAGTATTGAGTCAGGAAAGCACCTGCCCATGAGAGGATGCCTCCAGGTACTCGCGTACAATCGTCGAAGAAAAGCCCTGTGCTATTCCACCAACCTCTGTCTTGCATGAAGAACATCGTGTCGGCATTCCTCACATAGAGGAAATACCAGGCAAGTGCTGCGAATGCAATGCTGTAGGCAATTGTCAGAACCTTACGTACGTTTGTGCCCATATCTCATGATAGTTCCGGTCCGTAGCCGTCCGATCGTTAACATAGCTATATTGCAATTGAAACATCAGATTCTTATGCAATTGGAAATTGGGGCAAATGCTATAGACGCTGCGCATTGTGCTCCAATCGGCATCCTTGCGATAGGCATCATAGCTGCCATATATCTTCAGCCAAGACGTGACTGGCGCGCCCACAAGGACATACCAACCGTCGGCCTTATTCGAGGAACCTTCCTTCCATGTTTTTGTCTTAGTGTCGAAATCATTGACATTGTGACCTGTATGATGTGCATACTCCGCACGGAAAGTCCAGTCTTTGTATTCATACTTGCCAGAGAGAGCCCAACGTTTGCGCTTGACACTGACGTCATTAGCTCCAGTATAGGTACCCGTCCATCCGAAGAGGGCAATGTAAAGGCCCTTGATGGGCTGCACCTGAATGTTGCCCATCCAGTCTTTCTGCTTATTGTTGTCCTTCTTGTTTTGTCCATTGCCATTATAGACGGCAGCCTGATAACGGATAAGGCGATGCTTGTCTTTACCTATAGGGAAGAGGTCACCCTGGAATTGCAAACCAAGGTCGCGACCATTCTGAGCAGGTTCTCCACTACAATCTGCTGTAGCCAGAGCTGTCATGTGCCCAGCCATTTGCGAGAAGTTGCCAAGTCCCACCTCCCAGGGGTTCATCATGTTTTCATAGGTAAAGCTGCGCTTGAACTGTCCCACCTTAATCTGGAACTCCTTGAAGCGCACCCATTCCAACGTATAGTCGCGCATGGCTGGCGTACCCCTAAACTCCATTTGCACACGGTACTTAAAGTCGCGTAGTATCGTACCGGACACATAGAATCGAACCATTCTGCAATCGAAGCCATTGGCATCAGCATTATCTTTCGATGAATAGCTATACTTGCCAATGAAATAGCCGCCAAACTGAGGAACGCTGACGAACTTGGTGATATTGCGGCCATAAGCGAGAGGTTCGGCCCCTTCTAAATCTCCCCGAGGGGAGACTTCCATTCCTTTCTCAATTGCCCGATTCAGATAGGACGTCAGGAAGCCCTCCTGATACTCGTCTTCAGCCTTGAGAGACAAAGGGCAAATAGCAAAGAAAAGAATAAACAGTGCGGTAGCAAATTCTTCACTCTTCATTCTTAACTCTTCATTCTTAATTCTTCATTCTTAATTCTTCATTCTTAATTCTTCATTCTTAATTCTTCATTCTTCATTCTAATGTACTCTACAATCCAAGCTCCCACTTCCTTCGTGCCATACTTCGCTCCACCTTCAACCTGAATCTCCGGTGTGCGGACATTTTGGTCGAGGGAGGCATTGACAGCCTCACGGATGAGGGCACCTTCCTGTTTCAGGTCGAAGTACTCGAACAGCATCGCAACAGAAAGGATTTGAGCCAGAGGATTGGCAATGTTCAAGCCCTTACCCTGCGGCCAGCTACCATGAATGGGCTCGAAGACAGGTGTGGAACTTCCTGTAGATGCACTTGGGAGCAAACCCATCGAGCCAGTAATGCAGCTGCCTTCATCGGTCAGAATGTCACCGAATGTGTTCTCTGTCACCATTACGTCGAAGAAGCACGGGTCTTGTATCATGCGCATTGCTGCGTTATCGACATACATGAAGTCCGTCTGCACATCTGGATACTCGCCCATCATCTCCTGAGCCACCTTGCGCCACAGACGACTTGAAGCCAGCACGTTGGCCTTATCGACAACCGTCAAGTGCTTCCTACGCTGACGAGCATACTGATAGCCTACACGAAGGATGCGTTCCACCTCGGGGCGGCTGTAATAGTTCGTGTCGAGGGCATCTTCCACACCCTCCGCATTGACTGCGGGCTCCTGCTTCTTGCCGAAGTACATGCCACCTGTCAGCTCACGTATGCAGACAAAGTCAGCTCCACGAACCAGATCGTCCTTGAGGGGCGATTTGTGGACAAGGCAGTCGAATGTCTCCACAGGACGGATATTGGCATAGAGACCGAGCTTCTTGCGCATAGCCAAAAGACCTTGTTCGGGACGCACCTTTGCTGTTGGGTTGTTATCGAACTTCGGGTCTCCTACGCTGGCAAAGAGCACGGCATCGGCTTCCTTGCATATCTGATATGTTTCTTCGGGGAAGGGGTCGCCCACCTCGTCGATAGCATGTGCGCCACAAAGCGCCTCCTTGTAAGTCACTTCATGCCCATATTTCTCGGCAACTGCACTGAGCACGGCCACACCCTGCTCCATAATCTCGGGACCGATACCGTCACCGGCCAAAACTGCGATTTTAAGTTTCATATTGTAATCTAATTATAAGTCTATTTATAGAAACGCGGCACAAAGATACAAAGAAATAAACAATAAAGAAAAAAGAAGGGACTATAAGGAATAAATTTCTTCAAAAAAAGAAGAACCACGATGCTTTTGCTCTGTAAAGTCAACTTTTCTTTGTATCTTTGCAGCACTTTAACCAATAAAATTCATTCACTCATGCGTCACTTATTGTACTCTCTGCTTTTTCTGCCAACTATGATGGTAGCAGAAACCATAGATGTCACCAGCATCCGTCTGGTTGGTCCTTATAACATTGCAAAGCCTCTGATGACCGACACTCTCGACACAGAAGGCAAGCGTATAGACATGGACGAGGTGATGATTGAAAGCCTCTCCCCAACCCTCTCCCAAGGAGAAGGAGTCAAAACTGCTACTCTACCATTCACCCCTTCTTTGGAGGGGCAGGAGGTGGCTTTGTATTTAGCTGGCTTCACCATACAAAACACAGGCTTTGCAAAAGGCAAAATCAATGTGAAGTGCGAGAGCAAACACAAGCTTTTCGTTGACGGCAACGAGCAAAGCGGAGACTTTGAACTGGTTCCTGGTCGGCATGAAGTTGGTATCAAGCTGCTCGTTAAGCACTCCCCCAAAGGGGGAGATGGAGGGGGCTTCGATACGCTCCGCATCTCCGTAGAAAGTGAACAGAACATCGAGGTCAATCCTGAGGGCAAACGCTACTGGACAAATGCCGATATGATGCACGGCGAACGCATCAACGGCGTAGAGCTTTCCAGTTCTGGCAAGTACGTCCGCATCCACAAGAACATCACCTACAAAGGTGGAGAGACGGCAGGCAGGGACATCTTCATCGACCTTGCGACTGGCAAGGAGTTCAACCTCGACGGTTTCCAATACTGGTTGCCCGAAGGCGACCGCTATTTGCGTTCCTATCGTGAGACGGAAGCAACGCTCGACGGTAGTCAAGGCACCCGTTGCTATGAAGTGGTTGACCCCAAGACGGGCGAAAAGACATTTGTGGGCAAATACACAGGCAAGGGATATGCCTATCCGACCAAGGACTTGAAGCATTTCCTTGTGACCATCGACGAGAAGGTTCCCGAAGAAAAGAACAAAGATGTGCATCAAATCCTTGAACCTGATGACCGTCAACCTGGTTATCGCAACCGTCGCAACTACTCGCTCTACGATATCGAGACAGGCATCACGACACCCATCACCAAAGGTTCTCGCAACATTTATGTGACACCCAATCGCGATGCAAGCCGCTTCCTTATTTCCGTTCGCACAGAAGAACTCACGGAGCGTCCCTTTGAGTTTACCGATTTGCTTCTGTTCGACATTGCTACAGGAAAGGCAGACACCCTTGTCCGCCACGACGGTTTCATCGGTTCATATTCTTTCTCTCCCGACGAAAAACACGTTGCTGTTATTGGTACGCCCGAAGCCTTTGGCGGCATAGGTAATACATTGCCGAAAGAAGTTACCCCCAACAGTTACGAGTACGAACTCTTCCTTATCGACTTGCAAACGAAGGAAGTGCGCTGTCTGACGCGCGACTTCGACCCTTCTGTTTCATCTTACCAATGGTCGGAACAGGACGGCATGCTCTATGCTCTTTGTGAGAATCGTGACCTGAAGAGCCTCTACCGCATCAATCCGAAAGACGGAAAGGCCGAGCAATTGCCACTCTCTGAACCTTATATTTATAGCAGCTACAGTCTCGCGAAGGAGAAGCCGCTCCTTGCCTATATCGGCGAAAGCAGCATGAGCACAGACCGTTGCTGGCTGCGCGACCTCAAGACTGGTAAGGAAAAGGTGCTTGGTGACCTCAATCCAACTCGACTGAAAGATATCCAGCTTGGCGAGTGCCGCGACTGGAACTTCAAGGCAGAACGAGGTGATACTATCTATGGCTGCTACTACCTGCCGCCCTACTTCGACGAGACAAAGCAATACCCGATGCTCGTTTACTACTATGGCGGTTGTTCGCCCGTGGGACGCTATCTCGACAGCTACTACAACTATCAGGAATGGGCTGCGATGGGCTATGTGGTGTATGTCATCCAACCCTCTGGCTGTAGTGGCTTTGGTCAGGAGTTTGCTTCACGTCACGTCAATGCCTACGGCGACTACACAGCCGATGACATCATTCAGGGCACCAAGCAGTTCTGCAAGGAGCATCCTTACGTCAAGGCCGACAAAATTGGTTGCATGGGAGCAAGCTACGGAGGCTTTATGACGATGTACCTGCAAACCGTGACCGACATCTTCGCTGCCGCAATGAGTCATGCCGGCATCAGCAATCCTGCCAGCTATTGGGGCTTCGGCTATTGGGGTTATTCCTACAACACGACAGCGGCAGCACACTCCTACCCTTGGAACAATATGCAGCTCTATAGCGGACATGCGCCGCTCTTCAATGCCGACAAAGTGCATACACCCATCCTCTTCATGCATGGTGGCGCAGACACCAACGTGCCTATCAACGAGAGCATACAGATGTTCACAGCCCTCAAGTTGCTTGGCAGAGAGTGTGCCTTCATCACGGTGGAAGGTGAGAACCACCACATCCTCAATTATAACAAGCGTATCCGTTGGCACGACAGCATCATGGCTTGGTTTGCACGTTGGCTGCAGGATGACCCAACTTGGTGGAACTCGATGTATCCTGAAAAGAATTTGAAGTAAATTCTTTTGAAAAGGTGAAAAATTAAAAAGGTGAAAAGGTGAAAAGTGAATAATTTGCTGCCGCCCTAAGACCCAAACGACCAAACGACTAATCTCCCAAACGACCAAAGAAAATGAGACTTTTGCTATTCCTGCTTGTTGCTGTTACTGGTGTGTTCTCAGCCAACGCAAGTGACAATTTTGTACGTGTTTCCGGCACTAAACTGTTGGCACGCGACGGGCAGAAACTGATAATGCGCGGCACAAACTGCGGCAACTGGATGGTGCGTGAGCCATACATGATGAACACCTCTGGCAACCTGGACCGTCAGTTCAAATTCGACAAGATGATTGCCGATGTGTGCGGGGAAGAAAAGGTGGAAGAGTTCGACCGCCTTTGGATGGACAACAACTTCTGCGAGGAAGACATGATGTTCCTTTCGGAGCAAGGGTTCAACACGTTGCGCGTGCCGATGCACTACAAATACTTCACCTTGCCCATCGAGAAAGAACCTGTTGCCGGCGAACAGACTTGGCTGGAGGAGGGTTTCAATCGCATTGATTCCATGTGCGTGTGGGCAGAGCGTCACAACATCCTGCTCATCCTGGACATGCACGCCTGCCCTGGCGGTCAGTCGTCGGGCGACATCTGCGACTATGATTCAAGCAAGCCATCGTTATGGGAAAGCGAAGCAAACCGCACGAAGCTTGCTGCATTGTGGCGGAAGATTGCCGAGCGCTACAAGGACCAAAAGTGCGTGGCGGCATACGACCTAATCAACGAAACCAACTGGACGCTCGCCGACAGCAACAAACTGCTGTGGGACACCTTCAAGGCCATCATCAAGGCAATACGCGAGGTGGACAAGAACCACATCGTCATCCTGGAAGGCAATTCCTACAGCAACGACTACACAGGTTTCCCCTCGACAAAGATGGACTCGAAGATGGTTTTGCAGTTCCACCGCTACGGCGTATATAACACAAAGTCGCAAGTGCAATACATGGCGGATATGTCAAGCAAGTACAACTGTCCTGTCTATATAGGAGAGTTCGGGGAAAACAGCAATTCATGGACGGCAGATTGTGTATGCCTCTATGAGGAAGCGATGCAGTTTGCAGGATGGACCTGCTGGCCGATGAAGAAGAGCAATATCAACACCATCCTGCAAGTGAAGCGGGTATCCAGCTACGATAATGTCATCAGCCAATGGCAGAATGGCACACGGCCCTCTTCCACCACATTGTGGAATGCCTGCAAAGCATGGGCCGAAGCACAGCATATCAGCCGTTGCATAGTGAGAACCGACTATATTGATGCGCTCCTGCGCCGTCCCTTCGACGATGAATGCCTCCCGTTTGTTGCCTGCCAGACCGGCGACTATGTATATGCTGCACATTATGATATGGGGCCGATGGGCAAGGCTTATTGGGACAAGGACGACGCCTCCTACCAGTATAGCGGCGAGGACTATACCTCGTGGCAGAGAGGATGGGACTATCGCAACGACGGGGTGGATGTATATAGCGGACCTAACGATACCCAGAACTGCGGTTATTATGTAGGAGAGACAAAGGATGGCGAATGGCTTCAATATACGATAGAGAATCCCAACGAGCCTGCCAATTGGCGCTTGCAGTTGCGCTATGCCATAAACTCCGGCTCGTCAACTGTGCGCATCACCGTTAATGACAGACCTGTCACCGCCTCTACCAAGTTGAATGCCACAGGAGGCTATACAACATGGAGCACAAAGACGTTCTCGAATATCGTTCTGCCGCAGGGAACCTTGCGTGTTCGCATCTACATAGAAAAGGGCGGACTTAACATCAACTGGTTGCGCTTCAGCGGCATGAAAAATGCTACGGAGGAGGAACTGGAGGTGCTCAGACCTAATGAGGACGCGGAACGTAACCGCCTGACAAACGGGGAATGCGAGTTCCAGGGTGCATGGCAGACGGCATCGCTTGCATCGATAAACAACACGAAATATGTGTGGAACTCAACCGACAATACTCCTTCCGACGGCGATGGTGGGGCGCTCTCCATTTCCTCGGCACGCAGCCATTCCCTCAACACCGTGGTGTACCAGCCGGTAGAGGTGGTGGCGGGTCACATCTATGCTGCTGACGTTGCGGTGCGGGGTGCTGAAGGCAACGGCGACTTCTGGATTCAGGCTTTCATGGTTACAGACAAGCCGAAAGACTATGCCGATGTCGGTTTGGTGGAAGAGAATACCATCGGCCAGTTGAATTCATGGAAGGACGCCACGCTCGCTAACTATGACGGCATGATGTCTGCCAAAGCGAAGGCTGGGAGCAACCACAAGACAGGCGTGATGAAATGGAAAGCAACAGTCACAGGAACAGCCTACTTCGCATTGAAAGTCGGCACCAATAAGACATCCTTCAGCTACTCATTCGACAGCTTCATCCTCCAGGACCTTACCGACATAGAAACTCCAATCAGACAGATACACGTTGACGACAATATGCACTCCAATGAATCACACATCTATAACACAAGCGGGCAGGTTGTGATGGATGGGCAGAAACAGCCCGGCATATATATCGTTAACGATGGTAAGCGTTCGAAAAAAATATTGACTAACAGATAACGACAAGGTTTTAGATTGTTTGACATATGAGTTTGGAGGAGAAGTTAGGTTTCAATGAGATTCGTGCGATGTTGCACGGCTACTGTCTCAGTCCTTTGGGACATGAGCGGGTGGATGCCATGCAGTTTCTTGCCGACCACGAAAACGTGACAACTTTACATCAGCAACTTGCCGAGCTGAGTTATATCTTTCACACTTCGACAGAGTTGCCCGAACAGGATTTCTTTGACCTGCGGCCAGACATCCATCGCATTAGCATCGAAGGCACCTATCTCGAGGAGCAAACGATATGGGAGTTATATAGAGCCTTGCGTACACTTCATGGCTGGGTAGAAATTGTCAGACACCCATCCGAGGAAGAAGCACTCCCCCAAAGGGGGAGCGGGGAGGGGGCACTTGCGAAGCTTGCCGAAGGTGTATTCACTTTCAGCTCGATTACCCGTCGCCTCGAACAAATGCTGGATAAATACGGTCGCATCAAGGACGAGGCAAGCAGGGAGCTTCTGACTATCCGCCACGAACTGAAACGAGCCGAAGGAAGTGTCAGCAGGACATTGACGAACATCCTCAAATCGGCACAGGCAGAGGGATTGGTGGAGAAAGACGTGACACCAGCCATGCGAGACGGACGGCTCGTGATTCCTGTTGCGCCTGCCCTCAAACGTCGCATTAAAGGCATCGTTCACGACGAGAGTGCGACAGGCAAGACGGTCTTCATCGAACCAGCGGAAGTGGTGGAAGCCAACAACCGCATCCGCGAGCTGGAAGCCGACGAGAAACGGGAAGTGATTCGCATCCTTCGGGAGTTTA
>Ga0310690_10008656_pt1 | contig 12877 bp, 8 predicted proteins | sample AusTroGonzalo_MG_2_FD_207661 | JGI IMG/M metagenome (GOLD analysis project Ga0310690, IMG submission 207661) | Bovine rumen microbial communities from tropical cattle in Woodstock, Queensland, Australia - Gonzalo_04 (v2) (version 2) | ecosystem: Host-associated > Mammals > Digestive system >...
GCTTAATGCTATTATCTATCTCCCGCACCCAATCGTTGATCTGTTTTTTTAGTTCCGTTTTACTTTCTTTATCAATAATGGTACTAGTTAGTTCAACCAACTTCAACTTTTCTTCCGTTTCATTGAGCTTGGTCTCCATATTGTTCAGTTCTGCGCGCAGAGTTTCGTTTTCTCGCAGGGCAGCCTCATATTTCGACTTCAGCTCTGAAAAACGATAAACCGCCTCTCTCACATTCATCTCCGTTTCGTGGTACAAACTTTCAAAAGACGACATATCTTTTTCACTTAAAACGCTGCAAAAATACAATTTTTTCAGAAATTCCACCTGTTTGTTCATATTCTTTTGCGAAATACACCTGCATTTTGGCCTTTATTTAATTATCGTACAAATATTTACAGTTTTTTATAAACATGATTTTGTTTTTATTTTTTTGTCAACATTCCCGTGTTGGCAAAAAGCCCGCATTCCCTCTTGACAACCCCTGTTTCGAGATTGTATCTTTGCGGTATGAAAACGAAACTCCACTTTACCCGAGGCGAATGGGCTGCCGCCCTGTTTTTGCTCACCGTGATTCTGGCGAGCAACATCTTCTACTTTTTCTACGAGGACCATCGTGAGCCGCCCTACGATGTTCACCAGTACGAGGCTCTGTTTCAGAATTTTGCCCAAGAGCAGCAACGGCTTTCCGACTCGTTGGATGAGGTCCGACAGCACGAGCGAGCGCAATATTACCAAGGCCGACCCAACATCCGCTCCGACACATTACCGCCGTTCCAAAAGCAGGAACGAAAGCCGATGTACGACATCGTCAAGTTCGACCTCAACAGCTGCGACACCAATGATTTGCTCACGGTACCGCAGTTCGGCAGCAAACGCGCCGCAAAGCTCGTGGAATACCGCGAGAAACTCGGCGGCTTCTACAGCTATTCGCAGCTGCAAGAGGTCTATGTGATGCAGAATATCGACACGGTTAAACTGAAGAGTTATCTATATATCAACAAACAGAAAATCAAGAAGTTGAATATCAACACTGCTACCTACAAGGAGCTGATTGGGCACCCCTACATCGATGCCTATCTGACGAAGTTGATACTCCGGCACCGCGAGCAAAAAGGTCCCATCCACGACCTCGCCGAACTGCAACAAATCACGCACGCGTATCCGGAACTGGTGGAGAAATTGAGGCCGTATGTGGTGTTTTAGTTTGGGGAATAGGCAATAGGGAATGGGGAATAGTGTCAACACTTATAATTTCTTAACCTCATAACCCCTAAACCTTAAACCTTAAACCAAATTTAGTATTTTTGCCGCCGAATTCAAAACGGCAATGAAACTGACGGATGACTATTTCATGACGGACGATGTGCTGGGCATTTCGCGTGATTTGCTGGGCAAGTACCTGTTCACAAAGGTGGATGGTCAGCTCACGGGAGGCATCGTCTGCGAGGTGGAGGCGTACAAGGGCACGACCGACCGTGCGTCGCACGCATACGGGGGACGGCGCACCCGCCGCAACGAGATGATGTACCACGCGGGCGGGGTTGCCTACGTGTATCTCTGCTATGGGATGCACCATCTGCTCAACTTCGTCACCAATGTCGATGGGGTACCCGACGCGGTGCTCATCCGCGGCATCGTGCCCACACACGGCGAAGAATTGATGCTGCAACGCACCCGCAAGCACAAAATCACCCCCGATATCGGCATCGGACCGGGTAAGGTTTCCAAGCTGTTGGGGCTCACCGTCGCCGACAACGGAATTTCGCTTTGCAGCGACAAGCTCTGGATTGAAGACCGTGGAACGCTTTTGCCTGATAACCAAATCGAAACGACGCCGCGCATCGGTGTAGATTATGCCGGGGAGGACGCACTCCTACCCTACCGATTTGTCTGGAACGTGCGAATCTAACCGTTTTCTAACGGGCTTTTGCTCCTAACTGGGCTGTTCAAGGAAGAAGTTTTATAATAAGTTATTAACATACTGATGTCGGACATGGAAAATGTGTATTTTCGCGCATTTATAATTGATGTCTTATCTTATTATATATCAGCATTAATAAAAAGATGAAAAAACTTCTTACTGTACTACTTAACGCCATTGTATTGTTCGGTTTTTCGGTCCCGACGGACACGATTTCGCCGTTAATGCCGCCGCGACCACCCCAAAACTACAAATCAGCTCCTCATATACGTTTGACCCGAAACGAGCAATTAAGGCTTACCAATCTCGTCATTTTCATCCGTTTTGCCGACGATGAGGAATTCACCGAGTCTGTCGAGCCCATCAACCAAATGTTCAATGACTCTACTCCATACAACATCTCTGTCTATAACTACTACAACACCGTGACATACGGAAAAATCAAATACTACACTGTTTTCACGAACAACATACAAAACTCCACTATCATCTCATATCAAGATCCGATGCCGCGCTGGTACTTTCAACCCGAAAGCGAAAACAACCCCGGTGGTTACCCTCCCCAAACCATGGGCATCACCAATCCAAGAGAAGAGGAGCTGTTAATCAGGGCGTTGCAATATGTAGATTCCATGCATTTGGTAAGTCCAGATATCAATTTAGATGGTAACAACGACGGAATGATCGACAACATCAGTTTTATCATCAAAGGCAATGTCGGCGGCTGGAATGACCTACTTTGGCCGCACATGAACTTCGCCACAGACACAGTTGCACAAATCACAATCAACGGGAAAATACCTAACGCCTACAATTTTGAATTCGCAAATTCTGCCAACTATTTCACTGCCAACGTATTTGCTCACGAAATGGGGCACTCATTAGGTATTCCCGATTACTACCATTATTTCAACTATCTCGATGTCTCTCCTGTTGGGCGCTGGGACCAGATGGCAACAAGTGGATTGCAACAAATATCCACTATCCTTAAGTACAAGTTTTTAGGCATTATTGACGAGCCCATAGAAATCACAGAAGACGGCCATTATACCATTAATAGCAATTCCTCGTCTGACCATAACAACTGCTATTTCATACGATCATCCGCAGATCCGGGACAGTGGTTTACCATTGAGTATCGCAATTGTGACGACTTCATGGAAAACACTCCCAACAGCGGCGTGGTTATTGGCAGATGGTATGACCATGTTGACCTTAACGACAATACAAATATTTATAGTGGGGGCAATGGTTATTTTGATTTCTTCGAAAAGCCTCATATTTACTGGGTTTTCCGTCCAAACAGCAGTGTAGATACCATCAACGGATTCGTCAACTCTGCGACGTTTGGCAGAGGTATCCGCACCTCTTTCGGTCCCACCACAAACCCTCACCCCTTCCTCATTGACGGTACTCCTGAAAACAGCTTCGAAATCACCAATATCCAATTTGGCGGCGACGAAGCCTCTTTCGATGTACATTTCTTGAATGTCGGCGTGACTGCTCATGAACAAAAGAGCGTGTATCTCTATCCGAATCCAGCCAAAGATGTTTTGAACATCGTTTTAGATGATGTTCGGGCTGTTGAAATTTACGATTTGTTAGGCAAAACCATACTTTCGGAAGTGAATCCAGATTCAAGAATCAATATTTCTTCGCTTCCGCAAGGCATATATATTGTGAAAATCATCACAGAAAATGATTGTCATACCGAAAAATTCATCAAAAAATAAAGCTTTATGAAACGTAATTTATTTTCCACTCTGCTGTTGACGGTCTGCTGTCTCCTGACCTTCAGCTCTTTTGCGCAGAATTACCACAAGGAGACCTATCATAACGACCCGATGAACGTGATTCACTACACGTTGGACAACGGGTTGCAAGTGTTCATGTCTGTCAACAAGGACGTGCCGCGCATCCAGACCTACATTGCCGTGCGCGTGGGTAGCAAGAACGACCCCGCTGAATCCACGGGTCTTTCCCACTATCTGGAGCACCTGATGTTCAAGGGCACCAACCACTTCGGCACATTGGACTGGGCCAAGGAGCAAGAACAACTCAAGAGAATTGAGGCGCTGTATGAGGTCTATAACCACACCACCGACCCCGAAAAGCGCAAAGCCATTTACCATCAAATTGACTCCGTATCGTACGAGGCTTCCAAGTATGCCATCCCGAACGAATACGACAAGATGATGTCCATGATTGGTGCGCAAGGCACTAACGCTTTCACTTCCAACGACATGACCGTTTATCAGGAGGACATCCCGAGCAACGAAGTCGAGCGTTGGCTGATGATCGAAGGCGAGCGTTTCGCCAATCCCGTTTTCCGTTTGTTCCACACCGAGTTGGAGGCCGTTTATGAAGAAAAGAATATGAACATGGCCAATGACAGCCGTACTGCTTACGAAAAGATGAACGAGGCATTGTTCCCGAACCATCCTTACGGCACACAGACCACCATCGGTACCATCGAACACCTGAAGAACCCCTCTTTGACCAACATCAACAAGCACTTCTACACCTACTATGTGCCGAACAACTATTGTATTGCCATGGCTGGCGACTTCGATCCTGAGCAAGTTATCAAATTGATTGACAAATATTTCGGTAAGATTCAACCGCGCTATATTCCTGACTTCACCTACGTGAAAGAGAAACCTATCCGTCAAGTGAAAGTGGTGGATGTCTATGGTTTGGAACCTGAAAATGTGCAGATCGGCTTCCGTATTGACGCGGGTACCGGTTCTCGTGACGTGCTTCTCGCCGAGATGGCTGACGCAGTGCTGATGAACGGCTCCTGCGGTATCATCGATGAGAACATCAACCAAAAACAGCTGGCTCAATATGCTTCTTCCGGCGTGAGCGACCTCAACGACTACTCTTATTTCCGTTTGACCGGCAAACCGAAACAAGGTCAAACGCTGGAACAACTCAAAGACCTCTTGCTCGAACAAATCGAGATTCTGAAGTCTGGCAACTGGGATGCTGACCTGCTCACCGCTGCCATCAACAACCGCAAACTCAGAGACATGACCAGCCTCGAAAGCAACTCCAACCGCGCTATGGCGATGGCTTTCGCTTACCTTTCTCACCAAAGCTGGCAGGATGTGATCAACGAGACTGAGAACATGAGCTATGTCACCAAAGAAGATGTCATCGACTTTGCCAACCGTATCTTCAAGAAAAACAACTACGTGGTCGTTTACAAACACCAAGGCGAACAACGCAACGTGCAGAAAGTTGACAAGCCGGAAATCACCCCGGTGGTAATGAACCGCGACGTGGAGAGTGCCTTCCTGAAAGAGGTCAAGGACATCAAGGTGAACCCCATCGAGCCTGTTTTCGTGGATTTCAACAAAGACATGCAAAAGGGCAAAGCCAACGGCAACGAGATTTTGTATGTGCAGAACACCGAAAATGGTCGTTTCCAACTGGTTTACCGTTACAACTACGGTTCCTACTATGACAAGAACGCCGGCATCACCAACTCTTTCATCGATCAGTTGGAGAGCGAAAACCGCACTCTCAGCCAGATCAACCGCGAAATGTATGATCTCGCTTGTGACTACAGCATCGGTTTCGGCTCCAAATACGCTACTGTCAGAATTTCTGGTCTTAGCGAAAACATGACGAAGGCTATGGCCATCGTGGAGGACATTCTCAACAATCCGAAGATTTCCGAAGAGTCTGTCACCAACGCTATCTCTGATGTGCTGCAATCCCGTAACGATGCAAAATCCCGCCAGAATCAAATCTTCCAAAAGATGCTCAGCTACGCTTCTTACGGCAAGGACAATCTCCGCAAATATTTCGTGACCAACGAAGAATTGCAGAAAATCAAGGCGCAAGATGTCGTCAACCAAATCAAGACGATGACCTCCCAACCTCAACGCATCCTTTATTACGGCGACCTGAGTCTCAATGATTTACAGAAGGTCATCACTGAAAAGCACAGCGTGCATCCTGCCAAGAAACCCGTGAAGATGGGTCCTGACTTCGACCGTCTGGCTACGAGAGAGAACAAGGTTTATTTCGCGCATTACGATGCTAAGCAGTCCATGTGCCGTCAACTCACGACCTCCATTCCTGCCAACTGGTCACTCAGTTCACAAATTGAGATGTACAACGAATACTTCGGCGGAAGCATGAACTCCATCGTCTTCCAAGAAATCCGTGAGAAACGTTCTTTGGCTTACTCCGCTGCAGCTTATTATGTGGAGCCGAGCGAAAAAGGCAAACTCAACTACAATATGACCCACATCGGCACGCAAAACGACAAACTGATGGATGCTCTTGAGGCTTTCACCGACCTGTTGGACAACATGCCCGTGTCAGAACTGAATTTCGACTTGGCCAAGACTTCCCTCATTTCTCAATACCGTACCAACCGTACCCGCAAGATGAACATCATCAACTACTATCTCACTTGCGAGGAGATGGGTCTGAAGACTCCGATGGACAAGACCAACTACAATCTCATCCAGAAAATGACCCTGGACGATGTCACCAACTTCAACAAGACTTACATCAAAGGACAGAAACGTGTTGTCGTAGTGTTGGGTAACAAAGACGAGGTTGACCTCAAGGGATTGGAGAAATACGGTAAGGTGACGACCTTGTCACTGGAAGAAATCTTCGGATACTAATTAGCTTTTGGCTGTTGGCTGTTAGCTGTTGGCCAAAAGCTAATAGCTAACAGCTAATGGCAATTTTAAAATTCGAAAAACAATGATTATTGTTACTGGTGCATTAGGATTCATCGGTTCTAACCTTCTTGCTGAACTCGAACGAAGAGGTTACGAGGACCTTGTTTCCATTGATACTTTTGGCACGGATGACAAGTGGAAAAACGTTGCAAAACGTTCTTGTGTCTCGTTTGTGTTTCCAGACCAGACTTTTGATTTCATCAATAAAAACAAGGATAATATCAAGGCTCTCATTCATTTGGGAGCCATTTCTTCCACTACGGAGAAGGATGTCGATTTGATTGCCAGAAACAACATCCAGTTAACCATGGAGTTGTATCATTTCTGTACCGAGAATCGCATTCCCTTTATTTACGCCTCATCTGCAGCTACTTACGGTCATGGCAAAAATGAAGGGGGCTTCCTTGATGACGAATCCTTGGGATTCCTGCAAACCCTCAGGCCGCTGAACCCGTACGGATGGAGCAAGCTCAGTGTCGACAAACTGATTGCTAAGGACAAAATGCGGCATTCACTTTCGAGTCAGGTGGTGGGATTGAAATTCTTTAACGTTTATGGTCCAAATGAGTATCACAAAGGTGGACAAAAGAGTGTGATCCCCCAATTTTTCAAGCAGTATCAAGAGGTGGGTTACGCCAAACTTTTCATCACGAACGGGGCCAAAAGGGATTTTGTATTTGTGGATGATTGTGTGGATGTGATGATCTGGATGCTCGAACATCCTCAGGTCAGCGGACTTTTCAACGTCGGCACCGGTGAGGCAGCCACCTTCGAAGATGTGGCTGAATGTGTGGCAAAATCCATGGGCATTGAGCCCAACATTGAGCATATCGAGATGCCTGAAGGTCTCGCTCGCCAATATCAGTTTTTCACGCAATCCTCTACCGAAAAATTGCGTTCTGTAGGATACCCTCATCAGATGCACAGCATCCATCAGGGTGTCGAAAAATATGTAAAAGAGTTTTTACTGAAAGGCGACGACCTGAAATACAGATAAAAAAGGTCCTCATATTCGTTTTTTACACGAAAAAGTCACCCGCCGAACGTCATTACAAAAGTGGTGTTTGGGCGGGTGCTTAGTGTAAGCGTACCGCCCGAAAGGCGCATGATCTGTCGGGAGATACTCAATCCGATGCCCGAACCGCCGCTTTTGGTGGTGAAGAACGGGATAAAGATGCGTTCCTCGACCGCCGGCGGGATGGGGTCGCCGCTGTCGGTGACTTCGATGACGACATCCTCGCGTTCGTTGAGGAAAGCCCGGACTTCCACCCAGCCGTTTCTCCCCTCTCCTATCGCTTCCACCGCGTTCTTCAGCAGGTTGTTGAGCACGCGCCCGACGAGGTTTTCGTCGGCGTGCAACAGCATATCCTCCGGTATCGCCGACCATCGGAAATCGATACGATGGTTTTCAGGTATCCCTTGTGCCAACCGCACGGTGCGTTCCACCAGTCCTCGCACGTAAAACAGTGACGGCGATGGTGTTGGAATGTGCGTAAACTGCCGGTACGACTCTACAAAACCCTCGATGCCCGTACCGGTGGAGTGAATCACGTCTAATCCTTTGTAAAGCTCCGAAGTCTTGTCGGGCACCAGCTCGCGCAAACTATCGCTCAGCGAGGTGATGGGGCTGACGGCGTTCATGATCTCGTGGGTAAGCACGCGAGTAAGCGATATCCACGAGTCTATCTCCTTATTGTCCAGCTCATTGCGAATGTCGTTGACGGCCATAATACGGACGTTACGGTCGCGGATGCGACTTTGGGAGATCTGGATGGAGAGTTGACGGGTATTGTCGCCGTCGTGAAGGGTGACGGTGCGGACATCGCCCGCCGCAGAGACGAGTAGCGCGTCCGCCAGCCCGTCACTGACTTGGTCGAGCTGCCGCAGGTGGGTCAGTACGGGGAGTCCGAAAAGCGCGGCAGCGGCCTTGTTAGTCTGCGTGACGAAGCCTTGCTCGTCGAACGCCACGATGCCGGTGCGCACGTTCTCCAGAATCTGCGCGTAGTAGCGCTCCTTGTCGATGGTCTCCTGACGGGTGCGGTTCAGCATGTCGCGGATGCGGTTCAGCGACTCGGCGAGCACGCGGTCGCCCCGCCGTCGGCCCTGCTCCGGGAAGGTGAAACTGAAATCGCCCCCCGCCACCGCCTCCGACAGGAACTTGATGCGGTTCCTATTCCGCCGGTTACGCCGAATCAGAAGCCACGTGGTGGCACCCCACGCGACCACCATTCCTATGACTATAATCGTTATCATCGTTTCATTCATCGTTATTCATCGTACCATTCATCGTATCATTCATCGTATCATTCATCGTATCATTCATCGTATCATTCATCGTCATCCGCCCAGGGCTCGCTAACGCTCACCATGGGCTGACATAGGTCGGGCTTTCAGCCCTTTTTGGAATATTCATCGTATCATCCCATCATCCCATCATCTCATCATCCCATCATCCCATCATCGCATCATCGTAAAAAACGATTGAGCCTGAGCAAATTGTCATTAATCAATGCAGGCGGAAGCTCGTAATTCTTTTGGAGATTGAGGTTTTCGTCATAAACCTTGATGTAACCACCCCCTCCCTTCTCAATAATATGGCCGTCTTCCGTGATAAAAGCATAGTTCAGGTCATTGCCAATGCCAACAATATGCCATCCTCTCGAGGTGCTGTCTTGAAGATATTGTCCCATCGAGTAGTCACTTGGTGGGTTACTGACCCCTAGGGCAAGGTTCAAAAGTGTGGGCACAACGTCGTAGTGGGTAGTACGATACGTGAGTGTCTTTCCCTTCACCGAAGGATAGTGCAAGATGAGAGGCACTTGTATCTGGTATTTCGTATAATTGCCGGCATGTCCCCAATAATTCTTTTTGTTCTCGTTGAATTCTTGCCCATGGTCACCCGTGATGATGAGGATCGTGTTGGTCAACTGATCATGCTCTCGTAGATTATCAATCACCAAACCTATTAAGGAATCGACTTGATAGACACAATTTTTGTAAAGGTTGAAGAATGGAATAGGGTCCAGATTGTTGTTCAGTATGGAATAGTTGGGATACTCCCAAGCAGGTTGAAAACGGGTGTTTTTATCCAAAGGAAGATACATCGCATGAGCCAAATCGTAAAAAAGGAATGAGAACAAAGGGGTCTGATTCTGCAACCTTTCGGGCAGTTCGTTCAGGAAATTTTGCGTCAGATTACAGTCTCGATCGTAAGGTGATTCTCCCTCTGTGGTTGTGTGGAGATTATCCATTCCTTTGAAAAACATTCGGTCGAAAGGCGGATTCTGGAACGTGGCAGAGGGATAAATCTGGATATTGTAGTTATTGTTCTGCAACTGCTCTATCAGTACCGGCTTCATATTGGAGTATTCAAAGCTTTTCCAATAGTATGAGGGAAGCCCGGTAAAGAGTCCGAAAATACCGCCGCTTGTTCCATTGCTGCTACTTAAATGATTCGCATAGTGTTCCGATTCCTCTTTGAATTTCCAAAGGTTGGGCATGCATTCCGGAGTTAATGCGGTAAAATTCCAGGAATCGATGACGATGAGAATGATATTGGGGCGTTCTTGTGAAGAAGTGTCGCACTGTAATGCCGTAGCGGGGTATGCCATCTTCGACCAGTTGTCCTTTATATTGACCGTGGATATCTCCTCTTGGTCAATGATCCCCCATTTGTCCAAAAGAGAATTCATGCTGATGGGGAAATAGTAGGGAATGAAGGAGTCGCTCTCCAATATCGAGACACGAAGTGTAGCGGCTCCATAAACGTGGAGACCCTGAGAAACAAACATCACAGCGAGAAACGATAACAGCGAGCCAACATAGAACTTTTGGTGGCGAAAGCTTTTTCTTCCCAAAAACTGAGCAAGACGATACAGAAGGTATATGACAAGACAAACCGTTATGAAAATCAGTACAACCAACAAATACATCCAAAAGGACAAAACAAAAATATCTTTGGCACCTTTGGAGAACAGCATGTCGAGGACAAAACCGTTGATATGAAAATGATAAATTTGGAAAACAAACCGGTTGATGACGAGAATGAAAGCGATAACGACATAAATAGTCCCTAGAATGGCTGCATTGACCTTGGGGTTCACTCCCAACAAGGTAAGGGGCACAAAAAGGAGAAGAAAGGGAATCAGGACAATCATTCCTGCATGCATCAACGAAGAGAAGAAGAAATAAAGCCAACCTGCAAAGTCCATAAAAGAGCTGTCACCTGCTCCCAGGATATACGAAAAGAGCAGCAATCCGATGGCAATAGCGGACAGAAGTACAAAAATAGCACCTGTTAGCAAAATATTCTTTTTATTATCATTCATCTTTTACCATATTTCGCTTTGATTCCGTAAAATAATCTCAATTTCATCCGGCAACGGATACCCAACGTTCACCCAGACTTGTTTGTCTCTTTCGTTACCCCACCAACTGCTAACTGCTAACTACTAACTGCTAACTAACTATATTCCGTACTTCTTCATCTTGTTATACAGCGTCTGCCTCGTGATGCCCAGCGTGCTGGCCACCGCGGAGAGGTTGCCGCCGCATTTGGCGATGCTCTTTCGGATCATCTCGGCCTCCATCTCTTCCAAGGTGGTGACTTCCTGCATCTTGTCTTTGGACTGCGAGGCGGTCAAGCGGAAGTCGTGTTCGTAGAGTTCGGTGCCGTCGCAGACAATGACCGCGTGCTCCATGGCGTGTTCCAGCTCACGGATGTTGCCGTACCAGGGATGGCCGGTGAGTTTGCGGGCAGCTTCGGGACTCAACCTCAACGCGGGTTTATGGTACTTTTCGGCAAATTGTTGCAGAAAGCGTTCCGCGAAGGGCACGATATCCTCGGAACGCTCACGCAGGGGCGGAATCTCCAGATGGATGGTGTTGACGCGGTAGTAGAGGTCCTCGCGGAACTCGCCACGCAACACCTTTTCGTCAAGCTTCTGGTTGGTGGCGCAAATGAGCCGAAAATCAACCGGGACGTTCTTGTTACTGCCCACGCGGGTGACCGTGCGGTTTTGGATAACCGTCAGCAGCTTAGCCTGTTGCGGGAAGGCGAGGTTACCGATTTCGTCGAGGAAGAGGGTGCCGCCGTCGGCCTCCTCTATCTTGCCTGCGCGGTCGGTCTTCGCGTCCGTGAATGCGCCTTTCACGTGCCCGAAGAGTTCGCTCTCGAAGAGGGTCTCCGTAATTGCGCCCAAATCCACATTGACGAGCGGTTTCTCGCTGCGCAATGAAAGCTCGTGTATCGCTTTGGCCAGTAACGACTTGCCCGTCCCGTTCTCACCGGTGATGAGGATAGAAGCATCTGTGGGGGCAATCTTCTCCACCATGAGCTTCAGCTCCTGCATGGCGGCGCTGGTACCCCAGAAGGGGACGGCGGAAACGGATTTCTCTGAGCGTTTCGGCGCGGTGTGAGGGGTGCAGGCGCGGGTGAGGGCCGCGATGAGACGGTCATTGTCCCACGGCTTCACCACGAAGTCGGCGGCGCCCTCCTTCATGCCCGCCACGGCCAGTTCGATGTCGGCGTAGGCAGTGAAAAGCACCACGGGCAGCAGCGGGTAACGGCTTCTGATTTCGCGAAGCCAGAAAAGACCCTCGTTGCCGGTGTTGAGCCCGGCGGAGAAGTTCATGTCGAGCAGGACAACGTCCGGCGGGGTCGCCTCCAGCTGTCGCAGCAGGGTGTTGGGCGACGGCAACGCGACCACCTGCCGGAACTCGCGTTCCAGCAGCAGTTTCAGCGCGGCGAGGACGTTGCGGTTGTCGTCCACTATGATGATGGTTCCGAGCATCGTTTCAGTTTTTCGTTATCGTTCCTGTAGCCACCACACTGCGCTTCGCTTGTATGGTGTTAATTGCGCTATCGCGCGTTTTGCCTCTCCGAGGCTGCTCAAGGAATATATTCATAATTAATCATTCATCATTTCCAAAAATCGCGCCAAAAATAGAAAATATTTCAACATCAATGGTATAGCGATGAATTGCCGTTGCAATCGTGTCAAAAAAAGAGACAGCGGTGTCAAAAAATTGGACGGAAAGCTACTGCCGCACCAACTGATTGCAGAACGCCTCCAGCTCCTCCTTCGATGAATATTCCTTCATGATGAAGAAGCCGCCGGTGCTTATTCCACATTTGATTTCCCAGTCTTGAATCTGCTTGCCGTTAAGGTAAAGTGCAGCATGGTGGCCCTTTATCTCGTTGGTGAATCGGTACCATTGCTGGCTCGCCTCAGGAGTCAACTTCAC
>Ga0310690_10008657_pt1 | contig 12877 bp, 9 predicted proteins | sample AusTroGonzalo_MG_2_FD_207661 | JGI IMG/M metagenome (GOLD analysis project Ga0310690, IMG submission 207661) | Bovine rumen microbial communities from tropical cattle in Woodstock, Queensland, Australia - Gonzalo_04 (v2) (version 2) | ecosystem: Host-associated > Mammals > Digestive system >...
ACCATTTACAGAACCTGGCTACGCTCCTGTTTTCCCTATGGCAATGTTCACATATCATTATTCTACATCTTTTTCTATTTTCTGCATCATTTCCGAAGGTCTGAAACTGAAATTATCAACATCTGGATTGCTGACATTCAACAGACTTGGACTATAGATGATAAAGTCAAGGACAAAGATGAGTGCCAGAACACTCCACAGTACATAATGGAGCACACTCTCACCACTGATTGAACGCACCTGATCAGTCACATCATTCAGCAAGCCAAACTTTGAACCCTTGAATCTGTAAGACTTTGTCTTGAAGGTGTAATACAGGGGTTCCAGAAGTGTTGACTTGATATCATTATCCAGCACCTCGGTAATCAACTTGTTATCCGCTTTCTGATCTCCCCTGAAGTCAGTGAGATGACAAACAAGGATATACACCAGCGTAATGGCAACAATTGCCAAGTTGAAATAACCCGGATGCGACTGGTTGATATACTTTAATATTATAATAGGTATAAACGATGACAAGGCGCCTAGCAATCCCCAGAGACATGAGAAGACGAAATCATATCCCCTAAAGTAGGCGCGTGTACCTACAATCAAGGCAGTCATACCACCCAATGGAAGACCTATACATAAGAAAGTATGGTTTAACAGATAGTGCGTATCTTTCACGCCAAAGATGATAACCAAGAGAAGCCACAATCCGCTCAACACATAGAATGATGTTCGCCAGATGTTCTCCCTTGCCTTGGCTCGTGCCCAGTTGTCACGCACATCCTTTACTCGTCCTGATGTTTCCTCGCGGGCAGCAACGAAACGCTTGTAATATGGCTGAGAAGCATCTATCTTTCCCAGGGTCATCAGCCAATCCTCCAAAGTATGTTCGTAAGCATACTCTGCAGAGAAGTCAGCAAACGGGTCTTCATGATAGAACGCGGCCATCCACTGAGCAAAGGAACCATTACGTAATTCATTACGATACTGGGACAAGTTCTGGGTATCGAGATTCCTACCGTCCGACAGCTCCGTACCGTCAGGCATCAGATAGGTTGGTGTTTGCCCAAGGATACGACAGAAACGATACAGGGCCGTCTTGGCATCATACGCCCCCAAGCGTTCACGATTCTCCTCGCTCTTAAAGTCGAAACAGCGGTTATGCTCATTATACATCTCAGTCCAACCATGTAACTGTGCATAATATGAGAATCTTCCGCCAACTTCGAGCATATCCTTCATCTCCTCCCTGAACTCCTGGTCGCTGAGATGTTGAGCATCCTTCAGGCGCTTGGCCAACTGCTCGCCCACCTGCATCGGCGTAAATGCATTCTGCAAGTCGTAAGCCGATTCGCGATCTAGATTATATAATACCTTATAGGCTAACGCTGAAGAATAAGGCTGGCCCTGCGTCATTATACGCAGACTCTCACAGGCCATGTGGTCCTCATGACTATACATCCATGAGAGCAGTCGGCCATCAGTGAGCGAGTGCCAATCGTCCTCTGTCAATAACTCACGGCCGAAGGCTTTTACAATCTCCTTGATATTTGAAGATGGGTATTTCGCCATCAGCGGTATCTCCGGGTCTATCTCAAACACCAGACGCATGATAGACACTCGCATATCGCTTTTGTCTGTCTGGCGGAAATACGAACGGATACGATCTATATCGCACTTTGTATGTGATTCCAAATAGAGGAACAAGGAATCGTTGGGATTACTCAACAGAACACTATAGTCGGTTTGGTAACTTAGCAACGAAATAGCGATACTGTGTACATCGTCACAAAGATTTCCCTTCACATCCTTATACGGATAAGTGGGCTCCATCATGTAGACTGCCGACATCAGACCTGCCTTCTGGTCTACAGGATAACGATTCACGACGATATCCTTCACAATGGTGCTGAGCTTCTCATTTCCACACGACTCCAACCAGTTGCCTATCTTACCATTATACAGATAGCCAATGGCCAGTTTCTCGTTATCAAGAAGCATGGGAACCAATTCGTGGATATTATCTGCTACGAGATTCTTGTCAGGATCAACAATGAAACTCTTGTACTTCAGGAATGGCGATGAAAGATCCACCTTCGGACTTCCGCCTTCAAACCACTGCTCTACCTCATCATAGCCCCAACGGTTTATCGGATTAACCACCGTCAAGCCCTGCACAATCATCTTCACCCGCTCTGGCAACTCATTGATGTGCGGAAGACGTCCTTCATTCTTCTGACGCATCATCACTCGCTCATTGGTACTCATCGGGTTTTCACCCAACCAGAGTGCCATCAGGCAGATACCTAGTGAATAGAAATCGGCAGCAGGCGAAATCTCCACCACACCATCAATCACGTCTGAATACATCTCAGGTGCAGCGTAAATCGGTGTTCGTGCCTGAGTCGTCCTATGGGCTTTGCCATCCTGCTCCAACATACTGGAGATACCGAAGTCACCCAACACCAACTCAGTATGTTCCTTATCGCGGAAGAAGAAATTGCTGGGTTTGATGTCCTTATGGAGAATATTGCACCCATGACAATAGGCCAGAGCAGCAGCTCCCTGAAGGGCTATACGACGGAACTTGTCCAAATCGCCACCCAGCTTATAATCGGCCATCGTACCTCCCTGCAGGTATTCCATCAACTCATAATAACGATGCTTGCCGTCGACATAGGTCTTGCCATAGTCGAATACGCGGACTATCATCTCAAAGTCGAAGTTCAGAACAGTCTGCAGGATATTCTTGTTGACGTCAAAGTTCGGATAATAAATCTTCAGGACGAACTCCTCGCCATCTTTTTCTACGAGGAAGACCTGAGCCTCGCCTGAGTTGTCGCTCAGACACTGGATATTTCTATATCTGTTGCCTTTCAGCAGGAAACTGTTGTCTGTAACATCTTCCTGCTTGGTTGCTTTCATGTTATCAGCCCTTACCGTTCCATCCAGAGAGGTACTCGTTACACGTATGGTGCCCTCAAGAGTTGCCGGACGTATCGTTCCATCCATATTTGCCGGACGCATCGTACCATCCAGGTTTGCCGGGCGCATAGTACCGTCAAGACTTGCTGGACGCAATGTTCCATCAAGACTGGCAGGACGCATGGTGCTGTCAAGGTTTTCGGGACGTATAGTTTTATCGGTACTCATTAGTTATCGTCTTTTATTTCTTTTCTTGTATTCTTTCCAAGGATAATCCACTTACCACCCATCTGAGGTTTGGCACATCCGCAAGGACTGGAGTGAAGAGCATGCTTGAAGTTGCACTCCCAAGCCAGTCTCACGCCCTGAGGCTTGCAAGCCATCGCATAGTTTCTTACCTGGGCGGGCTTGGGCTGAGGTGCCTGGGCCATCTTCTCGAGAATAGCTGCAAGCTGGTCAAGACGCTCCTGCTTCTTGGCATTATACTCTTCTTTACCCATGCGTTTGTTCTTCGACTCGGGTATAACGGGATTAACAATTCCTCTGTCTTCTGCCAGAAGTTTCAGAACGCGCTCACGAAGTTTGATATTCTTCTGGTCGCGAAGCACGTCACGTTCTGAACTGTACGGAAGCGTCATCTCCATCTGCTGAATCTCATTGGCAAGACGCTGCATTTCCTTATACTCTGGCAATTCTCTGATTCTCTCCATCATCAGCTGGGCCTCTTCTGTCAACGGTGTGCCACACTGCTTACAGAATGAGAAGTCATTCAAGGTATGACATACAGGACATACGATACCACCTCGCGGACTTCCGCACTCTGGACAGAAAGCTTCCTGACCAGTCAGGTGTGCTCCACAGAAAGAGCAGATATCAGTTCGGATATAATGACGACAGGTCTCACAGAAATCAGCATCGGGCTCAAGTGGTGCGCCACAATTGGGACAGGTAGTCATACCTATCGGATTTCCGCAGGAAGCACAGAAGAGCGCATCAGGATCGTTCACGGTTCCGCAATGCGGACACTGCACACCATTGGCCGCATTCATCTGCATCGCCTGTTGGGTGTCGACTTCTTCCGTACGCTCTCTAGTTAGCTCCTCATGCTGCAGTTGCTGAGAGGCTCTGTCAGTTCGTTCTGGGTTTTGCGTAATATCATCAAACATACTAACACGTGTTTTAACTTATAAGTTAGGTGCAAAATTAAACAAAAAAACTTAATATACAAAAAAAACCGCCGTAAATTTACATTTACGACGGCATTTTTATGTTTTTTGGTGTCAAATTACCACAATTGGAGGCGTTCTGACTTGGGGATAAACATTTTATCGCCCTCTTTCACACCAAAGGCATCATACCACGCATCGACATGGGGAAGTGCTCCATTTACACGCCAGCGACCCAGTGAATGAGGATCGCTTTTGGTGCGATTGCGAATCTCAGCCTCTGTGATATTTCCTGCCCAGACTCCTGCATAGGCATGGAAGAAACGCTGATCGGCTGTCAGGCCATCCTTCTCGCCAAGAGGCTGACGCTTCGTGGCATTCTTATAAGCGGTCCAAGCTACCTGCAGACCTCCGTGATCAGCCAGGTTCTCACCCAGTGTCAAACGTCCGTTAGCCTTCAAATCGGGCAATACGTTGATGGCTGAGAAGAAATCGGCATACTTATCAGTTCTGTCTGTAAAGTTCTTTCCATCCTCTTCTTTCCACCAGTCCTTCATGTTACCATCCTTGTCAAAACGACGGCCCTGATCATCGAATCCGTGAGTCATCTCATGACCAATCACCACTCCGATGGCACCATAGTTAAAGGCATCATCGGCTGTAGGCTCAAAGAACGGATACTGAAGGATTCCTGCAGGGAAGCAAATCTCGTTGGTGGTAGGATTATAGTAGGCATTCACCGTCTGAGGAGTCATATGCCAGTCGTCACGATCCACAGGCTTGCCCACACGATGCTCAATAGCCCAAGCCTGCCAGAACTTGGTGCACTCCTGCATATTCTCGTAGTAAGACTTCTCTGGATCAATCTGAAGACCAGAGATGTCCGTCCACTTATCAGGATAACCCACCTTTACATAGAAGGTATTCAGCTTCAGCAAGGCGTTTACCTTTGTAGAGTCGTCCATCCAATCCTGAGCAGCAATGCGCTCGCCAAGTGCTATCTGAAGATTCTTAATGAGCGTTATCATACGCTGCTTCGATGACTCTGGGAAATACTTCTCTGCATAGATCTTTCCAAGGGCCTCACCCATCACGCGCTCCACCTGACTGGTACTACGCTTCCAAAGCGGATGATTCTCCTTACGACCAGACATCACACGACCTCTGAAATCGAAGCTTTCTGCAACTGTGGCATCGCTGAGGTAATTAGCCGAACCAGAGATAGCGCTCCACTCCAGCACGTCACGATACTCAGCAGGCTTCATGCTGCCCACCAGTTTGTTAGCGCCCTCCAGGAATTCTGGCTGACCCACAACCATCTCCTGAATAAACTTCGTATCCACAGCCAAGGCCTTAGCCAGCTTCTCCAGAGGCAGATTGGGATATTTGGCCACAAACTCCTTCAGTGTCATCTTGTTATAATTGGCCTCCGGATCACGAAGCTCTGTGCGCGAGCGACTTACCTTAGCCAACTCCGTCTCCACCTTCATGATGTTCTGCATCTTCTTCGTAGCAAGACTCTTGCTAAAGCCGAAAAGCTGGAACATCTTCACCACGTGCTTCTTGAATGCCTCACGAATCTCTGTGGTAGCCTTGTCGTTATCGAGATAATACTCCTTCTGATTCAGCGACAGACCACTCTGATAGATGTTCAGAATATTCTGAGTGGCATTCTTGTCATCGGCTCCGAAACCAGCATAGAAGAACTCCTGCTCTCCATAGGGAGCAAGCTCCAGCTGGATGTCGAGCAACTGCTTGTTGGTCTTGGCTGCCTCCAGACGCTTAATCAGAGGCATCACAGGAGCTACACCTTCCTGATTGCGACGTGTAGAGTCCATGGCCAACTTGTAAAGGTCGCTGAGCTTCTGCTCTATCGTACCTTTTTCATAACTATTGTTCAGGAGTTCGGAAAGGATGCCGTTGATACGCTTGTCGTTGTTCTCCTGTAAACGGTCAAAGCTGCCATAACGCGAATAAGCAGCTGGCAGAGGGTTCTTCGTCATCCATCCGCCACATGCATACTGATAGAAATCATCGCCAGGGCGCACGCTGGTGTCGAAGTCTGTTCTGTCGAGACCCGACTTGAGTGGCTCCTGAGCCATCGTCATCAAGGAAATTGATGCCATGGCCATCATTGTTACAATTTTTTTCATAAATCTATTATTAGTTTATAATTGGGTAATCTCTTCAAGCGTCTCGCTGAGTTTCTCCCAGCGATCCACCTCTTCGTCGAGGGCTTTCTTCGTCGAGGTGTATTCCGATACGAGTGTCATATCCGAGGCGTTCTCAGGAATCATCAGCAACTCGTCGAGCTCCTTCAGGCGCTTTTCCATCTTCTCGATCTTCTGTTCCGACTCCTTCACAGCCTTTTCAGCACGATTCTTACGTTTCTGAAACTCCTTATGTTCGGCATAGCTGAGGGCTTTGGAAATTGTTCCCTGATTGTTCCCATGGGGGGAACTGGGAGTTTCCCCGGAGGAAACTGCCGGTTTCCCCGGAGTAAACTGGGAGTTTCCTCGAAGTAAACTATTGGTTTCCTTCGGGCTCTTCCCTAGTTCGCTTAACTCAGTTATCTTCTTTGCCTGGAGGAAATCGTAGATGCCGCCTAAGTGCTCTCTTACCTTGCCACCTCCGAACTCATAGACCTTCGTTACCAGACCATCGAGGAACTCACGATCGTGGCTCACGATGATGGCTGTTCCGTCGAAGGCCTTGATGGCCTCTTTCAGCACATCCTTCGAGGGCATATCGAGATGGTTGGTGGGCTCGTCGAGAATCAGCAGGTTCACTGGTTCCAAGAGCAGACGGATCATCGCCAGTCTACTGCGTTCGCCACCACTCAAAACCTTTACTTTCTTGTCTGATTCCTCGCCACCAAACATGAAGGCGCCAAGGATATCGTTGATGCGAAGACGGATCTCGCCCTTCGCTACGTTGTCGATCGTCTGGAAAACAGTCAGGTTTTCATCGAGCAACTGTGCCTGATTCTGGGCAAAATAGCCTATCTGGATATTGTGGCCCACCTTCAGTTCGCCAGTATATGGAATCTCGTCCATGATACACTTCACGAGAGTTGATTTTCCTTCGCCGTTCTTTCCCACGAAGGCCACTTTCTCGCCTCGTTTGATGGTGAGCGTCACGTGGTCGAAAACTGTGTGAGCGCCATAGTCCTTACGCACCTCGTCGCAGATGATGGGATAGTCGCCACTTCTCAGGCAAGGCGGGAACTTCAGATGCATCGCAGAGTTATCCACCTCGTCGATCTCGATGGGCACGATCTTCTCCAACTGCTTGATCTTCTGCTGAACCTGAACAGCCTTCGTGGCCTGATAGCGGAAGCGCTCGATGAAGGCCTTCATATCAGCCACTTCCTTCTGCTGGTTTTCGTAGGCCCGAATCTGCTGCTCGCGACGTTCCTTGCGCAGAACCACGTATTCGTTGTATTTCACCTTGTAGTCGACCACCTGTCCGCAAGAGATTTCGAGTGTTCTATTCGACACATTATTAATAAATGCGCGATCGTGGCTCACCAGCACCACAGCACTCGACGACTGGGCCAGGAATTGCTCCAGCCATTGGATCGACTCGATGTCGAGGTGGTTGGTGGGCTCGTCGAGCAGGAGCACATCGGGTTTCTGCAGGAGTATCTTCGCCAACTCGATACGCATGCGCCAACCTCCAGAGAATTCAGAGGTGGGGCGATCGAAGTCCGAACGCAGGAATCCAAGTCCGATAAGTGTTCTTTCGAGTTCTGCCTCGCGACTCTCTGCCCCCATCATCATATAGCGTTCATGTTCTGTGGTGTATTTCTCAATCAGCGCCAGATAGCTCTCACTCTCATAGTCCGTACGCTCAGCCAACTCCTGGTTCATCTTGTCCAGACGTTGCTTCATCTTCGTGATGTCAGCAAAAGCCTTCTGGGCCTCCTCGCGCACCGTTGTATCATCCTGCAGAACCATCACCTGAGGCAAGTATCCTATCCTGCAATCGTTGGGGATACTCACATTGCCAGCCGTAGGTTTCTGTTGTCCGCAAAGTATCTTCAGCATCGTCGACTTGCCAGCGCCGTTCTTGCCAACAAGGGCAATACGGTCTCTGTCGTTGATGACAAAGCTCGCATCAACGAACAACGGCTTAACGCCAAACTCCACTTTTAATCCTTCTATCGAAATCATCGCTTGTCTACATATTTATAACCTGTGAACTGCTCTTTCGGAAAGCACAGCATCTCGTCTGTAATGCCTCCCGACTTGAAGTCAGATATCTTGATGGTGGTCCAAATGAAAGCTACTTTGATGCGAAGGCGAATCGGATGATAAGTCTGCCGCTCCACCAGCGCATGGATCTCCTTCATGCCTTTCTTGCCCTTCTTGGCCTTCAGTGTCAGCATCAGTCCTTCAGGATCCTCGGCTACACTATACTCATAATTGTCGGGCTCGAACTTGAACTTCTGCGAATACTTGTCCGACTTATTGTTCTTGGCATTATGAACCTCCACCTCTTTTTTCTTTCTCTTAACCTTGAGTACGAGTTTTCCATCATTCCATGAGGTTACCCTCGAATCCTGGAATTTGCTCTTCTTACCTTTGTACCAGATGGTACCGTTGGTTTTATAAATGCCAGTTATATTCACGTCATAATGCAACGATGCCCCCTGCTCGCCAAACACTTGTTGGTAGGCCTGGTTGAAAATTCGTCGTGCCTGACGTGAGTTAGGTGTGTCTTCTGCATGTACCGAACAGAGTACTGCTATCAGCATCAACACCATCAAAACAATCTTTTTTCTCATCTTTTTTCAGTTTCAAGCTGCAAAAGTACTAATTTCTCATGAAAATACATTATTTTTGCACACAAATTAACGAATTAAAAGGCATACATATGGAAAAGAACATCTTCGCGCAACTGATTGCCAGCGCCCTGAACCTTCAGGAACGGGCCGTAGGTGCTACCATCGCATTGTTGGAGGAAGGCTGTACCATCCCGTTTATCTCCCGTTACCGCAAGGAACGTACTGGAGGACTCGACGAAGTACAGATAGCCGCCATCAGCGACCGATACGAGAAACTACAGGAGATACAGAAACGCAAGGAAACGGTTATCAAGACCATTACCGACCTTGAGAAGATGACGCCTGAACTGGAAAAGCGCATTCACGATTGCTGGGATGCCACAGAACTCGAGGACATCTATCTGCCTTACAAGCCCAAACGTCGCACTCGTGCCCAAGTGGCTCGCGAGCAGGGACTGGAGCCTTTGGCCAAGATACTTCTGCTTCAGCGTGAACGCGATCCAGAACGCGCCGCAGAGCGTCAACTCTCAACTCTCCACTCTCAACTCTCAACTGAAGAAGCCCTTAAAGGTGCCCAGGATATCATTGCCGAAACTGTCAGTGAGGATGAGCGCTCACGTCAGCAACTCCGTAATGCCTTCAGTCGTCAGGCCTTCATCACCTCGAAGGTCGTGAAGGCTAAAGCTGATACTGACGAAGCTGCCAAATACTCAGACTACTTCGATTGGGAAGAGCCCCTGAAACGTTGTTCCTCCCATCGTTTGCTGGCCATGCGTCGTGGAGAGAGCGAAGGCATCCTCCGCATCAGCATCTCGCCTGATGACGAGGAAGCCGTTGATCGTCTGAAGCGCCATTATGTCTATGGCAACACCCCATGCGGAAAGTTGGTGGCTGAAGCTGTGGACGATGGCTATAAACGATTGCTCAAACCAGCTATCGAAACTGAGTTTGCTGCTCTTAGTAAGGAGAAAGCCGATGAAGAGGCCATCCGTGTTTTTGCAGAGAACCTGCGCCAACTGCTGCTTGGTGCGCCATTAGGTCAGAAGCGGGTTATGGGCGTCGACCCAGGATTCCGTACTGGTTGCAAGGTGGTGTGCCTCGATGCTCAGGGCAATCTGCTCCATCATGAAGCCATCTTCCCCCACCCGCCTGTGAACAAGCGTACCGAGTCGGCTCTTGCCATTCAAAAGATGATTCAGAAATACCAGATAGAAGCCATTTCCATCGGTAATGGCACAGCCAGTCGCGAGACCAACAATTTCATCAAAGATGTTCTGGCTGGCAGATTCAATATCGACACCAAGAAACAAACTGAGACTCTCAAGCCTCAGGTCTTTACGGTTTCTGAGGATGGTGCCTCCGTTTATTCTGCTTCGAAGATCGCTCGCGATGAGTTCCCCGATGAGGATGTTACCGTTCGTGGAGCCGTATCCATAGGTCGCCGACTCATGGATCCGTTGGCGGAACTGGTGAAGATTGATCCCAAGAGTATCGGCGTTGGCCAGTATCAGCACGATGTAGACCAGACCAAACTCAAGCATTCTTTGGATCAGACCGTCGAGAGTTGTGTAAATCTGGTAGGCGTGAACCTCAACACGGCCTCACAGCATCTGCTGATGTATGTCAGCGGCCTTGGTCCCACCCTCGCCAAGAACATCGTAGACTATCGTCGTGATAATGGAGCATTCACCTCTCGTGCCCAACTGAAGAAAGTGCCTCGCCTTGGACCCTCCGCCTATCAGCAGTGTGCAGGTTTCCTGCGTATTCCTGGGGCCAAGAACCCTCTCGATAATTCGGCCGTTCATCCTGAGAGTTATGCTGTTGTAGAGCAAATGGCGAAAGATCAGGGTTGCTCTGTGACCGACCTTATTAATAATAAGGAAAAGCGCGAGGCCATCGACATCAAGCGCTATGTATCTGATGAAATTGGTATTCCCACTCTTACTGACATCATGAAGGAGTTGGAGAAACCTGGTCGTGATCCGCGAGAACAGTTAGAGGAGTTTGAGTTCGACAAGAACGTCAACACCATCGACGACCTCGAAGAAGGTATGATTCTGCCAGGCATCGTAACCAATATTACCAACTTCGGAGCCTTTGTCGATATCGGTGTCCATCAGGACGGATTGATTCATATCTCCCAAATAGCCAATCGCCGTATCGCCCACCCCACTGATGTGGTGAAACTTCACCAGCACCTCAAGGTGCGCGTCATCGAGGTTGATCATCGTCGCCATCGCATCTCGCTCTCACTCAAAGGACTATAACACGAAAAAGGCCCCCCGATTTGGGAGGCCTTTTATTGATAAAGACAAGCTTTCTTTACTTTACCTTCTCCACGATGGCCTTGAAAGCCTCGGGATTGTTCATGGCGAGGTCAGCGAGAACCTTACGGTTAATCTCGATACCAGCCTTAGCGAGGTTACCCATCAGAACAGAGTAGCTCAGACCCTCCTGGCGAGCGGCAGCGTTTATACGCTGGATCCACAGGCTGCGGAAGTTGCGCTTCTTGTTACGACGATCACGATAGGCATAGGTCAGACCCTTTTCCCATGTGTTCTTTGCTACTGTCCAAACATTCTTGCGGGCACCGAAGTAACCGCGGGTAAGCTTCAAAATGTTCTTACGCTTTGCTCTTGATGCAACGTGATTTACTGATCTTGGCATAATTCTTCTTACTTTAAAATGTTAGACAATAGGATTAACGGAGACACAACAGGTCGCGTACCTGCTTCATGTTTGACTGATCAACAATCGTTGTACCAACCAAGTTGCGCTTCTGCTTCTTGGTCTTCTTTGTCAGAATGTGGCTGTGGTAAGCGTGACGTCTCTTAACCTTACCTGTACCGGTGAATGTGAATCTCTTCTTAGCACCGGAATTTGTCTTTACTTTTGGCATTGTTTTAAAATTTTAAATTGTTATTAATAATCGGCGGCAACGCATATACCGGGCGCGCCGTCTTCTTTTTCTTTACGGTCCCTGATTCGGCTCCTGAGCTTGTCGAAGGATTATTCTTCCTCAGTCAGCTTCTTCAGCGCATCAGCACTGATCTTGGCATTGGCGAAGAGTCCGCCGTTTGCAGGCATCTCAGTCTCCTTAGTTTCAGCCTGCTGGGCCTTCTTGGCTTCCTTAGCCTCAGCCTCAGCTGCCTCACGGTCGCGAGCCTGCTGACTCTTTTTCTTTTCTCCGGCTTTTTTAGGAGCCAGATAAAGGAACATCTTCTTGCCTTCGAGCGAGGGCATTCCCTCAACCTTTCCTACCTCCTCAAGATCATTTGCGAAACGAAGCAGCAATACCTCGCCTTGTTCCTTAAACAGGATAGAGCGTCCACGGAAGAATACGTATGCACGTACCTTATTACCTTCCTCGAGGAACTCTCTCGCATGCTTGAGCTTGAACTGATAGTCGTGCTCGTCGGTCTGAGGTCCGAAACGAATTTCCTTCACCTCCACCTTCACCTGCTTGGCCTTCATTTCCTTCTGGCGCTTTTTCTGCTGGTAAAGGAACTTGGAGTAGTCGATAAGACGACAAACAGGCGGATTAGCGTTGGGGGAAATCTCTACGAGATCTACGCCCTGTTCGCGGGCCATGTTAAGTGCATCACGGGTGGGGACAACAGACGAACCATCGTCGCCTACGATGCGTACTTCACGTACTCGAATCTGTTCGTTGATACGGTACTGATTCTTCAATTTGTCATTCTTCATCAACTGTTTTTTAGAAAATCGGGTGCAAAATTAATAATTAATTAAGAATTAAGAGTTAAGAATTAAGAAAGAATCTTTTTGTTTATAATTTATTAACATATCTTCTTAACTCTTAACTCTCAACTCTTAACTTTTCAGAAGTCTTTTGTCATTTCTGCTACACGAGCATTTACTTCGTCGATGAACTCCTGAATGGTCTTCACGCTCTGCTCACCACCGCCCTGAGGACGAACGGCTACAGTACCATCAGCAGCTTCTTTCTCACCTACGATCACCATATAAGGAATACGCTTCAACTCGT
>Ga0310690_10008658_pt1 | contig 12877 bp, 7 predicted proteins | sample AusTroGonzalo_MG_2_FD_207661 | JGI IMG/M metagenome (GOLD analysis project Ga0310690, IMG submission 207661) | Bovine rumen microbial communities from tropical cattle in Woodstock, Queensland, Australia - Gonzalo_04 (v2) (version 2) | ecosystem: Host-associated > Mammals > Digestive system >...
AGCCGTCGATCAACAACGACGGCATGATCGTGTACACGCGCTGGGATTACGTGGACCGCGGCTTCAACCAGGCGCACCACGCCTGGATCGCGTACCCCGACGGCCGCGACCCGCGCGAGCTGAACGGCAACACGCGCACGCGCCAGGACGTTGGACCGCACGCCGAGCATTCCGTCCGTGCCATCCCAGGCTCGCGCAAGTACGTGGCAACCGCCGCTGGACACCACACGCTCCAGCGCGGTTCGCTGATCGTGATCGATCCGTCCGTGCCAGACGACGACGCCATGTCGCAGGTGAAGCGCCTCACGCCCGACCAGCTCTTTCCGGAGTCCGAGGCCAACAACACCCTCTACCACCACTCAGGCGCGTATGCCACCGCCTGGCCGCTCTCCGAGACGTACTACCTCTGCGTGTACGACGGCGACGCGAACGTCCAGTACGGGCCCATCGACGCCCAGCGCCGCAAGTACAACATCACGCTCCTCGACGCCTTCGGCAACAAGATCGAGATCTTCGCGCATCCCACTATCTCCTGCCTCGACCCCATGCCGCTCCAGGCGCGCCCGATGCCGCCCGCGATCCCGCACAAGACGCTCGTGGGCCGTCCGCGCCGCGCGGACGGCAGCCTGCCACCGCGCATCCCGCCGGAGGAGCTGCCCAAGACGGCGACTGTGGGCGTGGTGGACGTGTACAACTCGCGCTACGAGTTCCCGAAGGACGTGCCGATCAAGGCGCTACGCGTGTGGCAGGTCCTGCCGAAGGTGGAGCCGTTCGTCGCCATCCCGCGCCTCGGCGTGACGGACGAGCAGCCTGGCCGCCAGTGCCTCGGCACCGTGCCCGTGGAGGAGGACGGCAGCGCTTACTTCAAGATTCCCGTGAACGTGCCCGTCTACTTCCAGGCGCTCGACGCGGACGGATGCGCCGTGCAGACGATGCGGTCTGACACCTACGCCGCGCCTGGCGAGACGCTCACGTGCAACGGCTGCCATGAGGAACGGTCGCGCAGGAGCGCGACCCTCCCGACGGCCTCCCCGAAGGCGATGCGCCGTCCGCCGAGCACGCTCCAGCCCGAACCGTCGGGCTCCCAGCCCTACAACTACCCGCGTCTCGTGCAGGGCGTGCTGAACGCGAAGTGCGTCTCTTGCCACAGCCCAGCGAACGCGAAGTTTGACGCGAAGAAGATGCCCAACCTCACGAAGGGCGACATCGGCGCGAACCCGTTCCAGTTCCACACGTCGTTCGTGGAGCTGATCGCGGGCGGCTACGTGCAGTACTACACGAAGGTGTACAAGGGCAAGGACTGGTACAAGATCGGCCGCCAGCGCGACGACTTCTTCCAGTCGTACTCAGAGCCCGGCAAGGTTGGTGCGCGTGGTTCGAAGCTATACGCGATCCTGAAGGCTGGCCACCACGGCGTGACGCTCTCGCCTGACGAGTGGCGGCGGCTGATCCTCTTCATGGATTCCAACGGCTCATACTTGGCACACGACTACGAGCCGCAGATGCAGCTCGAGGGCCAGGTGATCGAACCAGTGCTGCAGTGAACTTCCGCTACTCTTCCAGCACAACGCGGAAGCCGACGTCGAACACCTTCTGCCACGGCTCGTAGACGAGCCGGTACGAGCTGGTGCCGTCGCGCGGACGCGATGCGTACGAGCCGCCGCGCGCCACCTTCGGCTTCTTCGGATCGTTTGCGTTACGCCCATCTCCGTCCACGTAGGGGTACGGCGCGTAGTCGGAGCGCGTCCACTCGCTCGCGTTGCCGTGCATGTCGTAGAGGCCCCAGCGGTTCGCGTTGGCGCGGCCGACGAAGTTGATGTTGAACCAGTCGTCGAGGAAGCGCTCGTCGTGGAGCGGATAGTTCTGCTCGATCTTGAATGGTTTGCGGTTGCGGATGTTGCCGCCGCCATCGAAGCCGACGACCTGGAAGCGCGTGTCGCGGTCGGCGAAGTTGGCGAACTTCGAGAAGTCGTCGTCGAGTCCGCCCCACGGGAAGGGCGTGTCGGTGCCAGACCTTGCGGCCCACTCCCACTGCGCCTCTGTGGGCAGGTCCGCCTTCACGCCGCACGTCTTCGAGAGCCACGCGCAGAACGCCTTCGCCTCGTGCCACGAGATGCGCACGACCGGTTGGCGGCGATGGTTGCCGATGTGGCCGGGGAAGACGTGGTCCTTGCCGAACTCGTCCTGGTAGCGCGAGTCGTGCTCGGGGTCGAACACGTTGTACTGGTCGTTGCGGATCTCCATCTCAGATATCCAGAACGGCTTCGCGATCTTCACGACGGCCTGCGGGCACTCGTCGGGATAGCCGATGGTGCTGCCCATCACGAACGCGCCGGCGGGGATGCGGCGGAAGGTGAGCGACTGCCCGGCGCCGAGCGTCAGCGTCTTCGTGGTGACGGGCGCAATCTCGTCGATGCGGCCGAGCTGCGCGTCGGCAGACTGCAGCACGTTCATCGGCCAGCCCTGGAGGGTGAGTGCCTTGGTGCTTGGTGCTTGGTGCTTGGTGCTTGGTGCGTTGCTCTCGCGCCCATCCTTGCACTTTAGTTCCGCACTCTGCACCAAGCACTTAGCACCAAGCACTTTTTCCTGTTCCGCACCAGGCACCAAGCACTTAGCACTAAGCACCTTCTCCATTCTGTTGCTAACGATAGCCCAATATCTGTCATACTCCGCCTCCGGGTTGTCGGGAACGTTGGCGTAGCGCTTCTGTAGCTCTAGGCGGCGCTCCACCTGGCTGGGCACGCATGCGTTGACCCACTTGTCGCCCTTGATCTCCGGCGGATTCCACTTGCCGATGAAGGGCGCGTTGAGGTCGATCCACTCGTAGATCTTCATCCACTCTGCGTCGGCGAGCTTCACGCCCTTGTGCCCCTTGCGGAGCATCTGCACGAGCGGACTTGTCGAGGCATGGTAGTCCATCTGCGGGAGAAGCGTCTCCTCGCTCTCTGGACCAGGGCGGCGGATGTATGGGTGGAGCATCCGGTAGGCGTTCTCTGGCGTGTCCATCACGAGGCGCTTGCCGGAGAGCTCATACTTTGTGAAGATGTCCACCTTCACTTCCTTCGCGCCGCCCTGGTCGGCCTTGGCGAGAGGCGCCTTCTGCGGGTCGCCGTGGCAGGAGAAACAGTTCTTGCGCACGACGGGCCACATCTCGGCCGTGAAGCCCCACGGACGGATACCGTCGGCGTCGGTCGGCTTGATCTTCTGTATCTGGCCCTTGAAGTACTTCTCGTCGGCGATCGTGCGCTTGGTCTGCACGGACGAGCGGTTGTCCTCGTGGCAGCCGGTGCACGAGACGCGCTCGCCCGGCATGCCCACCACCCACGAGCGCATCAGCTGCACGGCCTGTCCCTTCTCGTCGATGGGCTGGAGGGAGATAGGCGTATTCGCGGGCATCTCGAAGCAGCAGGAGCCGTCGGCCTCGATGTCCACGGTGCCGATGATGCGCTTGATGTCCCAGCCGGACTCCACGCGCTCGTTGTATGGCGACTTCCTGTATCCGATCCAGCCGGTGGAGGAGTGGCCGCCGACGTTGTGGTAGTTGTAGTGGTAGCTGAAGAGGCGGAGCTTCTTGACTGTCCCGCGCGGGATGCCGGCGAGGCCGGGGCCGTTGTAGATGTCGGCCACGTGCACGCTGCACGTCGTCTTGCCCTTCACCGAGCGGTCGGGGATGATCGGCGGGCGCTTGCGCGGCACGAGCGGGATGGCCTCGACGAGTAGCCCGTCGTCGGCCTCGGCGATGCGCGTGACGTTGTCGAACACGTCCACGAGATAGAGGCCCATGAGCGCGTCTGGCGCGGCCTTGACTGTGGCGAGGTTGTACTTGGCGTCGAGCGGCCACGGGTGCGAGAAGAAGTACTTGCCGCGCGCGAACTGGTTCTGCGTGTAGGGGTCGGCCATGTCGCCTTCCACGTCCTTGCCGAAGCCTGGGAACTCGTGCACGAGGCCGGTCTTCTCCTTGGGGAACACCTTCGTGGGGATGCGCAGCGTGTGCTTTGGTGGGCCCCAGTCGCGGTCGGGCGGGTCGTACTTGAAGGGATAGGCGCGCGCGAGGGTGGGGTCAACCTGGAAGAAGCGCCCGACCTCGGCTCGGTCGTGGTGGCCGCCGCCGATCATGGTGAGGAGGTGAGGATCGCCTGGCACCGTGCGTGCGCAGTAGAAGAACGTGGGCACGAAGGAGTTAGAACCCCACACGGAGAGCTGGCCGATGCCGTCGGGGTTCATCGTCATGAGCACGCGGCTCCAGTAGTGCGGCTGGTCGGAGTATTCCCAGCGCGTGTAGAGGATGCGGCCGTCGTGCGTGATGTTGGGCGTGTAGTCGCTGTCCTGCTCGTAGGTGAGCTGGCGCACCTCGCCGGTCTTGCGGTCGATGCGGTAGAGGACGGCCATCGGCATGTTGCCGTCCTCGCACGGCAGGAACTGGAACGCGGCCGTGCCGAGCATCACCACTTGGTCCTTGTTGGGCAGGTAGCAGCCGTCCCACCACTGGATGTCGTAGTGGCCGTCCTCAGGCGAAACCAATTGCGGAGTGCTTGGTGCTTGGTGCTTGGTGCTTGGTGCGTTGCTCTCGCACCCATTCTTGCACTTCAGTTCCGCACCAGGCACCAAGCACTTAGCACCAGGCACTTGAATAGCACCAGGCACCTGAATCTCGTATACGCCGAAGAGGTTGTTCGTGCCCTTGTACTGCGTGAAGAGGATGCGGGAGGCGTCGAAGTCGAGGTCGAGGTCGCGCACCACGGATGTGCCGTCTGCAGGCTTGTATATCTCCGTGTACGTGGGCGTGCCGCGCAGGTTGGAGAGGACGACGATCTCGTTCTGGAAGCCCGTGCGCGGCGCGACCATGTGGTTCTCTGCGTTGAGGCCGGTCATGCCAGAGCCGCGTCCGCCGAACGCGCTGCGCGGATTGCCGATCTTGCGGTGGACACAGAGGATCTTGTCGAAGTCGAGGATCGGGTTCGCGAGCATTGCCGCGCGATACCCCTCCACGAGCGCGATCGCCTCTTCCTGCTTCACGGCATCCTTGCCGGCGAGCGCGGTCTGCACGAATTCGCGTTTCGCGATCAAGGCCTCCACGGCGGCGTTGTGCTTGGCCCAGTCGTACTTGGGGTTCGCCTTCAGGTCGGCCATCGCGCGGCGCGCGGCCTCGGGCTTGAAGAGCGCCATCTGCTCGCGCGCGCGACGTACTTCGGCGGCGTCCGGCGCGGCCGAAAACGCGGTTGCGGCGATCAGTCCGCAGACGATTCCAATAAGATGACCTTTCATGATGCCTCCATCGATTAGCAGTTTTCGCTGGTCTTGTGCGAGAAAAGTATATCACAAATCCGCTTGCGCCCGGAGTTGAAGGTGGATAACAAACGGATTTGCTCACGCCTAACGGCGTTCGCGATATCAAGATGTGAGCGGCGTTAGCCGCGAACAAATCCGTTTGTTGAAACCACACAACGATCTATGCGGAAGCTGGCGCCGGGGCTGGCGTAGTTGAACACGAGCTCGGCAAAACTCCCGCTGCCGCCCATCCCGCCGATAAAATATCTCCGCGAAACATTCATCCGTCACATCGCCTTGCGCAATTCCTTGGGTTAAGCATCGAACAGATCGTCGAGCGTCACTTCGGATTGGACTTCTCCTGAATAGCGGTTCTTCGCTAGGCCAAATGTCGTGACATACGTGACATGAACGCTCTTTCGCGTTTTCGTGTCGCGCTTGAATGCGGCACGCTTGTTTCGCATGTCCACATCGTCTCTCGAAGTGATCGCGTATTCCTTCGAGCAAAACTTCATTTCGCATAGATTGACGATTCCGTCGTCCCGATCGATCGCAAGGTCTATTTGCGCACCCTTCTCCGCCTTATCTTGAGGGTGTTCGCATCTCCATGCGTAATTGGAAGAATGCACTCCTCCAATTTGCAACGCCTTCTTGATCTGTTCGACATGCTCAAGGCAGACCAATTCAAAGGACAGGCCCTGCCACGCCATCAACACTGGGGAATCGACTGATGCCGACCAGAACCTTGGATCGCCGTCCCTGTTCTCACGCACGAACCTGAAATGGAAGAGCGTAAAGTTGTCCACGAGCTGGTAGATGGCGTTACGGACTAGTCTCCCGCACATCCGGTACTTGCGGACGAATCCGCATTGTTCGAGTTCGTTCAGGTACTTGGTGAGAGTTCCAGAATTTGAAAGCCTGGTCGCTCGCGCGATCTCGTCCCTCGTCAAACCTTGCCGCCGCGAGCAGAGCGCCTCGACAATCCTGACATACGGAACGTCCTTCGCGAAGAGGGAGGCAAACAGTTCCCCGAATTCTCCCTCCAGACGGTCGTCGCCAGAAAAGAAGAGCGTGTCCATGTTCTGTGCAACGCTCAAGCCGCCCTGCAGGTAGTTCCAATAGTAGGGGACTCCGCCGAGTGCCATGTAGTATTGCGCCAGCTGGTAACGTGTCGCCTCCAATCCCAATGACGCGGCAAGCTCCTCGCATTCCGACAACGTAAACGGATGCAGGGGGATTCTGACCGTCACCCTGTTGTGAAGACCGCCTCGACTGTGAATCACCTTGTTGAGCATCCAGGATGTTGCTGAACCGCAAATTATCAACAGGACGTCCTTGCGGGCCGAGGCCCATGCGTTCCAAAAGTTCTCCAAGGCAGGAATGAAGTTTGCGTTCGGTTTGTCCATCCACGGCATTTCATCGATAAACAGAATTTTCTTGCCGCAGGGGGCGGACTGAACAACCGTCTTCAATTCGTCAAATGCCTGAAACCAAGTCTTGAGGGCAGGGCATTTGAGGTGCCCACTTTCAAAAAGAGAACGGCGAAAACGTTCGAGTTGAATCCTCGTCCCGGAATTTGCCACTCCTGCATGTTGGAACGTAAACTTGGAATTGAAGGTCTCTCGAATAAGAAAAGTTTTCCCAACTCGTCGGCGACCATATACGGCAACAAACTCGGAATGACCGCTCTCCGCAGCTTTCCGCAGCAACTTGATCTCTTTCTTGCGTCCAATCATGTCCAGACCTCGTTATTCTATACAGCACGTGAAGTCTAGCAAATACATCTGTTATAGTCAAGGGTCATCTGTGTTTCGGCAAGACATTTGACTATATCTTGGCGTAATGGCGAGATATAGTCAAAAGTCAGATCGGTTTCTTTTGCCATCACGATGCGCTCTAAACATCGTACTTGCGCACGAAGACCTACCGAATGATGATCACCTATATCAGAAAATTCAGACTTACTCCAATTAAAAGCCGTTATCCGATTTCCCAGCCTGGGCGGACGTATGGCACGAGAAGGGCGTTGGCCTCGTCGCTGTTGGAGAAGCGGCCCTTGGCGGCGTCCCAGTCGAGCTTGCCGGCCACGCGCTGCGAGATGCAGCCGAGCAGGACGGCCTCCGTGAGCGGCACGGAATGGTCGATGTGCGAGAACGGCTTTGTGCCGCCGCGCACTGCCTCGGCGAACTCCCAGTGGTGGTTCTTCACGCGCGGGAGCGTGACGGGCAGCTCGCGCGTGGCGGGGTGGTCCTGCCAGCGGATGAACTTGCGCTCGCCCTTCATCATCAGCGTGCCGCCGCGCAGGATGCCGTTCGCGCCTATGACCGTGGTGCCGCCGAGAGAAGACATCACGCCGTCCGTCAGGCGGCGGGCTGTCGCCTCCGCGGGACCGGTCTTGCCATCGTACCAGTATATCTCGACCGGCTTCTTCTGGCGGGCCGAGGTGACGACGAGCTTGACGGTCGTCGCGGCGGGGAACGTTTCCGAGAACTTAGGCGTCGACTGGATCGTCTCCACTGAGACGACGCGCTCGAGCGCGAGGCCGCGCCAGAAGAAGCTCATGGCGTGACACGCGATGTCGCCCATCGCGCCCGTGCCGAAGTCGAACCAGCCGCGCCACTTGAAGGCGTGGTAGACGTTTTTCTTGAAGGGGCGCTTCGGAGCGACGCCTAGCCAGAGGTTCCAATCCAAGGTGTCGGGAATGATGTCGCTGCCTTCGGGGCGGTTGATCGCTTGCGGCCAGATGGGACGGTCGGTGGTGACGTGGATCTCCGAGACTTCGCCGAGGACGCCGCTCTGGAGTATCTCGATGTTGCGGCGCTGTCCGTCGGTGCCGTTGCCGTTGTTGCCCATCTGCGTGACGACGCCACAAGCCTCCGCAACCTTGCGGAACCGCTCTGCCTCGAAGAAGGTGCGCACGAGCGGCTTCTCCACGTAGACGTGCAGGCCGCGCTTCATGGCGGCGATGGCGGCGGCGGCGTGCATGTGGTCGGGCGTGGAGACGACCACGGCGTCGAGATCCTTCTCCTTGTCGAGCATGTCGCGCCAGTCGCGGTAGCGGCGGGCCTTCGGGCAGCGCGAGGAGATCTTCTTCGCGGCGGCGTCCAGGCGTGTGGAGTCCACGTCGCACAGCGCCACGATCTCCTCGCCGAGGTTGAAGAACTCGTTGAGGTTCGCGCCGCCGCGTCCGCCGGAACCGATGAAGCCCATACGGAGCTTTGCGCCAGGTTTTGCGAAATGCGTCTTCGCCAGGATCTCCACCGGACCGCCATCGTCCAGCGCGGTGGTTGCGCATCCCGACACCGCTAAAGCGGCGGCGGTTCCTGCGGCTGTTTCGATGAAAGATCGTCTTGTCAGTAGCATGTTGGCCTTTTGGTTGGTAGTTGGTAGATGGTAGTTGGTAGATGGTAGTGAAACTATCGGCTCGTTCTCATGGTTTGGAGGATGGTCATTCGCCCTGGGTCGGCTCCATGAGTAGCGCGATCTCGGGGAAGTTCTCGAGGAAGGTGGCGGAAAGGCCGGGGATCGACTTGAGGCGGTTGAGCGCGCTGCGCGCGGTGCGATCCACGTCCGCATCGCCGCTGCCGACGAGGATGGTGAATCCGCGCACGCTGCCGCCTGGGCCGAGCTTGAGGGATACCTGGAGCGGCTTGAGGCCGGGATACCACTTGAACGACTCCTTGTTCCACTCGCGCTTGATCGCCTGCGCGATCAGGCTGACGCACCGCTGCTCCTCGCTTGTGGCGAGCTGGTTGCGCGCGCCGATGCGGTAGCCTTCGTTCATTTTTCGCATGAACTCCTCTGGTGAGAGCGGCTTGTCCGCCGCAGTGGCCTTGCCGGTCTTCTTCATCGGCGGCGCGTCTACCTTCTTCGCGTTCTTGCGCAGGTCGAGCTTTTCCTTCGGCTTCGGTGGCGTCTTGACGAGTTTCGCCTTGTCACGAAGGTTGATCTTCTCCTTCGGCTTGGGCTTTTCTTTCACCTGCTCGACGGCCTCAACCTTGGGCTGCTCGATCTTCGGCTCAGGCTCCTTCACTTGCGGCTTCGGTTCCGGTTTCGCCTCCTCGGGCTTAGGCGGAGGGTTGGGGTCCGGATCCGGATCGTCCGTCTGCTCCGCCCAAGGGGGGACGATTGTCATGTCGATGGGAATCACCACGTCCGGCCTGCGGAACGCAAACTTGGCCATTCCCCAGAAGAAGATGAATATCGCCAGGTGCACGGCTAAGGCATAGCCTAGAGCGCGCGCATTCAGCACGCTCTCGCTTCCCCTCTGCCTCTCCATGTACGTTCCCAGCTGCATGATGCATTTTAGATTTTAGATTGCAGATTTAAGATTTAAGATTGGTTTCAATCTTCAATCCTCAATCTCCAATCCTCAATCTTCAATCTTCAATCTTCAATCTCCAATCTCCAATCACTTCTCCACCGTCACCAGCGCCATCTTGCGGACCTGGCACTTGTAGACGACCTTCACCACGTCCATCACTTCTCCGTACTCCAGCCGCTCGTCGCCGCGCACAAGCACGGGCACGTCCGGATCCAGCGCCACCTTCTCCTTCAGCGTGTTCTCCAGCTCGTCAAGCGTGGTGGGCACGTCGTTGAGGAACAGCTTGTGGTTGACGTCGAGCGTGATCGTGTTCGCCTTGTTGTTCTTGTTCGGGAGGAGATCGGTCTTCGCGCGCGGGAGCATTATCGTGATGCCCTGCTCCAGCGCGGGGATGGTGAGGATGAACGTTACGAGCAGGAGGAAGGTGAGGTCGATCAGCGAGTTCATGTCGATCGACGCCTTCCCGACGCCCGTGCGCGCGCCGCGTCTGCTGCGTCGGCTCATCAGGCGCTCCTTCCCTGGAACTCGAGCGCGATGCGGCCCATCAGGTCGTCGGCGAAGCCCTCGAGGTCGGACATCAGGTCACGTAGCTTTGACGAGAGGTTCGAGTGCAGCGCTACGCCGGGGATGGCGATAAGGAGGCCGACGACCGTCGTGACGAGCGCGGACGAGATGGCGGGGGCCATTGTGGCGATCGTCGCGGTGCCTGCGGCGCCCATGTCCGCGAAGGCGTCAAGCACGCCCCACACCGTGCCGAGCAGCCCGAGCATCGGCGCGAGCGCGACGACGGTGGAGATGAGCCCCATGCCTTTCTCGAGGCGGATCTCCTCCTCCTCCAGCACGTGCTCGCACAACGCCTTCACGAGTCCGACCTCGTTGGCGGTAAGTGCGGCGATCGAGCTCGCTCCCGGCTGGCGCCCCACGAGCATGGTGCGCACGTCAGGCGTGAAGAGCTTCAGCAGGCGCTCGCAGGTGGCGATGTAGATGTTCTCGATCGCGGAATGCGAGCTGTCGTGGCGGGCCGTGTAGTACTCCAGCACTTCGCGCCCGCCCATCACGTCGCGTCCGATACGCCGCGTCATCACCCCGGCGGCCGCCAGGCTCTTCCACTTGCTGAAGACCGCGGCCAGCATCACTATGGACGTGGCCAGCTGTATCAGCACGATGCCCTTGCCCATCATGCTCGACTGCATGAAGCCGTTGATGAGCGAACTAGCAAAAAAATCAACCATGTTTCATTTCTCCGTTTGCGAAGGTGATTATACCAAAAAGATCTGACGGGTTGAAGGGCGTCCGTCAACAGGCGCGTATTAGCCGCAGTGGATTGTCGCAGCCTATGGCCTCGAGCTCGGCGTCGGATAGGCCGACCCGCTCGCGCAGCAGGCGCATCATCGCCGCCATGGGCGTGGTGGCGCCCACCAGGCAGTTGCGCGCAGGGTTCCACAAGAGGCCATTCGGCTCCAGGCGCGCGTGCGCGCCGCAGACCTCGTATTCGCCCGGCGGCATGCCGGCGGGATACTGGGCGTCGGAGACCGCCACGAGGCGCGAGATCGGGACCGCGCGGCAGTAGACCTTCAGCATCGTGTCCGGAAGATGGTGCCCGTCCGGGATGAACATGACACTGGCGCGGTCTTCTGCGAGCGCGGTCATCACGATGTTGTCGTGGCGCGGGATCATGTTGGGGATGCCGTTCCCGAGGTGCGTGAACGCAGTTGCGCCTGCGGCGATGCACGGCTCGATCTCCGCAGGCGTCGCCGCCATCTGGTGTCCGAGCGAGACCGTGATCCCGCGCGAGACAAGCTCCTTCACGAAGGCAGGCATGCCGTCGATCTCGGCTGCCACCGTCACGAGACGAACCGCGCCGTCCGCCGCCTCTTGGTAGCGGTCGAAGAGCACGAGGTCGGGCACGTGCACCCATTCGACGGGGTGCGAGCCAACAGCGCCTGGCTCGGGCGAGATGAAGGGCCCTTCCAGGTGGACGCCAAGTATGCGCTCCCGGCACTCGGTGTCCGTGCGGCGCGCCTCCGCGATCGCGCGCAGGTTTGCGCAGGCGACATTCGGGTCGCCGGTGACGAACGTGGGCAGGTATGCGGCGGTGCCGTCCGCCGCCAGACGCCGCGTGACGGACTTCACCATGTCCACCGTGAGGCCGGCGGAATTGAAGTCGATTCCGCCGTAGCCGTTTATCTGAAGGTCTATCCATTCCGTTGCCATGCGCCAAGTATAGCACATGGAGGGTGAAAGGTGAATGGTGAAAGGTGAATGGTGAAAGGTGAGGGAGATTTGGCGGGGAACGGGCTTGTGGTTGGGGCAGGCGCACTGGGACAACGCGCATCTTGCGCGTTGCATTGGCGGTCCATGGACAGTCCACGCAACGGGCGAGACGCCCGTTGTCCCAGTGCCTTCGGTCAAGCCAGTGGCCATGCGCGCAAGCCTGGCTTGCCATTTCCCGGAGGTCTCGGTGGTCCCGGTGGTCCCGGCCAGCCCACTGGAAAATGAAATTCCTTGCGGGCGGCCCGCCAACTCCCAGTGGCACTCCTTGCGGGCGGCCCGCCGCCCGCCAACCTCCAATTGACAAGCGGGAGAGGGGGGTGGTAAGATACGCCACAACTTGCCAAAAGGAGCTTGCCCTATGAGTGCATTCCAGAAGATCCGTGTGACTTCCGTCGTGTACGCCATCTGCTCGATGGCGGCGTTTGCAGCGCCTGGCGCGGAGAACGTGCCGGGGTTCATCTGGATAGAGGCCGAGGACTTCGCCGAGCGCGGAGACTGGCAGGTAGACACGCAGTTCACCCACAAGATGGGCAGCGCCTACCTGATTTGCCGAGGCGCAAACGCGCCAATGCCGAATCCCGCGCGTACGACCGTGTTGATTCCGCGAGCAGGCACGTGGCGCGTGTGGGCGCGCACGAAGGACTGGCTGCCGGAATTCTCGCCCGGACGCTTCGTGCTGGAGGTGGGCGGCCGGCGCGGCAAGGTGCTGGGAGAGTCGAAGAAGGGCTGGGGCTGGGAAAACGTTGGCGACTTCAAGTTGAAGGCCGGCGAGACGGAGCTGGCGCTGCGCGACCTCTCCGGCGCGTATGCGCGCTGCGACGCGGTGCTGCTCGCGGAAGACTTCTCGTTCGTGCCGTCTGACGACGACCCCGACGGCGCGGAGCGGCGGCGGTTCAAGGGCGAGCCGGCGACGGTCGCCGACGGCGGGTCGTACGACGTGGTGGTTGTCGGCGCCGGGCCGGGCGGCATGGGCGCGTCGCTCGGCGCGGCGCGGAACGGCGCGCGTGTGGC
>Ga0310690_10008660_pt1 | contig 12873 bp, 1 predicted proteins | sample AusTroGonzalo_MG_2_FD_207661 | JGI IMG/M metagenome (GOLD analysis project Ga0310690, IMG submission 207661) | Bovine rumen microbial communities from tropical cattle in Woodstock, Queensland, Australia - Gonzalo_04 (v2) (version 2) | ecosystem: Host-associated > Mammals > Digestive system >...
AAAGGTACAAACAATCATCCAGTCGGCCATGAAAACAGCGGGAAATGTCATCCTGCAATTTGAGCCATTGAGTACCTACTACTCAAAATTATCCTGCAAAATGAGCTATACGCCCCAAAATGAGCTATAGGTCGTAATTTACCTTCAATAGCACCGTGTTGATTGGTAGTTGCGTATTTTGCAACAACCACTTCCCTGTTCAGTTCTCCCTCCTCAAACACATTCTTGATGTGGCGGGAGATAATGGACTTATTACACTGAAAGAGTTCTGCCATCTGCTTTACAACAGCAGCTACAATCGAATGGGATTGTAGCTGCTGTCGCTATTATATATAGGTACTAATACCTGTACTTGGTCGAATGCTTACCTTTATTCTGCCCCAATGATTACCTCCGAATCCTTACGGACTTTGCCGGCGTCGCCGCCGCCGAAGACGTTGTTGAGGATGTGGGCGCCGTTATTGATGAACACCTTTGTCCAGACGCTAGTACCGAAATAGTCAACATAGGCGGGTTCGAGCCCTTTGATGCCACGGCAGGCTCCATAGACCTCGCCGCCGTAGAACTCGTGATACTTGAAGCCAGGGATGTAGTCATCGGGCGTGCCGATGGTGCCGGAGATTTTGACCGTGTTGACGAACTTGCGTCCGAGGCCGCCTGTGTTGTCCGGATATGGTCCGTTAGCGAGTCTGATTGTCGGTGGTCCGACGCTGGACTGTGAGCCGCCTCCATAGACGTTGCGGTGTATGGCTCCGCCGGGGAGTCCGTTGATGCCGCTGTTGACGGTCACGGTGGTACAATGGGTGACGGAGCCTGCAGAAGAGCTGTTGGCCATGACGTGTTTGCCATCATCTATTACTCCTGTGTCGTACATGCCGATACCTGAGCCACCGCCATAGACATTGCCACGATGCAGCCAGTTTGTGTTGTCGAGTTCTTCAGTAAGGGGTTTGCCCAATGTGCCAAAGATAGTCTGGTTGTCGGTAGTGTAGGGCATACCGATTTCGCCCTTGTTGACGGTGACGTTGGTGCTGCGGCGCACGTGTCCGTCCTGTCCTCCGCCATAGATGGAGCCGTAGATGACGGGGCCTCCGCTACCATCTCCGATGATGACGTCCGTCTCGTTGACATAGCCGAGGAAGAAGTAGGGGTTCTCCATGAACTTCAAGTCCTCCTGCCTGGTAATCTCCGCTGCAGCCTGTCCGCGACAACCGCCGAAGACGTTGCCAGTGGGCAGTCCGTCCTTGGTCAGCACATTGATGAGCGCGTCTTTCTTTGCAGCATTAGCCAGTACTGCTCCGTATGTGGATTCGGTGAATGTGACGTTGTCCGCATTGAGGAGCTTGACGGGGGTTGAAGACGTAGGCATGAACCCTATGGTTCCGCCCGTGACTTCGACTGTCGTATTACCGCTGCCGAGGAATGCCTTGCTATTGTCGCTGACATTGTCCCAGAGGTTGCCTTCTATCTTCTCGCCGTAGCCGGCAAATTCGGCATCCTCTGAATCATAATAGTAGTCGTCTGCTCCGACGGCATAGTTGCCCTTGCCCACGGAGCCGAGGTTGCCGCCGCCATAGACGTTTTGCATCACATGGCCGCCCGTCATGGTGACGCTGGTGTTGCCATAGACTTTGCCGGAAGTGAGGCTTGGGTATTCCTTTGCGCCAACCATGTATGTTCCCTCGCCCTTGCCGCCGCCATAGACTGCGTGTCCGACATATCCGTTGGTGATATTGACCGCGGCGTCCTCATAGACATGTCCGTTCTCGCCTCCGCCATAGACGGAGCCTGTGATACCCTCCTGGCTGTCGTTGAGCATGATGGAGAACTCGCTGTCCTCGTCCAATTTCCTTTCGTAGATGAAGAGGTTGGCGTCGGTCGGTGTGCCGAGAGAGTAGTTGATGTTCACTTCCGTTGTCCTCACGTTGCCGAAGGGTGCTATATCATATCGTGGGCCAGCCTCGCCTCGTGTTCCGCCGAAGACGTCGCCGTTGCCGGAGCCTGTGGTGCCGATACGTCCGCCCGTGATGTTGACGACAGTCTCTCCGACAGGCAGTCCGCCGCTTAGATTGTCATACACCAATTTGGCAGGCCAGCTGAGTGCGAAGGAAATGGTAGAGTCCCGATGCTGTTCGGCTGCAAGGGCAGGATCATTCTTTATTCTACCTACAGAGCCCATCGAGCCGCCGCCATAGACGTTCTGTGAAACATGGCCGCCCGAGATATTTACCTCGGTGTTGCCAATCACACATCCTGCCCAGGGATTGTGGTACTGCTTTCCGTCATCGCCAGTGTATGTGTCCGTACCGCAGCCAGAGCCATAGACATTGCCGCGGGTGACAATGGATTTCTTGTTAATTTCCTCGTCGTCGAAATCATACCATGTGTCTTCGCTATCAACGATGCCGATGATTCCGCTCTTGACGTTGACTGTAGCATGAGTAAAGACGTGTCCGTTCTCGCCTCCGCCATAGATAGAGCCCTTGATGTGCGGTCCAGACGTTCCGGTCGCTCCGATATTGACGACAGATTTCTCCACCCATGCCATCTTGTCGTAGGGGTCTTTAAGCAGACCGGGTTCTGAGAGCTGATACGTAGGTACGGGCTTCGCCACGTCGCCGCGCGAGGAGCCGCTGACCATACCGTTGTCGCGTCCGCTGATGCCGATGGTGCCGCCCTTAATGTTGACGGTGGCAATACCTGTGCCCTCCGTCCAGTTCAGAGGAATACCTTGAGGGATGTATGCCATGAAATCGGTTTCCCCGTCGGAGAAGTCGAATGTACCGACAGAACCGAACGAGCCTCCGCCATAGACATTGTGATATATCTTAGGTTCTCCCTCCACAACACCCGGGGTGATGTTGATAGTGGCATTACCCTTTACGACACCTACGAGCGTATGGGAATCTGTACCCTTTCCGCCGCCAAAGACGTTGCCCATCGTGGAGCTGCCGAATTTGACGTAGCCCGGATTGTCGCTTGACTTGACATAGACCTCGTCCCTGCCTATCTCGCCGCCGCTGATGTTGACATTGGTGCTACCGCCCACGGCGGCAACCTCTCCACCGCCAAAGACGCTGGCGCGTACCAGACCGGTAGTCATGTTGATGTAGGTGCTGTCTGCCACCATGGCTCCCAGTTTATCAACCTGAGCATTTGCGGTGATATCTTCTATCTCAGCCTCTGTACCATAGCCGCCACCATAGACACTGCCGAAGGTGTACTGCACACCGCTGTTACCGCTTGTCGGGTAGGTGCCAGGAAGATCCACTTCTTTTTCAGGGCCAGACGTTGTAATTTGCGTACCGATGGTGCCGCCATTGATGATAATCTCCGTACCAGCCTTGATGTCATCGTCTTCAGTATTCTTCGTGTCATGGCTTCCTGTCACGGCACCGTACTCGCCACCGCCATAGACATTACCCATAATCCAGGTGTTGTCTCCGCTGATGGTCAGCTTGGTGCTCTTGACATTACCCAGCTTTTGCCAGTTGTCCAACACCGATTCGTTCAGCGCAGTCCTTCGTCCCATACCGCCGGCAAAGACGTTGCCGCCCTTGGTGTGCAACACTCTTCCGTTGGAGGTATCATATTCCGTGTTGGGCACATGGTGGTAGGTCTTCCATGTCGTCCAGTCACCGGCTTCCCATTCCTTAAAGTCCGTTTCTGCAATGCCCGCAGCCTCGATGTTGGTAGCAATGGGGGTGATGAACTCATGTTCGTTGCCAATCGTGCCACCGCTGATGTTGATGTCAACATAGCCACGCTTGAATTCTGAGACTTCATCACGTTTGTATGCCTCGTCCTCCACATAGTAGTCTCCATAACCATCGTCCTGCATCACACCATACTTACCTGTCTCACCCACATTATACAGTCCATAACCTACAGAACCCAGACGGCCACCGCCATAGATACTGCCCAGCATGGTACCGCCCTTGATGTCGAGGTCGATGCTGCCGCCCACATTACCTGCAGTGAGAGCCTCACCGCTATAGCCACGGCCTCCGCCGAAGACGTTGCCATCGACATACGAGGTGCCCCAGGTGCCGATGATGGGACCGGTGCCATCGTCGTTACCGATGGTCATCTTCACATCGCCCAGCACGTGACCATCCTCACCACCACCGAAGACTGAGCCATAAATCTTGCCGCCGGTAATCTCAACCTCGACCTCCTTCACGTTGGTGTCCTTGTTGAAGTGGATGTTCTGGTCGCCCTTACCTGCGCCGAAGAGGTAGCACGTCACGGGATGAGCTGCAATCTGCTCCAGCGTACGCGGCACACCTAAGGTGCCGCCCGACATCCTGACGGTACATTTGCCGCCAGCGCCCGACAATCCTGTACCCACGTTGGTCATCTCGTTACCGCCATAGGCGTTGGTCAGGATGTGGCCGCCCTTAATTTCGACCAGGGTGTTGCCTTCCACCCATCCTGCCTTCTTGAGCCACTTGGCCGGAGCGTATGGGTAATAACCTGAGCCGCCACCGAAGACGTTGCCATAGAACGTGTGGCCGTCGGAAGCCGTGAGTTCACCTTCCCGTTCATCTTCGTCTTCGGCATACATGTCGTGAGGAGCGTAGGGGGCCTTATACGGCCAATGGGCACATTCGGCCAGATACTGGCTAGGATTTGTTGTCACGTCGTAAGCCCACTCCTCCGTCGTATAGCGTCGGTTCACACCGTCACCGTTACCAATCTGGCAGTTGCCGTCGATGGTCACATGGGTGTCGTGCAACACATGTCCGTTCTCGCTGCCGCCATAAACGGAGCCCTTGACGAAGGCCGTACCATTGATGACCACTTCGGTATAGTCTGCGTATGCACAGTAATTCACCGTAGCATCCACATCAGGGTCTGCCAGATATCCCTGACCTGCACCGAAGACATGTCCGGCATCATCGGGAGCCAATGGTTTGTCATCAGCGTCGTATTTCTCCATCTTCATATTGTCCGGGCCGATGTCGCCGTTGCTGATGGTGACATAGCAAGTACCTGTGCCCTCTGCGCAACTGGTAGGCTTGCCATCGGTCAGGGTGAAGTTGCCCACATGCCCCTTCTTGCCACCGCCATAGACGGAGCCGGTGATGAAGGCTGCGTTGCGGGTAAGGGCGTCGTTGACCGTACCGTCCAGATTATAGCCCTTGCCTGTACCTATGTCCACATATGTGTTACCGAGGATGTTTGCCTGGTCGCCACCGCCAAAGATGGTACCGATGGTACCGATGCGGAGAATGCCGGTGTTCTTCGTTCCACCGCCTTCCAGTGTGACTGCCTCTCCCAAACGCTCCACATAATAAGTCCTGCCGTCAACGGTATGTTCGCCAACGGAGAAGTCCGTCTCGTTCATGTACTTGGCGAGAATCTTTCCGTTCTCCATGTTCACGTTGATGCTCGGACTGCCGACCACGTCGGCCAAATATCCGCCACCATAGATGGTGCCTATTTCTGTTGCAGAAATCACATTGATACGCGGGCTTGCATAGGGCAGACCAAAGAGTCCGGCAGCAATCAAAGAGTCCTTCCTGACCTGAGCCTTTGTAGTCTCGTTAGCACCTTCGGGATATACGACTTTTGCTATGACTGCCAATGAATCCTCTTGGAACCTCTCTTTCGTTCTTGGCTTATAGTTAGGCGTCTCCTTTGTGCCTGCGTTGTAATAGCCATAGATAGAATATGCCGCTTCATTGCCGCCACCATACAAATTGTCGATATGAATTGGCTTACAGCCATTCTCCTGAATATTGATGGTAATAGAGCCGTTCAGTCTTCCACCCAGGTTGTTGCCACCGAAGATTTTGGTGAACGAGCCGTTGGTGATGTTCAGCGTCACGTTGCTGTTCATGTCAGCATTCGTGGCTCCGCCATAAACTATGCCGCCCTCCTTCACACAGTCAAGTGTTATTCGTGCCTCGCCGTCAATCTCCGCATTCTTGCCGGCATTGTACGCCACATCATACACCAGTTCGCACGTGCCGGACTCCTGATAGGCAGACAATGCCATCGTGCTGATGTTACCCAATTGGTTGCTGCCGCCATATACATTATGGATACGTCCACCCACAACCTCTGTGGTGGCGATACCCGAGCCATACATATAGTTGGCCTGCCTCAAGTCCTTGTTTGTGGCATTGGAATTTATAATCGCCTTGTACGGATTCTCCTCCGAACCTGCACCATGGGTGGCAAGGGTATAACCTGTCTCACCAGACTTGACATAGTGCATGAAGTTACCATAACCCACATTGGCACCCGGATTCTTGTAATATGTGGTACCTATATTGTAGTCGTCCTTACCGTTACCGCCGCCAAACACCTCGTCTATTTCATAGCAGCCATTCACCCTAAGATATGTGGCAGGCGTTGAGGCGGCATTGCCACTGCCATAGACCTGCCTGATGCTGGTCAGCGAACAACCGTCGATGATGACCGTCGTTCGGGCATTGTCCTTCTTGGTCTTGTCTGTAGAATACGCGTCCGTAGGCTCGTATGCTGCGAGGTTGCCGCCGCCATAGACAATATCCACATCATACAACTTACAGAGTTCTTCCTGCAAGTTGGTGATAGAGGTGTTGATAGCCGTACTGTCGGATGAACTCAGCGGACTCTTGTCATCTACATCTTCATATACACTCTGTGCAGCCGTCACGGCGGCTGCTGTAATCCTGGCTGACACACCATCTGCAGCCGCTGCATCAAGCAGTCGCTTCAGGTACTCTACTATGGTTTCGTCCCTATGGTCTTTCTCGCCAAGAGCCGGACGCCTTCCGAACTTCGAATTGATTTGCGACTTACTGATGTTCTGCGTAGCGTAAACATGTACCGTCACATGTCCTTTGGGTGTACCATTGAAATCGTTACAGCCATAGAGACGATTCACGATACAGCCTTTTACCGTACCAATGGCCGTTTCACCACTATTGTTGTTGTTCAACTCCAGCAGAACGTTGCCGCCCACATCGGCCGCCACGTTTGTCGTGCCCTTACCACCACCATACGCATCATGTGCGATGGTGCCTCCAGTTAGGCTAACTACGTTATCCTTCTTGACGCGACCGACTTCACCGCCTCCATAGACGTTGCCGGCGATGCTGCCGCCAGTGATGTTCACGTCGTTCCAGATGGTGGTGGCATAGTCATCCAGCGATTCACCCTCGGCGTTGTCACCACCACGACTGGCTCCATAGACACAGCCGCCATATCCGTAATCATCAAAGACTGTTCCATTGCCAATGGTACCTCCGTTGATGTTGACCGTGCATTTAGAGTGGTCTTTCCCTGCGAAATCTGTTTGGTTAATCTTGGGAGGGCCTACACTGGCCATAGCGCCGCCGCCATAGACGTTACCGTAGATAGTACCTCCATTGACATCAACCGTCGTATTGCGGGTCACGGAACCGGAAGACTGACCATGGTGTGTTCCATCCCAGGTTCCCATACCAGACCCCGAACCATAGACGTTGCCCCGATTACGACGATGATATGCCTTTTCCTCTTCTGTCGATAGAGATTCGTATGTACTATATGCCTGTCCTATGGTTCCCTTGTTGATAATTACATGCGTACTGTTTCGCACATGGCCGTCACGGCCTCCACCAAAGACCTGGCTATAGATGGTAGGACCTGTAGTATTATTGCCTATTGTGACTTCGGTGCTGTTTGCATAGCCCAGGAAGAAATCCGGAGAAAAGTCATAACGGGGTGATAGATTTCCTACATCTTCAGCCGCACGACCTCGACTGCCACCAAAGACCATACCTGTCGGAGTAGGCAAACTTGATACACCGCCCACATTTCCATACGTGCCATTTTCCGTACCTACCTCTCCTGCCGTAATAGTGACGGTGCACTTACCACTGCCGAGGAAGTAGTCGGCCATCGTTCTCGGCTTGTTCGATACGCTGATAGGCAGGCTGGGATTATAACCACTTTCGCTTGTCCAGAGATTTCCATCATTAAGTGTCTCGCCATAGCCCGAAGGGAAATAGTCATCGAGGCCGCTGGCATAGTTGCCCTTACCCACAGAAGCTAAGTTGCCACCGCCATAAACATTATTCATAACATGGCCTCCGGTCATCGTGACAGAAGTCTTACCATAGACCTTGCCTGCTGTCCAGCTTGGAAGGTCATCGTCTGTAGCCTTCCAATCATAAGAACCTGTACGCGTTCTCAGTTTCCCCTTGTATGTGCCTTCGCCCTTGCCACCGCCATAGACGCTGAGACCTATCAGACCACCAGTAATGTTGACAACTGCATCATCATAGACATGACCGTCCTCACCTCCGCCATAGACCGCGCCCAAGATGCAATTGGCCGTACTGGCATTGGCTGTATCAGCCGTGGACACAGTGGACGCGTAACCGATATTGACCTCCGTCTCACGTACATTGGCAAGATGTGCCTCCTTGTAGCGTTCAAAAGCCTTGCCCTTTCCACCACCGAAGATATAACCTGTGCCGTCATTCCAAGCCGTGCCGATTCGCCCACCCGTGACATTGACAGTTGTCTTGCCGCCTAAGAGATACGAAAACTCGTAGGGCCAGCTGAGGCCGAAGCCATGTACCCGTTCTGTTAATGTGCCTTTGTCTGCAATGTCATCATGCTTATGGACATTGATATATGAATACTTTTTAGCATCAAATGTGATATCTCCGGTGGCATCTTCGCGGACGCTATAGTCTATGACACCAACGCTGGCCATCTCGCCGCCGCCATAGACATTCCGCTTCACTTTGCCGCCAACAACATTGACGACTGTGTTACCCCCAACACAACCAGCATATTGCATAGGCGTAAAAAGATACGTTTGGGCAGTTACGCCAGACCCTGCGTTGATAATTCCATTGTATTTAGAATCATCTTTGGTACTTCCGTATCCACCTCCATAGACATGTCCGTTGACGGTGGGAGTTCCCGAGCTACCGATAGTTATATTGACATTGTCCCGTATCGTTCCATACTCGGCACCGCCATAGACATTGCTCTTAATAACCGCACCGCCTTCAATGTTTATGGTGGACGATTTCACTTGTGCCAGTCGGGTCCAAAGAGGGTTGGGAGTCGTTTGGTCAAGAAGTTCGAGGCGTCCCATACTGCCACCGAAGACGTTACCTCCCATGGTGTGCCCATTGGCTGCAACCGTAGCAGTCTCCCTGTCATTTCCGATAGTACCGCCACTGATGTTGATTGCGACATGGCCATGAGATTCTATAATAAAATAATTTGTTCCGTCTGCCACTTCGGTACCATCGGATACAAACTCGCCAGCCCCGCCACTGGATGTATAATATGTATCACCTTTTGTTAATATCGTGCCTTTTAAGACAGCTGTATATTCTGCTTTGTCCTCGATGAATTGTCCCGTACTGGGGTCTTGGGCTTTCGTGAAATCGATACCCACGGATGCCAAACGGCCTCCACCATAGACAGAGCCCAACATCTTGCCACCCTCGATATTCACCGTTATGTTACCACCGACGTTACCTGCGCCAAGCACCTCTCCACTGAAACCACGACCGCCACCGAAGACGTTGCCGTCCACGTAGCTGGTGCCCCATGTGCCAACAACGGCAGAACCCTGGATGGTGACCGATGTATTTCCCGACACATGACCGTCTTCGGAACCGCCAAACACTGAGCCATAGATAATACCGCCAGAAACATTAATTTCCACGCTACCCGTATTGGTAAATGCATTGAAATATGAGCGTGGATCGCCCTTTCCTGCACCAAAAAGGTAGCAAAGTGTGGGAGCTTCGGCAATCTTAGCCAAGGTGCGCGGCACGCCGATTGTACCATCCGTCATCGTCACCTTGCTCTTTCCCTTTACGTCGGTATATTCGTTAGCGCCATAGACATTACTCAGGATATGGCCGCCGGAAATACGCACTTCGGTATTACCTTCCACCAAACCTGCCGAACGACACCAGTCGTAGCCACTGGCGTCTGCTTTCTCATACGGCATGTAGCCAGACCCTCCACCGAACACACAGCCAATCCACGTTTTACCGTCAGAGGGATTCGACGTGCTGCCGGAAGAGGGGTGAGTGGCAGGATATTTGTCGTAATACGGGTCGTAAGGCAAGTACGGTGAGGCAAAAGTAAAGTGCGAACATGCAGCCAATTCATTACTACTGGTAATATCTGTCGCTGTTGGGTCGATGAACTGCTCATCATTATAGCGTTTTGGCTTAAGCACACCATTCACCGTTTCCGTCTGACCTGCTCCCACACCTATTTGACCGCCTTGTATCTTAACCAATGTATTGCCCAGCACACGTCCGAACTCACCGCCGCCAATGATGGACTCCAGGACGAAGGCCGTACCGCCGATGGTCACATCGGTTTCATTAACATATGCATTGAAGTGCATATCTGGGTCGGTAGCCGGATCCACTACCAATCCTCGGCCTCCACCCCAAACCCAACCTTCCGAAACAGGACCACCCTCAGCACTGGGTCTTGTCATACCCTGTGTTGCCACCTCTACGGGACCTATCTGACCACCATCAACCACAACCGTACATTTGCCTGTACCTGACTCGCAGTTAATGGGCTTGCCAATACAACCTGCATGTGAAGGATGATTGTACTCTGAAGGTATATCCTCCGCTAAAACCGACCTGGTAAATGTTCCTACCGAACCGGAGAGCCCGCCGCCAAAGATACCATTGAAGACATAACCGCCGGACATCGTCACATTAGTATTGCCATGCACGTCGCCGCGATTGCCACCGCCATAAATGCTGCCGCCGCCTATCAAGACATCTTCTTTGGCCGACAAATCCACCGTACTAATGTTCACCGTGGTATTGCCCGTTACATAAGCCAAGTTTCCGCCACCAAAGACATCGCCGGTGATGTTAGCGCCAAGAACATCTTTATCCTCATAAGTGACAGTGCGGTAAACTTTTGTTTCATCAACCATATCAAAAAGAAGATCACCTTTGTAGTTGTAAACAGAGTCTCCTTTTGCGTTTACAAAAGCACCACCCGGGGATTTGCGTTTCAAAATGCCTACCTTGGCAGCAGTACCGATATTGACAATTGTATTGCCAATGACGTTACCTTCGTTGCCGCCACCATAGACATTGCCAATTGTTCCGATGGCATCATTTATCTTTGTATTGCCATCGTCTTCATAAACATTGGGTACAGTTCCTGTATAACTGGACGGCAGCGACAAGATATTATTTACCATCGAGCCTTTCAACATATTGACATTGACGATGACATCACCCTTGACATCAGCTTTTAGACCGCCGCCATAGATGTTATCTATACGAGTAGCAGACTTGATGTTTACTGTGATAGAACTAGAATGGTTATCGGGATATTCAGTGCCGTCCTTTTTCGTGCCGGGGTAAGGAGCCTCATTACCGCCACCCATCAAATTTTGGATGACAATAGGTTTACAAGCATCTGTCTCCTCAATATTTACTGTGATATGGCCGCCAATACTGCCTCGGGCATCATTACCGCCAAACACATTGGTATAATAACCGCTGGTGATGGTCAGATTGACATCTCCCGCAATGTGAGCATTATAAGAGCCGCCATGAACGAACTGAATAGCATCTGACGTACCGCAACCAGACAAAATCATATTCACATCACCAGCAACGTCGGCCTCATTGCCAGCACCGAACAGTCGGGTCAGCGTCAATCCGCACTCACCACCAGTTCCAGATGTGTCTGTCGTAGAAGAACCCAGAATATCACCCTTCGCATCGCTGCCGCCAAAGACCTGACCGATTCTGCCGCCTTTTGCAGAAATCTTTGCATCGCCAGTAACCATAGCGCCGTCGTTAGCAACCCATGTGCCTACACTATTCTTAACAGGCATGCTGCCATTACCACCGCCAAAGGCATAACCTATATCAAAGGCACCATTTATGATAACTTCGGTGGAGGGAACAGATGCCGAGTTGCCACCGCCATAGACTTTCTCGATGGATGTTTCATCGCAACCATGGATAATAACCTTTGTCTCCTTATCTTTCGCAGGCAAATAGTTTGCAAGATTACCACCTCCATAGACAGCCTGAAGTTCATAATCACCAAGAACATGAGCTCCGCCATCCACACGTTTCGTCTTGAATATCTCCACTGTGACATTACCCTTTGGCGAACCATTGAAATTATTGGCACCGAAGATGCTACCTGTTATAGGAATAGACGCATAGTTCTTCCCTCCAACTGTCACATTCAGTGCAAGCTCTCGCGTGAAGGTCGCACCTGTACCGCCATGAGTGGCGATATCAGCAGTCTTATTGACATTAATGGTTACATCACCATAGACATAGACGGGGGTTTCTGCATCACCCAGACCGCCGCCATAGACATTACCTATCTTACCGCCAGTCAGTATCACGTTGGTAGTATTGCTGGCAGAAGTCTTTCCATCAGCCCAAGCCGTATCGAACCGCCTATAGTATTCAGCTCCCGCCTCCGCCTTTGAGTTTGGAGTCGATATTAAAGTGTAATTGGCGTCATCCTTCTTGTAAAGTCCCGTAACGACACTGACACCTGTCGTCAATGTTGCTGTGATTTTCTCATATTCTGTTTCAAGATTACCCTCATCCCAGTTCGCTGTGTTTGTGTTAGACAAGGCACCGCCGCCATAAACATCGTGCTTGACTTCGCCTCCGCTGATAATCACGTTAACGCTTCCAGCCACGTCAGCCTGGTTACCACCACCAAAGACATTATAGTTAATGGTTCCTCCTGTAATATTGACTGTGGGACTGCCACCATATGCAGCCTGGTTACCGCCACCGAAGACGCTATTGGTGATGGTACCGCCATTGATATTCACCACAACAGCCCCCTGAGGCGCACCGTTGAGGTTGTTGCAACCGAAAACATTGGATG
>Ga0310690_10008661_pt1 | contig 12873 bp, 11 predicted proteins | sample AusTroGonzalo_MG_2_FD_207661 | JGI IMG/M metagenome (GOLD analysis project Ga0310690, IMG submission 207661) | Bovine rumen microbial communities from tropical cattle in Woodstock, Queensland, Australia - Gonzalo_04 (v2) (version 2) | ecosystem: Host-associated > Mammals > Digestive system >...
GTATAAACCGGGACAAAATCCGGGACATCATGAATAACATATCTATTATATCTGAATAAAATGTATTAGTAAAGGAAGGAAGAAGGAAAAGAGGACCAGCGCCGGAGAGTTGAGAACGGCTTCCGGAACTGCTATAATGCGATGTGTGGGAGTGTGAAAAAGCATGAAGAAACCAAAGCGGTTTTCGCTGGCAGTCAAAGTCAATATCGTGATTATGGCCCTGGTTTTATCCGTTTCGGTGCTGCTGACGCTGATCAGTGAGAATGCTTATCAGGCAGCGGTTTTCAGGCCGTACTTCCGCAAACTGGAGAACACGGAGATTCCGGAGAATGAACTGAAGCCTTTCCTTCAGGAATTCCTGCCGTATCTCGGGTCGGATGAGCTGAACCAGGTGATAGCCAAAAACGACGCAGAAGAAACCGATGTCATACTTACGCGCTGGTTCCTGGGCAAGCCGTCCCTGGAGAAGCCTCCCATGTCGATGATGGACGACTGGATGGGACTTGAAATCATCATGTATCAGGTTCAGCATAAAGGCGACCATCACATCATCAGCTGCTATATTGAGAAAGAAGGAATCCGGTATCGCGTCTGCACGGTCATGGACAATGAAGACCTCATGTTCAACAGCATAGATTTTTTTGGAAAGACTATGCCGGAAGACAGTCCGGCGGAGATTGACTACCTTTCGCCGAAATACATGGAAGAGGACGGAAAAAAACTGCTGGTTCGCTTTGTCCCGTTGACCCTGGAAGACGGCGGGCGGGCATGGTTCCGCCTGAGCTATGACCTGACGGAAGAAATCCGGGAGCATAGGAATTTTCTTCTCAGGTGCGTACTGCTGACCCTCGGTGTTACCCTCCTGGCATCGGTGATTACCGCGCTGGTGATGCGCCGGTATGTCCTGCAGCCCGTGCGTTCCCTGGCCCGGGCGACCAGGGATTTCGTTCCGGAAGAGGACGGTATCTATTCGCCGGAAAGGATCAGCCGGGCGGAGATCCGGAACCATGACGAGATCGGCGACCTGAGCCGGGACATCCGGACGATGCAGGAAAGCATCGTTGTGAATACGGGGAACCTTGCCCGGATGACGGCGGAAAGGGAACGGGCCGGCGCAGAGCTCGCACTGGCCGCCCGGATCCAGGCGGACGCGCTTCCCAACGTTTTCCCGCCCTTCCCGGAACACGGGGAATTCGATATCTTCGCCAGTATGACGCCGGCGAAAGAAGTGGGCGGCGATTTCTACGATTTCTTCCTGCTTGACGATACACACCTGGGAATGGTGATGGCGGATGTTTCCGACAAGGGCGTGCCCGCGGCGCTGTTTATGATGAGCGCCAAATCGCTGATACGGACCTACGCAAAGACGGAAATGAGCCCTGCGCAGGTCATGCAGGCGGTCAACGACCGGCTTTGCGAAACCAACCGGCAGTATATGTTCGTCACAGTCTGGTTCGGGATTCTCAATCTTTCCACAGGCAGGATCACGGCTGTCAACGCGGGCCACGAATATCCGGCACTGATGCCGGCGGGCGGGCACTTTGACGTGATCCGGGGAAAATCGGGCTTCCTCGTCGGCGGGAAGGCAGGAATACGCTATCGGGAGCAGGAAATCGACCTGGAACCCGGAGCTAAGATTTTCCTTTATACCGACGGGGTGACGGAAGCCCAGAACACGGCGGGCGAGATGTTCGGCCTCAAACGGATGGTTTCAGCCCTGAACGAGGCAGCCGGGAAATCACCGGAGGATATTCTCCGGCACATGAAGGAGGCTGTGGACGGATTTGTGCAGGACGCGGCGCAGTTTGACGACCTGACGATGCTATGCCTTGAATACAGGGGACAGACCGTTTCCTGATTATTCGCCGCTCCAGTCACGGAGGCAGAGCCTGATTTCGCTCACAGGGATCAGCACGCCGTAATTGAATGTTTTTCCGTCCAGGGAATAGGAGCCGCCCGGGGTGGTACCGATCAGCTCCATCTTTTCATTGACCGCGGCGCCGCCGCTGCTGCCGACATGCATATAGGCGCTGTGCTTCATGGCCTTGCTCGGAATTCCCTGTAACTCACCGAAAGTCTCAATCCCCGACGTGACTTTGCCGCAGGATACCGCAAACCAATCATTCTGCGGATTGCCGACGCACAGGATCCTGTCGCCTGTTTTCGGATCATCCTCAGCGATGGGCATGACCGCAAGATCTTCTTCCGATGAAAACCGGATGATAGCCAGGTCGTCCCTTGCGCTGACAAATGCTACCGCGGCGGGAGTCATAGAATCATATGCTTCAGGAGCAAGTACGTTAAAATCCATGCCCGGAATATTGTCTGATTTCATTTCGGTATTCACGGTAAACACGAGCAGTTGTACGTTCTCCGCACTGACCACATGGGCCGCTGTCAACGCGTAATATGTTCCGCCGTCCTTCCGGAAGATGACTCCGCTGCCGCAGTTCCCGTAGGAAATACTGCCGTCTTTTTCCGTTTTGGAAAAAAAGCCTATATTTGCCGAAAGCAGGCCGGATTGGTCGAACACGGCCTTCATGTCTTCATAGTCCGTGTTTCCGCTGCCTTCCTTTGATCCGGCACAGCCGGCAAGAAGAAACAATACAACACCGGCCAGCACCGCCAGTGAAAGAACCCTGCGTAGAATACTCCTGCTTTTCATGGCAAAATCCTTTTTTTTCGAATTCCGGATGGCCGTCAACCTGCTCATTCCAAAGCCGGATCACACAGGACTCAAAGCCTCCGGTACCAAGTCATTATACCGCAACAGGGCAGATCCCACCACAGCCCTATTTACCAGATATCAGATTTGTCTGCCACCTTTTTCCATTTCATTGCATAATTCCTGAAAAAGTGGTACAATCGAACAAATCCAGTCCATAAGAAAGGAGTTGTTTTGTTATGGATGAAAAAACGATCGTTAAGGGCAGCCTGAAAGAAGATCCCGCAGGCGACGCGAGGATTGACTATGAAAAGCCCGCAGTTGAAACAGTGGAAAAGCTGGCAAAAAAAACCTTTGGCTGTGAGCCCTGCGAGCATGAGCACGACGGCGCCGGAGACCGGTGCAGCGGACTGTAAGAGGATCCTTTTAACGGAGACAGAGGGACGGCCCCGAAACAGCGGGCCGTCCTTTCAGATTCAGGAGAAAACGGAGCCATGAGAAACATCCCCTACAGGGCCTTTGAACGCGAGTTTCTGGAAAACGCCATGAAGCACGCAATTCCCGTAAACGCTATGTTTGAGCTGACGCCCCTTTGCAACCTGGACTGCAAAATGTGCTACGTGCATCTGCAGGATCCCTCGGTCAAAAACCGGCTGCTGAGCGGCGATCAGTGGACTTCCATCATGGACCGGGCATTTGACCTGGGGATGTTTTCAGCCTTGCTGACAGGCGGCGAAGCCCTGACTCATCCTGATTTTTTCAGGATCTACCACCACCTGACCGATCGGGGCATCTGCGTTTCCCTTAAGTCCAACGGCATTCTCCTGAACGATGAGGCGCTGGACCATTTCCGGAAGGTGCCCCCGACAACGCTGGATGTTTCCATTTACGGCTGCGACGATGAATCCTGCCGGGCTGTTACGGGACGCGGGATTTTTGAAACAGTGGATCGAAACCTCCGCGCCGCCCTGGACGCGGATATGCCCCTGCGGCTGATGATCACGCCTTCCTCCCACATGCTGCCGTGGATCGAAAAAATCCTGCGATATGCCGCGTCCTTCGGCGTGGAAACGCGGGTCAATGTCTACCTGGCTGAGCCCTACAACAATACGGGCCGGAAAAAAGAGGATTTTGACCTGACAGCGGATCAGGTTATGGAAATCCTTCGGATGGCCGGGAAAATCCTTCCGGATGCCGGGCAGGCCGGGATGGATGACGACGAAGCTCCCGAGGAAAAAGCCGGATCAGTAAGCGCGATAGACAGGGGATTTCTCCGGTGCGCGGCGGGAAGAACACGGTTTGCCGTTTCCTGGGAGGGGATTATGACGCCGTGCCTGCAGTTTCCGAAGGAAATGATTTCGGAAAACGTTCTGGAGCATGGCGTCGCGGAGGCGTGGAAGAACGTCCATGCGAGGACAATTGCGCTATGCGCCCCGGCGGAATGTGCGGACTGCGATATCCGGGAAGAATGTGTCTGGTGTCCGGTCAAGCACGGGCATGCCGCCCCGGAAGGCCGGTGTGATCCCCGGATGTGCGAACTGGAAAAGCGCATGGCGGACCTGTGGAGGGAGAAGGAAAATGCACATTAAGGAAGGCTTTATCCTGCGACGGATTCCCGGCATGAATATCGTCATGCCGACCGGGGAAAACATCCGTCATTTCCGGAACGCCGTCAGGCTCAACGATACGGCGGCGCTGGTTTTTGAGAAACTGCAGCAGGGGGAAAGCGCCGGTGACGCTGCCGGAGCGCTGGCCTCAAAATACGGCATTGATATCAGGGAGGCAACTGAAGACGTGGAAAGCGTTATCGGGGACTTCCTTGAACTCGGCCTGGCCGGGGAATAAATTGTCATCCGCCGGCCTTCGTGCTGCGCTGATGGTAAAGGAAAAAGATTGCGCTTTATCCGGAAGAAAGGCGTCCGGAAGAATTCACTAAGGGGGACATTCCATGAGTAAACACTTATTTTCCTCGCAACTTTGCCGCGAATATCCGGGCCGGCTTGCCATCGTAGGCGGCGGAGCGGGCTGTACCTATGAGGATCTGTACAAGGGCATCTCGGGCCTGGCGGCAAAACTTCAGGAAATGGGCGTCGGAAAGGGAAACCGGGTCGCCCTGTGGGGTTATAATTCCGCCAACTGGATCATTGCGTTTTTTGCCATCATCCGGGCGGGCGGCACGGCCGTACTGGTGAACTACAGCATGCCATGTGCGGACGCGGCCGAACTGCTGGCCCTGACAGATACGGGCTTCCTGCTGTGCGGTGACAACGGCGAAACGAAAAAGAACCCGGACGCGATGAAAGCCCTGGCAACCCAGGCGGGCATTCCGGAGGAACACTGCCTGGATCTTCGCCAAGCCTCGGCGGATCTGGCGCATGCATTTCCGGGAGCGGAAGAAGTACCGGACGCGCGCGATGAAACGGAAGCGGATGAAACGGCGTTCATTATCTTCACCTCCGGGACCACGTCCAAGCCCAAGGCCGTGCAGATTTCCCAGAAGGCCCTGACCTTTGACGCCAACGCGTTCAACACGAATGTCGGGGAATACGCGGGGCGCAGCGTCTGCGTAGCGGTTCCGCTGTTCCATATCCTGGGCCTTTTGATGAGTTTTTCCTATCTCTGCCGGGGAGCGACTGTGTGCCTGCCCGCCAATTACAAACCGGAAACGCTGGCGACGGAAATCGACGCCTACCGGATTTCCGATATGGCCGCGGTCGGCGCGGTTTACCTGGGACTGGAAGAATCGGAAGGCTTTGAGGAGAAGGTGGTGCCCAACCTGCATCTGTGCATGATTGCCGGCGGTATGTCCACCCCGGTGCAGATGATGCGGCTGGAACTGGAGTTTGCCAACGCCACTTTCATCAATATGTACGGGCAGAGCGAGGCCGCGCCCCTGACCATGGTACGTCCATCCGACCTGGTAGAACAGCGGGCCCAGTCTGTGGGCCAGGCCATCGAGGGCCTCGATATCCGTATTTCCGACGGGAAAGGCGGTTTCCTGTCCAAGGGTGAAATCGGAGAAGTCATTGCCCGGGGCGGCAACGTGATGAACGGCTATGACAAGCTGCCGCGGGAGGAACAGCCCATCGACGAAGAGGGCTGGCTGCATACCGGCGACCTGGGCATGCTGGATGAAAACGGATACCTGTACCTGGCCGGGCGGATCAAAGATGTGATCATCCGGGGCGGCGAAAACATTTCTCCCTCCGAGATCGAAAACGCACTGACCCAGCTGGACAATATCAAGGAAGCCAAGGTCATGGGCGCGCCTCATCCGATCTACGGTGAAAGCGTGGAAGCCTGCGTAACCCTGAACGACGAAAGCGCCGGTTTTGATCAGGAAGCAGTCAAAAACGCCCTGCGTAAAGTGATTGCCCGGTTCAAGGTGCCTTCCCATATTTTCCTGTATGACAGTTTCCCGCTGAACGTAAACGGCAAGCTGGACCAGCGCGCCCTCCACGCGGATATGCTTACACGGCTGCTTCGGCTGTCGGTGGACGAGGAACTGGCGGGCGGCGTGACCGTGTTTGAACTGGTCGTCAAGAACAGCGGCTACGCGATCGTCCCGGTCACCAGCCTGGTGAGCGAACTCGCGGCCGACATCGGGTTCAGCAAGCGCCGGGCGATGGGCATACGGCTGGCTGTGGAGGAAATGCTGATCGAACGGATCATGGACGCTTATTCTGCCGCCGGAAATATCCGGCTGAAGATCACGCTGATGCCGGAATGGCTGCGGATCTCCTTCAGCGACAACGGCGCAGAATACTTTATTGACAAACGGCGGGATACCTCCATGAGCGCGAAGATCATCCTGAAGGCCGTCAGCAACTTCCATACCGACTATCCCGACGGGAAACCCGTTTACTGTATGGACTTCCTGTATGAACAGGACATCAATATCGAAGAGTATTTAATGCGGAACAGAGGAGAATAATCCATGGGGCAGGAAAACAGGATGATAAAATTTGAGGCAAAAGAATGGAACGCGGGCGGTGCGATCAACTTTTACGGTTCCCGCAAGCCACGGAGCTTTATTATCGAAGTGACGATATCCACGGAGGTCCGGGGAGACCTTTTGCAGCAGGCCGTTGACAAGACCCTTCAGCGCATGCCTTACTATGCCTCCACCTTTGTGCGCAAGAAAGGCCTGTATTACTACGCCGACAACGACCTGCCCTTTGTTGTGGCAGAATCGGAGAAGCCGCGCGTCATCGGCGGAGAGACCACCAATTACCACATGCTGGACGTGACATTCTGGAAGAAGAAGATCTCCTTTGCCATGTTCCACGGCGTGTGCGACGGGCTGGGCTTTAACCGCTTTATCGAGGCCGTGCTTTACCATTATTTCTGCCTGAAAGACGGAAAAACGTACAGCGACGAAGGCATCTGGACCGAAAAAATCCCCTATGACCCGGCCGAACGTTTTGATCCCTTTGCTGAGAAAACCAATGCGGATACCAAGGAGCTGAAAAAACTGGCCGGGGGAGACAAACGTTTCCGCCTGCCGGAATTTGCAAAATATGAAGGTCCCACCATGTACAGCATGCCGCTGCGTATCAGGACGGAAGACTTCCTGAAATGGTGCAAATCCGTTTCCGCTTCTCCGGCGGCAGCCGTGTCCGCCATCATGACGCAGGCGGTTGCCCGGGAATGCGACGTCCAGGAGGGCGTGATCATGAGCGTGCTTCCCTTCTCCCTGCGGAAGTTCCTGCATGCGGACAAGACCTTCAAGAACTGCGTTTCCGCCATCTTCCTGCCGGTCAAGCCAGCGGACGCGCGCTCCCTGAGCACAGGTGAACTGGCCGCCCGGCAGCGGCAGGCGATGAAAGCCCAGATGGGCGAGGAAATGGCGAAGCTGCTGTCCGCCTCCATCAACCTGATCATCCATCTCGGGAAGAAACTGCCCGGGCATTTCCTGAAAAACAAGCTCATGGCGATGCAAGAAACCCATCCCCAGGACACTTTCTTCATTGACTATGTGGGAGGCCTGACAACCAACGACTATACCGACCAGATTACGGAAGTGCGTTACCTGAACGCGGATCCCGCTTTCGGCAGCTCCTTTGTGATCATGAACGAGACGGCCGGGTATTTCTATATCAACTTCACCCAGAACTTCAACAACGACCGGTATTACCGGGCTTTCATATCAATCCTGGAAGAACTGGGAATTCCCTGCGAAAAACTGCCCTATGAATCTTTCCTGAATCCGGAAGTGGAACTGCCGCCGGAACAGAGACGATAAAATACAAGGAGGAGTATTTTCAATGAGCACCGAACGTCCGAACTTCAAGAAAAAAGAGATGGCCTTTTCCGCCACTCCCTATGTTTATCTGGCTGGCGACATGCAAGCCTTCACCGTGGAGGTCAGCCACCGGGAGGAGATCGACGGCGAACTGCTGCAGCAAGCCATGGAGAGAACCCTGAAGCGGATGCCCTACCTGAGCGACACCTTTACCGTAGACCACGGCGCTGTGTATTACGCGGAAAACCCGCTGCCCATGACCGTTGCCCATACGTCACAGATTCGCCGGGTGGGCGGGGCGGAAACCAACTGGCATTTGCTGGACCTTACCTGGGACGGGAACAAAACCTGTTTCACCATGTACCACGGTTTCTGTGACGGCCAGGGTCTGAACATGTTCATTGAATCCACCCTGTATCATTATTACTGCATGAAGGACGGAACAGAATACGACCCCTGCGGGGTCCGGACCGATAAGGGAGAAATGACAGAAGCGGAAACCTTTGAGCCCTGCTCGAAAAACTATGAGGTTTCGCCGGACTTTCAGATGCCTGAAAGGAAAGAACAGCCCACGCCTTACCATATCCCGGAAATTATTGCCAATAAGAACGGCGAGATCCTGGAATACAGTTTCCGCCTGCCTTCCGAAGCGCTGATGGCCTTTGTGAAGGAAAACGGAACATCCCCGTCGGTGATGCTGTCCATGCTGGTCGCGGAAGCCATCCTGCGGGTGCATCCCGACGCGGACGCTCCGATTGTCTCCAACATTCCCGTGTCCGTCCGGCGGATGCTGGGATGCGAGGAAACTTTCAAAAACTGCTCCTCCAGGCTGGTCCTGCCAGTTCACGGAACGCCCATGGACGCCATGCCCTTCGCCCAGCGCGCCGCCGCCCTCCGGGGTGTGCTGAAAATGCAGATGAATACGGACCTGTACCGGATGCAATATAATTATCTCGGCAATATGTACCGCAAGCGGATGACGGAAGCAACGGATTACCAGGAAGAGATCAAAAAGCCCGCCGGATTCCTGGGGGTATGCCACGATACGTTCTACCTGGACTATATCGGCTCCTTGCATAAAACAGCGTATTCCAACCAGATCACAGACGTACGTTTTCTGTGCGCACCTGCCCTTGGCAACACCCTGCACCTGAACATGATCGAGCATGAAGGACAGTTCCGCATCACCTGCCTGTGCTGCAGCGACATTGCAACCATTACCGACGCCCTGGAGCAGGTGATCCGGGAGCATGGGCTTCCGCTTGAACGCAGGCCCCTGCAGCGTTTCACCCTGCCGAAGACAAACTGGCGGGACGGTATGGCGTAAAAATATCCCGTGCCGACGCGTGAATCGCCCGAGCGGTTCGGCTCTGCGGGTTTAAGGTTCCGGAAAACGGGTAATTCTGCGGCGCCCGTTTTATTACTGTTTTCGCCGGTGCCGCGACGGCATGGAGATAACGATGTCTGCCCATCATGACAAAGAACTGAACACCACGGTCAATCCGACGTCAAACACGGCGATTACGACCCTGATCATGCTGGCAAACGCCGGTTATGAGAAGGCCTCGGAAATTCTCGCACGCATGGGAATCGAAAAGGAAACGTTCTTCCGTGAAACCGATCCGAACGATATGATCAACCGGCCGTCTGATATTGTCAGGGAACTCAGGTATGTGGCGCTGAACAGAACCATTGAGGAAACCGGATATCAGAATTTAATGGATCTTCCATGCGGCTATACGCCGAAAGTGTTTGATTTTACCGCAAAGGGCATGAACTACAATGGATGCGATCTTCCGGCAGTAATCAATGACTTTGCGCCCCTGATTGAATCCATGGCGGATGATGACATGAAAAACCGGATTCATTTCTCGGTTGTGGATGTCACGAATTACGAAAGCATGAAGGCTGCAGCGGATAAGCTGGAAGGGCCTGTATGTATCGCCACGGAAGGGCTGACTGTCTACCTGAGCACGGATGAAAACGCGCAGCTCTTCAGGAATATCCGAAGAATCCTGTCGGAAAAGGGCGGTTGCTGGCTCAACGCGGACGCTGAGACCGTGGAATATTATATGGCGGTCTATAAAGCGGTCGCGGGAGAAAAAGCCGGAGAACTGATGAGCGCGGTTACCCGGGGATTCGGAGGACAGTCTGATACGAACTTTGTCCGGCAGCATGCCGGGGTGGCAAAGCAGAGCAGGGAAGGCTCATGGAGTGTTGACTACGACGCGATCCAGGCCGTTTATACAAAGCTGGGGCTCCGTGTGGAAAAGGTTCCTTACTACCGGGATGACCTGCAGCTGCGGCTGTACAGCAAAATGTCCGCCGAAGAAATCGAACGGCTGAAGGAAAACATGAAGCATGTCCATGTGTGGAAAGTGACAGCCGATCCGGATTTCGATGAGAAAAAAGTGACATCAAAAAAGCCGGAAGGGATTGAAAACCTGCCGTTTGAAGTGAAGAGTGAAGTGAATGACGGCGTGCTGGATGTTTTCATCCAGGGCCGCATGGACACACTGACCGCGCCGGAACTGTTGAAACAATTCCAGGAAGCGGGAAAGGTCAGGGAAATCAGGATTGATGTCAGCCGGATGGCTTATGTGTCATCCGCAGGCCTCCGGGTTCTGCTGATGATGTACAAGTCCCTGGAGGACAAAGACGGGTTTGAACTGGACGGCGTCAATGACGCGGTACGTGAAATCCTTGAAACCACCGGATTTGACCAGTTCCTGATGAAATAAAATAACACCCTGGGCCTGCATGACAGAACGTCATCCATGCCAGGGAAACATATGGACGGTCTTTTTGCTTCAGTGAAGCGAAAGACCGTCCCTTTCATTTCATTTTGCGTTGAAGGTATTGTACCCGTTCTCAAACTCCCGGCCTGCGTCAAACGCCGCGATCTCAGGTGCGGATAAATCGCCTTTTCCGTCATAGCGGTAGAACCGCCCGCTTTCAGCGATAAACTCCAGAATGCAGTAGTCTTCATCCTCGACGCCCTTCGGATAATACTTCTCATCACCCTCGTTCCAAAGGAGTTCCCTGTATTCTCTCTCAAAATGCACCACGGCTTTGCCGAACAGGCAGAGCCCTTCAAAAGCTGCATCATCTGAAAAATACAGGCAGGCGTTTCCGTCTTTCATTAGGCTCTGCACATGGGCAGAACTGGTGTTTGTCGAGATCAGGTGCCGGCCCAACCCCTTGTGCCATACGCAAAAGGCCCTGCGGACATTCTGCCTGCCTGCCTCATCGGTGTAGCCGATCGTCGCGAAAAGAGAACGGTTGACAAGATTCATCATTTCCTCTTTGGTCATGCTTTTTCCCTCCTGTTTCAGATATGAATTTATCGGAACTGGTTTTTTACACAGCGTCCCTGCTCATGTGTGATCTTTCGTGTATATAGTTCGCTTCGCGGCAGAGGATTCCTGTCAGCAGGAGTTGCGACCGGGTTCATTTACGCGGGGACGGGGATATGCTATGATACCTGATACAGGCATGATAAAGAAAAACAAATTCCGAAAGGAGCAGCACCATGAAAAGAAACGGATTGAGACTCCTGGCAGTCCTGACGGCGGTCATCCTGCTGATCGGCAGCGGCGCATACGCGTCTGAGGGGCTCATTGAAACAGATGAGAACTATTTCATCAACCAGGACCCGGCATATGAAAAGCTCATCGACCGTGTGAGAAAGACGTCCCACAGTAACAGTTTTACCGGTTCAATCCTCCTGACGTCAGAGGACCGGGTCATTCTTTACGGCGGCCCGAAAGCCCTGACGACGGAAGGCAAACCGGTCGATATGTATACGACATACGATATCGGTTCCTGCTCGAAGACCTTTACGGCTGTGGCGGTTTTCCAGCTGATCGAGGCCGGCCTGGTTTCCCTGGAGGATCCGCTCACAAAATATTTCCCAAAGTATGAAACCGGCAAAGGTATCACTGTTTACCATCTGCTTCATATGCAGTCCGGCATCGCGGACTATACCAACGATCCCGAGGTGTTCTGGGGAGATGTATGCAAACAGGACGAAGATCAGTTTATCTATCTGTTTTTCAATGACAAGCTGTCGGATGAGGATTTCCTGGAGGCCCTGTATGCCGCACCCCTGTACTTCACGCCCGGCACTGAACAGAGCTACAGCAATACCAATTACCATCTCCTGGCCATGATCGTTGAACAGGTATCGGGAAAGAAACTCAATGAATACCTGCAGGAGCATATCTTTGATCCCTGCGGCATGGCGCATACGACGTCCATGGCCATCGGGGACGAGACCAGCGTTCCCAAACTCTTCAGTGATCTCCAAAGCGCGGGAATCGTGAATGAAAACGGTTATTCCCCGCAGCCGGTCACTGAGCGGGGAGCCGGAGGCATCCATACCTGCGTCGCGGATCTCTGGGCCTTCGACAAGGCACTGGTTTCCGGACAGCTGGTCAGCAGCGGATCTTTTGAGGAAATGACGCATTTTGAAATGGACTACGGATGCGCGCTCTATCCCTACGGGAAGAAAGCCTTCGGGCATTCGGGGAGAAACGGCACCTACACCACGGAGAACGTCATCATTGATTCAGAACAGTTCGGCAGGATATTCTTTATCATTTCCACATCTTCCGACGCGGGTACTTTCGGGCTCAGCGCCCTGCTGAAGCTGGTCGGCAGTATTTAATCCCCGGAAAACGTTCAGCTGCCCTTGCTTACAGCGTAATATCCTGTAAATCCGGCAAAACTGCTGTCACAGTTAATATCAAATGTGGCAGCGGGATTGTATTTGGAGAGAGGACATCATGTTTTCTGTCCATTTTTGCTCCTGCTTTCTTTGTTGAAATATAAGTATAACGGGTTTTGTCACGATGCACCGGTTTTGTCAGTGGGGGATGCTGACAGCAAAACCGTTGATCCGTAAGGCCCGGCGAGTTTTGTCATTTTGTCAGGATATATATAAATATATAAAATAATATAT
>Ga0310690_10008662_pt1 | contig 12873 bp, 10 predicted proteins | sample AusTroGonzalo_MG_2_FD_207661 | JGI IMG/M metagenome (GOLD analysis project Ga0310690, IMG submission 207661) | Bovine rumen microbial communities from tropical cattle in Woodstock, Queensland, Australia - Gonzalo_04 (v2) (version 2) | ecosystem: Host-associated > Mammals > Digestive system >...
TTCTGCCATAATATTATAGGTTTTTATGGATGTTTAAACGATACATAACCGACCTTTACACTGTCGGGCACAATCGTTATCTTCAGTAGTCGCCTACTCCACTTATCGATGTCGTACGACTCTGTAAACGCGTAGCAACGCGCATCGGTAAACTCAATAGTGCGAACTTCTGATGACACGTTATTAAGCGTAATGGGCAGTTCATAACATATCTTGCCAGAGAGCAAGCTATTATTAATAAACCACTCATAGAAGATGTAATCATCAGTTTCTGGAGCCACTACAGTCAATTCTATCTGCTCACAACTTGGAATGGTATCAGGCGTATAATGATTGTAGTGACGAGCATAGCGGCAACGGAAATCGGCTACCTTGTAGTCGTTCTGTGAGTCATTAAGTTGTAATGTTGTCAAAAGTGCCATAATCGTCTTTTTTTATGATTTTCTTGCTGCAAAGATAAGGTATTTTATTGTGCATCCCAACTTTTTCAAGTAGTTTTTTCCTACTGTTTGCGACAAACGGTGTTATAAACGACAAATCGGGAGCAAGCCCCCGATTCCTGTCGCAAAAAACAATCCATTCTTCTGTTGCTTAGTTATTCTCTAAGGGCATTTTTAACGAATGTGTAACAGCCTCTCCTTCAGCAGCAGCCTGCTCCTTCTCCGCCTGGGCCTTTTCGGTCATCTTCGTGAGATAACGCTGATAGGCCTCTTCGATTTCCTTCTGCTTTTCGTCGATAGACCTTTGAGCCAGGTCGAGGTTGTTGTCATAGATTTTGTCGAACGTTTCCTTTGCCTCATCGATATCGGCCTTGGGTTCGCCTTTCATCACACTATTCAGTTCAATCAGGTATTTGTTACGATTGACCTCATACTGGGTCTTGGTTTCATTATAGAACACATCGATTGCATTGTTGAGAGCATCTCGACGGTCGTCATCAACTTCAGGAACGACTAATCGGAGGAAGCGCAAGTCCTTGTTCTTCGACTCGATATGAACTGTTTGCAAGCTTTGCTTAAATTCAGGATGAACATGCATCACTCCCTTTCCGATGGAAGTAAGCAGGTCCTCATGCAGAGGATACACATCCATCGTGTCATCGGCTGAAACACTCACCTTCGCAACATCCTCAATATTCTTCTGTTCGCCATACAGTTCCACTTGTACAGCAAGCAACGAACCTGGGTCGGCTTTCACACATAGATTCATCAGTCGGAACGATAATAGTGAAGTATATCCTCCCATTACGTTCTCATACTTTCTCAATAAAATATCTGCTTCTAATTTCATAGTCTTATAATATTAATCCTCTTCTTGTTCTTCTTTAACGTCTACTTCTTCGGCTTGATCCGTCACTGCTTCTACTGCAGCTGGAGTACTAATGCCATCAGTAAAGTTCGGAGATTTCACATAACTCTTAGCATCGACGCTATTACATGCTATATCGCCAGCATTCATCTTTGCCTTCACAGATGTTTCGCCATAGACTAAGACGCCGCTCTTACCTTTTATGAAAGCTTTTCCATTAGAGGCAATCAGCGATACATTATCACTCTTAAGATTTACTCCCGCACTGCCCTTCTGATCAGCACCCATAGTAATCATCGTCTGCTTATCACTGTGTACCACCGATTTTTCCTTTGAAAGCACATAGATTCTATCGCTCATCATCTTCTTTTTGGAGTAACCAACGTTCACGATAGCAGACAATAATGTCATTTGGCTTTCCTTTGTGACTTCTTGTGCAGTCAGCTTTGGATGCTTCACATTCTTCTGTTCATCAAATTCCAGTTTGCCCTCGTTGTCATTCACATCAACGCTCTTCATTGATATTTTCTTACTGTGAACGCTGAACTTACCAACACTCTTGCCATTCTCGTTGATAGTGTTCACTCTTACCTTTTGTGCACGAATGTTCACTTCGCTATCTGCATTCAATTTCTCCTTGAACTGGTTCTTATCCGTCTGTTCAATATCGATAGAATCAATGTTGACTGTTTTCGAACGAATAGACACACTACCTTCCAGTGGCATCATTTTAGACTTCACCTCGTTTCCATCGTAAACAATATCTTTCTGGTCTGATGTAAGCAGGTCAATGTTGCGCGACTGAAGCGTAATACGACTTTTGTTTTCCGGCTTTGAAAGTGCATCTTTCTCTGCCAACGAGCGCAGTTTGATGTCGTTGGCACGGATGTCAATTCCCGACTCTGGATTGGTACGCCAGTTGCCATCACCATCGACAGAATGCAGAGCAATATTCTCAGACTTCAGTATAATGCTTGTTCCAGTGCTTTTTTTGGGGAAATCATCCTCCCCAACTGTCTGTCCAGGGGCATTTTCCTCTTCCGCAACACATTTCAGTGCACGATTTAGTTCAGCAAGTTCTGAGATTTTCCTAACATAAGAATTCATTTTATGATAGAACAGAGGAATTTTCTCCTTTAACACGCTGTTCAGTTCGTCAATGGCCATCACATTGGTACGTGTCAGATCATCATCGCCAATCATCTCGTCCACACTCTTACTCTTCAATATATCATTCATATCTTTAACAAGAGCTGTCAATTTGGCTTGCGATTTCTTAACTTTCCCTTGGACACCCTGGGTATCATCACCCTTTTCATTAGTCAAAGTCTCCTTATAATCTTTGATTATGTCTGCTTTTGCTTTTTTCGAAAGAGTTGCTCCAATATCAATGCCTGTCTCTGATAACAGTGAAATACCGACTGGAGTTGGAGGAGGTGTCATGAACACACCGTCTTTCTGAGTTGCAGTAATATTCGGATTCTTACTATCCAATGTGATGCTTCGTGCTTGTGAAGTAATTGTCGAACCAATATAAACTACTTTCTCCCTTCCGTCGATACCAGTATCTATAGCAGTCTGACATATCGTTGGGGCAGCCATTTCTATTCTACCGGCTTCGCTTACTCCATTCATCTTGAGGTTAGTACCTCTGATGATAACCTCACCACCTCCACTCTTTAGTTCACCACTTTTATTAACGTTGCCGATAATAATTTTCGGTGCGGATATAATGATACACTCAGGGTCTGAAATAAACTGTCCGCTGTTTAATTCCTCCAGAAAAGCAGTCTTGATGCTTTCCATCTCCTGCTTCTTCTGATGGATTTCAGCAAGCGCATTGTTCACGCAACCTGCGAATGCTTCAGCAAGGTCCAACCACTCCTTGAAGATTGTCTGATCAATAGTTTTTGGCATATTCGTATTCCTTTCTTATTTCGTTATTTAATATTTCTTAATTGAGTCTTTATACCATCCATATACTCATCGTTATTTGGCGTGCGAGTCAGGGCTCCGTTGACGATGCTGATGGTTTCATCCTTGCCCTTGTCAGCCATCAATATTTCGCCCATCTTGCACGAATCCCACAACTTCCTATCATCATGCCATCCCACACCTGGAATATTTTTGGTCATCTTCTCTTTCACCATGTCACCTACTTGGGTACCCAAACTAAGATCTGCATCTCCCAGATTGCTAATATATTTAGACCAGTTGTTTTCATCCTCATAAGCATCTAAGTTAGCAAAAGTGACTTTATCGGTTGGAAGAAGAGGAGTTTGGTCTATCCTACCATACTTTGTCAACAGTTTATCAATGAGCATGCGCTTCATCTTCTTCCTGACGTTCTTGAAATCATCCTCGGTTTTATCAAAAGTCTTATCTGCCTGCGTGTAAATATTATTGATAACTGGCGGCAGACAGTCCTTGATCAACCCTTTCAGTTCCTTACCCAAAATCTTCTTGTCTTTCTCAGAAATACCAGCACCTGTTACAAAATCATTGACAAGAATTTTCAATGTAACACCCCTTGCGAGTATCTCGTTAGCCTTACCTAAAATAGTGCCACGCTGGTTGATTTTTGTAGGGTCAACATTAATATCTTCAGGCATATAACTTACAACAGTATAAATGTCATTAAGTATATCATCCCCTTTTTTATGGTCTTGAATTTTGTCATCACAATTTAATCTGTAAAGAACATAGAGTGGATGTATTTCTTTATAGACATTCCAAATATCGGATATATTATTGTCAACCATCGTATTAATCTCACGGATGGTATTGGATATTTTCACCTTCAGACCATAGTTCTCATTCTCCTTGACACGCATACCTTCTATCGAATAGCCCTTGTTAGGTATTTCGGCCTTGGCACCGCCAGCATTCAGCAACAGATAGCGCCCTGACTGGATGTTCAATGTTCCTCCTACCGGCTTGAGCAGAGCTTCCCAAACATGTCGCAGAATACTAAAGTCCGTGAATGGTGCTGCCAAATCATCAACCAGGTTACCTACAAGATCCTTTGCAAATGAATTGAAAAGGGATTTCGCAGTTAGTTTCTTTTCATCAATGAACTTACCAGATGAGATACTCACCTCGTTGCCTGCCTCGATGGTCACATTCTTACCCCTGATAGTAATATTGCCATTAGGAGCCGACAGTTCAATACCTGAGAAAGCATTGATCTTCACATCACCGAAAGGTGACTGTATTGAGATATTACGCTTGGTTGCAGAGGCATCAATCTTATAGAGTCCCCACTTGTCGGAGATACTGATACCACCACAGAAACCATTCTTTTTGCCAAAATCAATATCACTACCCAAGCTTATCATACCGGCATACTTCTTCAACATACCAAATGCAGGCAGTATACCAGCCATAAAGTCCTCTACAGAATCATCGTCGTTGAAGGTAATGCTATGTCCGCGCTCCGATACGATAGCTCGCTTGTTCGACGGGGACTTAACAGAACCGTTGTATAGTGAACCAATAACAAAGGGGCGCTCTATATTGCCATTCTCATAATCTACAAGCACTTCGTCGCCTTCGTTTGGTGTGAATAACATACCGCCATTCTCAGAATTAGATGGTGCAAAAGGTACTGCCACGCGAATCCAGGGCGACGATGCATCATCCTTCGACTGCCAAGGATAACGAATGCAGACACGTCCCATTTTTGTGGGGTCGCCGCTTTCTGCGACATAAGCACGCTGAGGACCAGAGGTCTTTATAAATGAACATTCCATGGGAGGACATGGCATCGTGAGCGTATATGCAGAACTATTCATCGAAGTTTCCAGCGTGTAATAAGGAGCAATCGTGACTATCTGACCACCCTCACTTCCATTCGATTCGTCAATCGTCAACACCTCAGACACTTCTGTAACAATATAGTTAACACCGTCCAAGGAAACCTCATCGCCCAAAAGGAATGATTTTTCCCCCACTGCTACGTGAAGCTGAATTGTATTCTTTGAAACCGTCTCACAACCTTTTCTGACGAACTGATAGAACTTATAATTCAGATTCTGCTGAACAGTCGGGTTTAACTTCTCATGACTAGCGGTCAGCATCGATCCATAAAGAGTCGCCTTCTCCGTCGTTGGATCATATTGTTCAGCAGCATTGATACATTTCTTATTTGTTGAGCTCTGTTCGTAAGATTTTGAATAGGAATTATTATCAGAACCGTATTTGGTCACCACCCACTTCTTATTGCCTTTTCTATTGGCCTCAGCCTGCTTACCACCTGCAAAGAGCACAGCCTCACCATATTTAGCTACAAGCTTTGAAATCATCTTCGTAGGAGTACTCATATTAAGAATGAAATTGAACAGATCGACTACAACACTCCATCCTTCCTTGGTTATTGCTTCGCCAAAGGTCATGAAACCATCCTTCTTGAACACCATGCCAAGATAATCATCCATTGGCACTTCATCGTTGAATGGAAAAGATGACACTGTGTTACATACGGCATCCTTAGCAGTGGTATCCACATAGCTATTAGTTGTTATAATTGAAGATTTGTTAGTAGATTGATACTTGATAGAAAGGAGCTTACTCTTATCAAGAGTCTGTACGGTACTACTCTTCTTCAGTCCCACATAAAGTTTACCACCCTCATAATATACATACTCACCACAACGATTTGCGGTGCGACAAAGGAAGTCATAGAAACTCTCGTTGTATTGCACCAGATAAGGCTGGATGAACTCACGCTTTTCGTATGTGGTTACACCGTTGGTTTCACTCTTTCCTGTTATATATCTCAGGAAACGAGTGTTTGAATAATCTACCTCTATTTTGTCTTTGCTTTCTGTAGTATTATCACTATTACCGTTACTATTTTCTAGGGGACGATAATAATCATTAATAGTTTTGATAATACCTGATTCCATTTCATCAGCCAGAATGTTATCACACAATTTCTTGTTGACATAAGTCTTACAATACTTGTCAACTGTAAGCATATAATCAGGACTATACATATACAGGGTGACATATGCTGTCTGAACATTGGCCTTTTTGGTAAATTCCGCCTCTATACGATTGACAAAGTAGTTATTAGCCACCCTAACCCTACCGACTTTCAATGTCACAGGATTTAGAGTACTTCCATAGCCCCTAAATGCTTTCTCAATCTCGTTCAAACTGGGGATTTGCTTTGATGTCGTCGTTGTTGACAACTGTATTTTGGCGATCACCTCACCTGGTTGATACATCTTCTTGTGATAACGAAGAGAAAGGAGCGAAGCTGACAAAGCAACCGAATCGATTGTAATCGTCATGCTTGCAGTAGAAGTTATTGTACTACCATTAGGTAGCATTAATTGAAAACCTGCCATCGTATTTATATTTTGAGGGTAAAAAAAATACCGCTCCGGACAGTTACAGCTATCCAGAGCGGCTGTCAAGGTTCCTTATGTTATTTCACGGGAGAATTATTTCCAAGGATTCTCGAAGCTCACAGGACCGTTCTCCAGCTTCTGACAAACGATGTTCACCTCTTCGTAGTGTTCCTCACCGTCAGCCCAGTACTCCTTGAAGTGTACGCAGTAGCAACCAGTGCCCTTCAGAGTCTTCATAGCCTTGCCGTCAACAGTGTTCTGGAAAGCAACCTCAAGATCGCGGGGATCGTTCGGAGAAAGCATCCAGCTCAGCAACTCAGGATTACCATCGTTCAAAGCCTTTACACGAATGGTTAGGCGACCGCCACGGGGGATACCCGATATCTGACCTTCTCTATCAGTCTCCTGGTTAAACTTGTAGTCAACCAACATTACTTCACGTTCTGCGAAATCCTTAACTTTCAGCACAACAGGTGTTACATTCTCTGCCATAATATGTTTCCTTTCTTATGATTTAGTTCGTATTATTTGTTTAAATTAGGATGCATAAGTAGATCATTCACTTTCTTATGCCCAGTCGTTCTCGTACTTAACAGATCCGACCTCGATAGCCTTACAGGTGATTTCAATCTCCTCGAAATGGCCTTGCTTGTCTTCCCACTTCTCATCGAAGTCAACGCAGTAGCCGTTTGTGAACTTGATGGACTTCATAGCCTTGCCGGTCTTCGTCTCAAGAAACTCGATCTCACCGTTCTTAGGAAGGTTACGCTCAATCATCCAAGCGAGCAACTCAGGAGTACCATCGTTCAGAGCCTTTACGCGAACTTTGAGCTTACCACCACGGGGGATGCCTGCCATCTGACCTTCAACATCTGTTGACTGATCGAACTCATAGGTTACCATCATCACTTCACGATCTTTGTAACCATCTACCTTCATTGTTACTGGAGTCTTTGCCATAATTTGGTTCCTTTCTTTGTTTTTAAGTTAATAAAATATGTTAGTTGTTATAAATTGGTTTATGTTTAGAAACTATACCTTTCGTTGTCGTTAGGTTTTGTTTTCTGATGCAAATGTATGAGGAAAAATGATACGTTCCAATTTTTCCGTGTTTTTTCTTTAGGTTTTGTTCGGACAGAAAATAGATTTTCGGACAATTCAAGGGCACTCCCCCGATTCTTGTCCGAAAATCCTATAATTTAATCATCGTTTACTCCATCACAGCTTCCTTAGCCTTCTTGTCGGCAGCCACCTTGATCACGAAGTTCTTGGCAGCATAGAAAGGAGTCAAGGTGATATCACAAGAAATCTGCTTGGTGACAGGATCCTGACGAGGCTCACCAATCTCATAGTTCTGGAACAGATTGCCATAGCCCTTGTACATGTTGAGGAACTCCTGAATCTTTGCTTTCAGGTTCTTCGGGCTGTTGTATGGATCCCAGTTCTCGAGTGCTACCTCATGTACGAAGTTCATGAGCACCTTCTTCACCCAGTCGAATACGCGGACGATAGGATACTCCTTCATAGCATCGAGGTCACCATTATAAAGAGTGGTGTTGTTGAAAGCCATCACACGGCCCTCGCTATAGACCATAGGAATGACCTGATTGTCCATCAGCGATGCAATCTCTGACTTCAACAGGTCGCTCTTTACGCCTTTCACACCATCGAGCGTACCATACTTCTTACCACCGGCACCCTGTGCCATGTTGGCGGTCTCGTCGTACAGCTTACCGCAGAGGGCTGCTGAAGGTGCGATGAAGAAAGCCTTCTGATCTTCCTCGTCGGACGACATCTTCTCAGCCTCACGACCAACAACCCAGTTGGCACACATGATGACGTTCATCAGTTCCTGATCGCTGTCACGATAGCCCTCAGTGTTAGCCTGCAGGTCATCGAACGAATACTCATCGGCATGGTCGGTGAGCAACATCACCTTATACTTGAAGGCCATCTTTGCCCAGCGGAGCAGGTCAACCTTATCATTGAGCACTGCACCGGGGATACATACCAAGCTGTAGGCATCCTTCAGGCTCAGGCGGTCGAAGCCATTGCGCAACAGGTTCTCCACCTCATTGTAAAAGCCGCTGTCAGCATCGGCGATATCTTCTTTCAGTACGTTGATGATGCGCAAGTTCTTCACCTTGTCGGTACCGCAAGTCTTGAAGAATGAGTCGAGCTCACGATAGCTGCGCTCCAGGTTCTGCGTTGCATAGAGTGCATCGGTGATGCCCTGCTTCAGCACGCCTGTGAACTTCTCCTCTTCCTGTTTGCAGGCATCGGCATAGCCGGTAGCACCCTCAATGCCCGTATCGTCGAGCAGTTCGAGCCAACGGCTGATTTCGCGGCTCAGGGCAGCACGCTTATCCTTGAAGCGTTTATCCTTCAGGAACACGTCCTTAGCGGCCTTGCGTGCAGGGTTCATGTTGTCGGCATCCGGCATAAAGCTACGGATAGCATTAAATCCACCAAAAGACGAAAGCAACTTGGTAACGTCTTTGCCTTTCTCTTGAAGCTCGGCACCAGCCTGTTGGGTTGCCTGAGCTTTCTGCATTTCTGTATCTGCCATAATCTGAAATATTTTTTGATTTCTTATTTTTACTGATAGTCCTTATCCCTGTCAACAAGCAGGCGAAACTCTACGGGACTCATGCCGATGGCCTCATTACACTTGCGCTGGAAGGTTCGGACTGAATTGAATCCGGCTTCGTCGCTGACAGATGCGATTCCGTACTCAGGATGCTCACGGAGCAGATGTAAGCCACGCAACACCCGTAGATAGGAAAGATAGTCATCGACGGTCTTATAAAGCGGCATGTGACGGAACAGTCGCACAAGGCGGGCCTGCGACACTCCCAACAACTCGGCAAGTTCCGAACTGCCGAATTCGGGTGTCAATAATGCAGGATTCTGTTCCAGACGCACTTCTATGAGCGACAGCAGTTCGGCATCATTGACCAGATCGGCACGCTGCTGAAGCCGTTGCTTGTTCTGCAACTCCTCTTTCAGCCAGTCCACCCTTTGCCGAAGCTCATACCACATGCAGAGCTGGTCGCTCAACTGCAGATTGCGATTCACCAACTGCCGGTTTTCTTTTTCCAGGCGGCTGATAGTTTCTTTCAGTTGTTTGATTTCTTCTGCCTGTGTCATACGTCTATACACCTATTATATAATAAGAAATAAGAGCTATCGTATCAATATTGTTTACTCGTTTTCTTTCAGTTCGTCCAGCATAGACTGCAGCATCTGCTTCAGTTCGTCGCGGCTACCTGCCTCTTTCAGAATGTCGCGAAGCTTACGGTTCTGCTCAATGCTCTTACGAATCTTCTGGTTGGTCTCGATCTTCATCTTCACACCAGAAAGGAAGGGGCTGTTCTCAACCAGACGACCTTTGCCGCCATTGGCTTCAAAGTCACGGATCTCGCCGAACTTCAGGGTCTCGTCAACAGAGCCGCCATCAGCATCGGTAAACGATACCTCCACCTTCGGCTTGAAGTGTGCAAAGGCATCTTCAATATTCTGGATGTCCTCTACCAGCTCAGGGTTGCCAGAATCGACATCGGTGGTGTACTGATCGATCATCAAGGTTTTGTTCTGATCGATGAGACTAACTTTCGCGCTGGACTCCTCATCGGGAGCCATCGAGATGAAATTCTCTTTAATTGCCATAATCGTAATGGATTAAATTGTTAATAATATATTTAGTTTTAATTCTTTTTTTCAGTTTGGCGTTATTTCGTTATAACGTTATTCCGCAGCTTTTACCTGGATATCGGCATTGCCGTCCTTGTCGAGACCAACCACGATATGGTCGCCTGGCTTGATCTTTCCGGCAATCATCATCTTCGAAATGGGATGACGCAGTTCCTTGCGGATAACACCCAGCACCGGACGGGCACCATACTGCTGATTGTAACCTCTGAGGGCGATGGTCTCGCGAGCCTCGGGCGTCAGCTCCAGGGTGATGTCCTGCTCCTGCAGCAACTTCAGCAATCCCTTCAGGTGGATATCGAAGATAGCGGTGACGGTCTTATCGGTAATCGGCGAGAAGGGAACGATTTCCGTCAGACGAGCCAGGAACTCAGGACGGAAGTAGCCCTGCATGATATCCATAAGCTCGTTGTTCTCTGGCACCTGACCACTATTGAACTTTGCAACAATATCTTTGGCTCCGATGTTTGAGGTGAAGAGGATGAGGGCATTGGAGAAATCGCCCACGCGACCCAGACGGTCGTGCAGCTTACCTTCGTCCAGAATCTGCAGGAACAGGTCGAACACTGACTTATGTGCTTTCTCGATTTCGTCGAAAAGAACAACCGAATACGGTGTCTGACGAATTTTGTTCACCAGCAGACCGCCTTCCTCATAACCGACATATCCCGGAGGGGCACCATAGAGCAAGGCTACGGAGTGTTCTTCCTTGAACTCGGACATGTCGAAGCGCAAAAGGGCGCTCTCGTCGCCAAACAGGAACTCGGCAAGTGCCTTTGAGAGTTCCGTCTTACCAGTACCCGTAGGACCGAGGAAGAAGAATGAGCCCATGGGCTGACCCTTCTTGCTCAAACCTGAACGAGCCTCGTAAACAGCATCGAGCACTTTCTTTACAGCATGATCCTGACCAACGACGCGCTTCTTCAGCGTTTCCTCGCCACCCATCAGTCGCTCACGCTCGCCGGTCTGCACCTTACCAAGGGGTATGCCGGTCTGCTTGGCCACTACGGCAGTCATGTCTTCGGGCTTCAGGTCGGTATGTTTCGCTTCGTCGTCGCCGAGGTCGTTTTCCACTTTCACATGAGCCATCGTGCGGTCGATGAGGTCGATGGCCGAGGCGGGCAGTGATTTCTCCGTGAGATAGCGCTTGGCCAAACGGATGGACTCTTCCATCACCGTCTCATCGACAGTCAGACCATGATATTCCTCGTAAGCAGGCATGATGCCCTTCAGAATCTCCATGGTCTGATCGGCCGTCGGCTCCTCAACGGTGATCTTCTCCAGATTGGACACCATCTCCTTGTCGGTCTCGATATTCTTGGTATAGCCATCGATGCTGGAGGTGCAGAGTAACTGCAGGCGACCTTTCGAGAGTTCGTTCTTCAAGAGTGTAGAGCAACCATAAAGGGCGCCCTGCTTGTCGAACAGTTTATCGATTTTCTCAATGATCAGCACGGCATTGGGCAATGCCTCGACTTCGTTGATGATATTCTTGAAACGGTCTTCTACCTCACCTTTATACTGGGCATCGCCACCCAAAGCGGCAGTTTCCAGCTCGTAGGCAATGGCACCGCTCAGGAAAGTCGGCACCTTGTCGGCTGCCAGCTCGCGAACAAATCCATTGACCAACGAGGTCTTACCCACACCAGCCTCACCGGTGATGAGCAGGTTGGCCTTGGTCTTGCGACCAAGTATCTCATAGATAATGCCGATTTCCTTCTCAAAGCCGACCACATTATCCAGATTGCCTGCACGGGCAATGGCTGTCTTATCGGTACAATATTTGGCGAGCGAACCTTTACCTGATGCCGGAGTGTTCTTCTTCAGCTCCGCACCTTCCATATAGGGGGCTTCCACATTGGCACCGCCACCCATTTTTGCACTGATATCGGAAGGAGTCAGCGGAAGGGTCTTCAACTGATCGAAAGAAAAACCGACACCAGGAGTAACCAATGAAGCAAGAATACAAACGGGGGTAGCCTCATCCAGATTGAATTTCACCTTGTAGTTCTCGGCTTCTTCCATGACGGCCACGCTCTCATCACTGTATTCCAAATCGCGCATTGGGCGAACAGCACGAGGCGCCAACTGCATCTGAACATCGGCCCAGTCCTGCAAATAATAATAATCCTTATCTAATTCAGACTCCAAGAAATGAACGAGTCCGGTCTCCTTATGGAGAATAGCCTTAAATAAATGAGCTGGATAAATCGCATCACTACAATATTCTTCGGCAAATGAATTGGCTATAGCTTTTAGGTTTGTACTCATAGTTAATGTTGTTTATTGCGATTAATAGTGACAAAGGTACGATATTTGGTCGATATATTGTCATTGAAAACAGCGATTTAGTTGCAGTTTGACATTATTTAACGTAAAATTATCATACTTTTGTTCGTTATATAGCCTAAAACCATGAAAAACTTTGTTTTTTTACATGTTTCTGTGTACCTTTGCAGCGTTTTTAATCAAATAACATAAAAAATGAAAACTAAGA
>Ga0310690_10008663_pt1 | contig 12871 bp, 9 predicted proteins | sample AusTroGonzalo_MG_2_FD_207661 | JGI IMG/M metagenome (GOLD analysis project Ga0310690, IMG submission 207661) | Bovine rumen microbial communities from tropical cattle in Woodstock, Queensland, Australia - Gonzalo_04 (v2) (version 2) | ecosystem: Host-associated > Mammals > Digestive system >...
TGGATGGAATTCTAACCTCCACAGGGGAAAAACTGTTGATCGGTACTGGCTCAGTAAGCCACGAGGCCGCTATGACAAAAGCGGAAACAGAATACAAGAAATACAAAAACCGTATTCTGAGCAGCGTGGAAAAAGATTATCTACAGAGTGTGAAAGAATTAGGCGAAATCTCCGGGAAGGCATAAAAATACCCTCCCGCTTTTTTACGGGAGGGAGTGGTGACAGTTGGACTCGAACCAACGACCCCATCGATGTGAACGATGTGCTCTACCGACTGAGCCATGCCACCACGTTTGCGTACCGTACGCATACCAGTCCAGTTGGACATTTGGAACAGTTCGTCCTACCGACTGAGCCATGCCACCACGATGCCAGTTTGAGGATCCCACCACTTAGGACTACCGACTTAGTCGTGTCACCATATCTATGCTCTCCCGGTTTATCAGTTCAGCGGCTTCAGTTTACCAACTGAGCCAACAGACCAAATCCGGGAACAAAAAAGATTATATCATGCGAAAGGGATTCGGTCAAGGATCTTTTTTTCCCCGGATCTGGCTGAAGGCTTCAGAATGATTTATTCGGCTTCAAAGGTAACGGTGACCGAGGCGGAGACGATCAGCTTCGCAGCGCGGACGACGGTGCTTCCTGCATCCATCTCTTTTTCTTCGGCGAGGCCTCGGGCGGAAAAATTGCTGACGGTGTTGTCATAGCTGAAGGTGCCGCCCTCGGTGATCAGATCGATCCGGTTGATTTTCAGTCCGGAGGCTTCCGCCAGTATCTCCGCTTTGGCTTTTGCGTCGGCGACGGCTTTTTTCAGGGATTCGGCTTTGGCGGCGTCAGTGTCCGAGGCGGAGAAGCTGATACCGTTAAGAGTGTTGGCACCGGCGGCAAAGGCGCTGTCGATCACTTCTCCGACGGCATCCATGGATGTGACTTTGATGGCCAGCGTCGAGCCGGCATTGTAGGCTGTGACTTCCTCCTGATCGTCCTGGTAATCATAGATAGCGTAGATGTTCATGTAGTCAGTGTTGACGCAGTCTTCCGGAATACCCAGGGAAGTCATCGCTTCCCGGATGGAAGCAATGATGGCGTTAGCCTTCTGCTGCGCGGCCAGGACGTCTTTGTCCCGGGCGTTTACGCCCAGGGAGACGATGGCAGTATCCGCACTGATTTGCGTTTCGCCGGTTCCGGAAACGGTAATTTTCGTTTCCCCGAGGGCGAGAGAAACGGTGAACATCAGTGTGACGGCAAGAATGATAGCAAAAACTTTCTTCATTGGGGAGTTCCTCCTTCTTCAGCAGTGTGATCTCAACATATCAGACGCCGGCGGGAAAGAAAAGTTCCATACGGGAGAAAAGAATAAAAAACGGAAAAGACATTATACGTTGATTCTCCCCGGGCTTGACGGTATAATATGAAACAGTCCTGCGATCCTGCAGGACTCAAAAAACATGCAAGGATTTGAAATGAAAAGGGATAAGGCACTGGATCTCATGCGTGGCTGGGCCGTGTTTCATATGTTCTTTATGCACGTTCTGTATTGGCTTGGCTTTTTGGACAAGGGGTTTCCGGGCATAGCCAGGTCATGGCTGCTTTTTACGATGGCTGTATATTTCTTCGTGACCGGTGCAGTCAATATCGAGGCAAAGCGTAGGCCATGGGGGGAATTTGTTATACGGCGGGCAAAGGTGCTGATGCTTCCGTACTACAGATATGCTTTGCTTTGCACGGGGATCGCCGCAGCGGTTTATCTGATCAGGAATCAATTTACGCTTGAACTTCTGGGCCGAACAGCGCTGAGCTGGGTTCTTCCGATTGACCAGCAGATTATGCCTCTGCCTTTTATCACATGGGCGGTCTGGTTTGTACCGGTCTATCTGTGCGTGATTATTGTATTTCCGCTGGTGAGGTGGCTGGTGGAGCACATCGGTATTGTCCTGACGGAGGTTATTCTGATCGTCGTATTCCTGATCGTGGAGAATATCAACGGTGTACCGGATCTTGTACAGAAGGCAGCTTATTATCCGATCTTTGCTGCGCTGGGTACGCAGTGGCCGAAGCTGAAACAGCGCGACAGGAAGAAAGTGGCGGGGGCGGCCGTGGTCATGATCCTCGGGTTTGCCGGCCTGATTATCTGCAAAAATCTGTTCGGCGGAACCTATGATATGCAGGTTAATAAATTCCCGCCGAATCATCTGTATCTGCTGTTCAACTTCGGGGCGATAGGCGCTCTTTATATACTGCTGCCGGTGATTGCCGGCGCATGGCGCAGCCTGGTCAGGCGGATCCCGCTGATGGAAAGGCTGTTTCACCTGTATTCCTCGTACAGCGTATATGCCTTTATGTATCATACCTTCGCCTATCTGCTTGCTTTCTGGCTGCTGGGAAAAACCGGACTGAAACACACCTTTTCCGGGTACCTGATATCGAACCTGATCGTTTTCCCGATATCCACAATGACCCTTTGGGCGATTGCGATGATCCGCGAAAAGAAAGATTACTTGCGGAAGGCCTGAAAATGCAGGTATAATGCATTGTTATGCAAGGATACGAAAGGGGAGGCACAGAGTGAAAGCAGAGATCAGGAAAACGGTGGAGGCGCTCGCGGCGATATCAACAGACCGGGAGCTTCGACGGGTGCACACATGTCCGCCGCCGGACAGACAGGAAGTCGTCAAGGTGATCCATGAGCTTCAGGCGCTGCTGTTTCCCATGGCATACCGCCGTGAATACCCGAACATGGCGGATGAAACGCTGCTGAGCCAGGCGCTGTACCGCCTGCGGGATCAGCTGGCCGCGGCATTAAGATTCCGCGAAAGCGGGGAGAAGGAGTCCTGGACGGCCGCGGAGGAAATCTGCGCCCGGTTCGCTGAGCGGTTGCCGGAGGTGAAGCGCCTGCTGCTGCTGGATGTGGAAGCGCTGTACGAGGGCGACCCGGCGGCGGTCAGCCGGGAGGAGGTCCTGATCTCCTATCCGGGATTCAGAGCAATCACGATTTACCGTATCGCGCACGAGCTTTACCTGCTGAAGGCGCCGCTGATTCCCCGAATCATGACGGAATACGCGCATGAACGGACGGGAATTGATATCCATCCGGGCGCGACGGTCGGGGAGTACTTCTTCATCGACCACGGTACGGGTATCGTCGTCGGCGAAACCACGACGATCGGGGATCATGTGAAGCTGTATCAGGGCGTGACCCTCGGTGCGAAGAGCTTCGAGCTGGACGAGCACGGGAACCCCGTGAAGAACATCAAGCGGCACCCGGATATCGGGAACCACGTGGTGATCTACGCGAACGCGACGATCCTGGGCGGGGATACGGTGATCGGGGACCATTGCGTGATCGGCGGCAATACGTGGCTGACCCGGTCGGTGGAGGCCGGAAGCGTGATCTCATACAGGGAAGGAAACGCCAGGGAGGAAAAGAAATGAAGATGCTGAAGAAGATGCTGGCGATACTGCTGTGCCTGTGCGCGCTGGCGACGGCGGCGGGTGCGGAAGGGAACGAAGCACTGCTTGAGAACTTTGTGCTGAAGCATGGGGACCGGAATGAAAAGAAGATCTGCATTACGGTGGACGACTGCTACGTGTCCCGGCGGGACAACATTGTACGGGATGTCGAGCTGTGCAACCAATACGGGATTCACATGACGTTTTTCCCGATTGTCAAGACAGGATGCCTGAGCGAGAAATACCGGGACATCTGGCAGTCTGTGCTGGACGCCGGATGCGAGATCGGCTGCCACGGATATCAGCACCTGCACCTGGGGTCGTTCGATTACTGGACGCTGCTGAAGCGGCTTGGAAGATGGCAGGAGGAGCTGGACAAGACGCTGGGATACCATTACGAGACCCGGTGGCTCCGGCCGCCGTACGGCTCGATCAGCGGGGGAAAGAAACTGAACGAGAGCAAGCTGACATCCGCGCTGAAAAGATTCGGATTTGACCATATCATCCATTGGGATGTGAGCGAGACCCATGCGGACCAGGCGCTGGAAAAAGTCCAGAACGGAAGTATCATGCTGTTCCACGCGAACCACAAGGATACCAGATGCCTGGAAGAAATTATCCCGGTGCTGCTGGAGCAGGGCTATGAGTTTGTGACGCTCAGCGAGATGTTCGGATTTGATCCGCCGGAGACGAGCGAGGAGTTGTATGTATATGACCGGGCAAACTATGAGAAAGAATCATAAGAGCGGGATAAAGAGCCTGGCGGCGCTGCTGCTGGGGTTATGGGTGATGTTTGCAGGGATCGGTCCGGTATTTGCGGAGACTGCGGAGACAGCGGGAACGCCCGGGGAGACAGAGGGAACGTCCGAAACGGAAGAGAAAGCCGAACCAACGGAGGAAGAAGACCCGCTGGCCCCCTTCACGCTGAACCACGGAAGCCGGAAAAGCAGGAAAATTGCCATTACGATGGACGACGTCTATGAGACGGAATGGGTCTGGAAGTCTGTGGAACTGTGCAAAGAATACGGGATTACGATGACTTTTTTCCCGATCGGGCGGAACCTGAAGGACGAGGACCGGGACAACTGGCGGGCGGTTATCGAAGCCGGCTGTGAGATCGGCAGCCACAGTTCCTTCCATGGGGCGTTCCACAATATCGGCCAGTGGATCGCTATCGGCAGGCTGGGGAAATTCCAGGAATGGCTGGACAGGACGCTGGGATTTCATTACGAGGTACGTTGGTTCCGGCCGCCGTTCGGCTCGATCGCGACCGGGAGCGGCGATACCCAGGCGATGGCAACGGCGATCAAGACCTACGGATACGATCACATCGTGCGCTGGGACGTGAGCAACACGGATCCGGACAAGGCGTTCGCGGCGACGCAGAACGGAAGCATTTTGCTCTATCATGCACGGCACAGGGACTATGAATGTTTGAAAAAGCTGATTCCGATGCTGCTGGAAGCGGGATTTGAACCGGTGACGGTGAGCGAACTGTTCGGGTTTCCGGCGCCGGAAATCAGTGATGAGCTGTATACGTTTGATATTCATAAGCATGTAGGGAAATGATTGGAAATGAACGAATGAACCGTAAAAGTCTTCGGGGGAGCCTGCTGCTCCTTCTGGGCTCCGTGATCTGGGGCGCGGCCTTCGTGGCGCAGCGTGTCGGGATGGATCACATGGGGCCTTTTTCCTTCAATGGCATACGGATGCTGCTGGCCGCGGCGGTCATGACGCCGGTGACCCTGCTTGCCGAGCGAAAAAAAAGCCCGGAGACGGTGACTGACCCGAAGGACCAGCGGCGGGCCGGCCTTTTATGCGGCGTGATGCTGTTTGCGGCCTCCTCGCTGCAGCAGATGGGGCTGGTGACTACAACCGCGGGCAAGGCGGGGTTTATTACGGCGCTGTATGTGGTGCTGGTGCCGGTGGCCGCGTGGCTCCTGTTCCGCAAGAACCCTGGACGGATCATCTGGCTGGGCGTGGCGCTGGCAGTGGTCGCGCTTTACTTCCTGTGTATCCCGGCGGAGGGATTCACCCTGCAGGGCGGAGACCTGCTGGAGTTCGGCTGCGCGGTATGCTATACGGTGCAGATCCTGTGCGTGGATCATTATGCTCCGAAGGTCAGCGGCGTCCGCCTGGCCCGGGACGAGTTCCTGATCACCGGGGTGCTGAGCCTGCTGATCGCCCTGTTCACGGAGACGATAACATGGGAGGGAATCCGGGAAGCCCTGATCCCGCTTCTGTACTCCGGGATCATGTCCAGCGCGGTGGGCTTCACCCTGCAGATCATCGGACAGCGGGATACGGATCCGACGGTCGCCTCCCTGCTGATGTGCCTGGAATCGGTGTTCGCGGTGCTGACCGGCGCGATCGTTCTGGGTGAAAAAATGACGGTCCGGGAGACCGTCGGGTGTGTGATGATGTTTTCTGCGGTGATTCTGGCGCAGCTTTCGCCGGTTATATCCAGCCTCCGTCAAAACGGACAATCTCGCCGGTAAAGTATTCCGGCATTTCCAGGAGGCGGAGCATCGCCTGGGCCACCTCTTCCGGCGAAGCGATATACCCCGCGGGGATCTGGCTGCGGATCTCCGCTTTTTCATCTTCGGACAGGTTCGCGTTCATACGGGTGTCGATAATCCCCGGAGCGATGGCATTCACGCGGATGTGCGCCGGGGCAAGCTCTTTGGCAAGGGCCCGGGTGAAGGCGTTCACAGCGCCTTTGGCGGCGCTGTAAGCCACCTCGCAGGAGGCGCCGCACAGCCCCCACACGGAGGAGACGTTCAGGATCTGCCCGCCGCCCCGGGACACCATATCCGGCACGAAGGTATGGCAGGTGTTATAGAGGGCGGTGACGTTAGTCCGCATGAGAAGCGCCCAGTCCTCCGGGGAGGTGTCCGTAAGCAGACCCACACGGGAGACGGCCGCGTTATTGACCAGGGTATCCACGGGACCGAAACGGCGGCGCAGGCTTTCGACATAGGCGAGATCGCCAACATCCCCCAGGTCGCCGACGCAGACAAGATCGCCCGCAGCGGAAACGCGGCGGGCGGTTTCTTCCAGCGCGGCGGCGTCATGGCCGCTGTTCAGGATTATCTTCGTATAGCGTCCGGAGGCGGCGCAGGCAAGGGCAAAAGCCCGACCGATGCCGTTCGAAGCGCCGGTAATCAGAATGGTGCCCATCAGTACTCAAAGACGGTGATGACCGCTCCCATATTATCCAGCGAAGAGGTATACCCTTTGGCATTCCGGGTCAGCTGGACGTCCACGTAGCCGGCGTCTCCGATATACTGCCGGTAAATCTCATACTTGAGGACGCCGTCCTCAAAAAGGGCGATATGCGGATGCTCCTCCAGGTATTCGATGTATTCCTCGAGGGTGAAATCCAGATAATGCATGACGGCGGCATTTCCTTTACCGACGTAGCGATAGAGGTTCAGGTGTTTGCTGACGCCGGTTTTGAAGCTCTTGTCCGTGGAAGATTCCAGGGGCCAGCCGGCCTGCGGGAAGCGGAAGACGATGCCGTACTTCCAGCAGTTTTCGTTCATCCACTTGCCCTGATCCGTGCCGGAGTATTTCAGGGCATTGAAATCAGGATTGTTCTTTTCGTACTGGCGGAGTTCAAAGCCCAGGCCGGAGTTATACTCACTGGTACCGGGATAGTTGACTTCTTTTTTTGCCGCGGCAATCAGGGCGTCGCCTGTGTACTTGGAGGAGAGCTTGGTTACCTTATTCTGGAAATAGGTATCCTGCTGCTCATAGGTACGATAGCCTTCCTCGACCATATAATGCTCAAGACCGTCCGCTTTGGCGCCGTCCAGCGCCTCCCGCAGCGCGATGATGGCATCGGGGAAGAGGGTTACGTTATTATCCTTGGCCTGGATCTTCTGATCACCGGAGTAGTACTTGCTGACGCTGACGACGCCGGTCTCATCAAAATCCTCCGGGCGGGAGTGCCACTCGTTGACCAGGAGCATACCCTTATTCATCAGTTCGGCCCGGGTCATGGTGACGGCGGACTGGTTCTCCAGCGGGATACCGGTCAGATCCAGGATATCCCAGCCTTCGTTTTTATGCTCCGGCCAGGACGGATTGGTCGGGACAGAGGCCTGGCTTTCCAGCTCCGCGATGGCAGAGGCATACTTCGTCTCGGCTTCCTTATTCCGGGCCTCAACTTCGGCTCTGGCAGCTTCGTTTGCCTTTCGGATGGCATCCCGCTGCGGCTGGATCACGAGGGGATTGATCAGAAAGCAGACAACGGCAGCCGCGATGATCAGCAGGGTCAGTACTGCGACAATTGGGACAGCCTTGCTCTTCTTTTTCGTTCTGGCCATGAATCACACCCACTTTCCAAACCATTCTTTAAACAATTCGTCACAGAAATTTAAAAATCCTGCTGTATTTTTCATTTTTTCTGAAAAATATAGCATCTTCAGGCGGCGGTTACATCCGTTCCGGGGCTTCGATGCCGATCAGGTACAGACCGGTTTTGATGACCCGGCGGGCGGCGTCGGTCAGGGCGACGCGGGCAGCGACCTGAACAGGTTCCCCGTCAAGGATCCGGTGCTCGTAATAATACTTGTTGAAAGCCTGGGCGATATCGGTGACGGCCCGGGTGATCATGCTGGGCTCATACTTGTCGGCAGCGTCACGGATCACATCCGGGAAACGGCTGATCAGCCGCAGGAGGGCCTGAGCTTCATCGTCGGTCAGGGCGTTCCAGTCCGGAGCGGCACCGGAGATGTCCGGCGCCTTGCGGAGGACGCTGCAGCAGCGGGCGTGGGTATATTGGACATAGGGGCCGCTTTCTCCGTCGAAGTTCAGGGCCCGGTCCCAGTGGAAGTCGATATCCTTGATCCGGTTGTTGGAAAGATCGGTGTAGATCACCGCGCCGATACCGACCTGACGGGCAACTTCGTCCTTGTTTTCCAGCCCCGGGGATTTCTCTTCGATAATTTCCCGGGCCTTTATGACCGCCTGGTCCAGCAGGTCGTCAAGCAGAATCATGTTGCCTTTGCGGGTGGAGAGAGCTTCACCCTCGAAGCTGACCATGCCGAAGGCGACGTGCACGCAGTCCTTCGCCCAGGGATAGCCCATCTTTTCCAGCACGCGGAACACCTGACGGAAGTGCAGATCCTGCTGATAAGCTACGACATAGAGACACTTCCAGAAATGATAAGTGTTCTGCCGGTAGATGGCGGCGGCGAGGTCACGGGTGGCGTAAATGGTGGCGCCGTCGCTTTTGAGGATCAGACAGGGGGGCATGTTGTCCTCTTCCAGGTCCACGACCCAGGCTCCCTGGCTTTCCACCAGGAGGCCTTTGTCCCGCAGTTCCTGCACGACGGGCTCCATCTTGTCGTTGTAAAAGCTTTCACCGGCGTAACTGTCGAAGGTGACGCCGAGCTTGTCATAGACGCGGGCGGCGTCCTTGAGCGTGACTTCCTTGAACCAGCGGAAGATTTCCATGGCTTCGGGGTCGTTGTCCTCAATCTTCTTGAACCAGGCGCGGCCCTCATCCTCGAGGGAGGGGTCCTTTTCCGCCTCCTGATGGAAGCGGACATAGAGGGCGGACATGGCGTCGATGCCGTTCTTCTCGACTTCTTCCTTCGAACCCCACTTTTTATAGGCGCAGACCATTTTGCCGAACTGGGTCCCCCAATCACCGAGGTGATTGATCCCGACGGTCGTGTAGCCGAGGAAATCAAAGATGCGCTTCAGGCTGTGGCCGATCATGGTCGTCGACAGGTGGCCGATATGGAAACGCTTGGCGATGTTGATGCTGGAATAGTCCAGGCAGACGGTCCTGCCGTTTCCCTCGTCGGAGGCGCCGAAACGGTCGCCTTTTTCCGCCAGTTCCGCCATGATCTCCGCGGCGAAGTTGGCCCGGTTCAGAAAGAAATTCATATAGCCGTTCACGGACTGAACGGAGGCGGTTTCCTCGTGCTGCCAGGCGCCGCAGAGGGCTTCGGCGATCTTCGGAGGGGCGGAGCGCAGGGGTTTGGCGAGGCGGAAGCAGGGGAAGGCATAGTCGCCGAGAGCCGGATCCGGCGGCACGGCGAGGAGACCGCGGATTTCGTCCGCGGCCGGGAGACCTTCGGTTTCCGGCCAGAGGGATTTGATACAGGCTGCTGTCTGTGCGGCGATTCGGGTCATCATGTCCATAAAACAAAACCTCCAGGGTGCTTTCCTGCCCGCAATCTCAATCGACGCAACTCCGCACCGTGGAGACTGCCGGCAAAATAACGGTCAAATCATATCACACAAGGTCGAAAAAAGGCAACAGGATTGATTGACATCTTCCAATATAACGCATATAATTCAGCGTAGAGACGAACCGCTTTTTTTCGTACGCTTTTCTGCGGGAAAAACGGTGTTGATCAAGGGCGATCCTTCGCCCGACATATCAAGTCAGGAGGTAAGTTCATGTCCATCAAACTGACCATTGACGGCAATACCGCCGTCAGCCACGTTGCTTACGCGTTCAGCGATGTGGCAGCTATCTACCCTATCACCCCTTCTTCCCCCATGGCGGAAGTTGCCGATGAATGGGCCGCGCATGACCGGAAGAATCTTTTCGGCCAGACGGTCCGCATCGCCGAGATGCAGTCCGAAGCCGGTGCCGCCGGCGCGGTGCACGGCTCCCTGTCCGCCGGCGCCCTGACCACGACGTTCACCGCGTCCCAGGGCCTGCTGCTGATGATCCCGAACATGTACAAGATCTCCGGCGAACTGACGCCCGCGGTCTTCCATGTCAGCGCCCGCGCCCTGGCGTATCACGCGCTGAACATCTTCGGTGACCACAGCGACGTCATGGCCTGCCGCCAGACCGGTTTTGCCATGCTGGCCAGCAACTCTGTTCAGGAAGCGCACGACATGGCCCTGGTGGCCCATCTGGCGACGCTGAAGAGCAGCGTTCCGTTCCTGCACTTCTTCGACGGCTTCCGTACGAGCCATGAGATTCAGAAGATCGACGCCATCGACACCAAAAACTGCTACGAAGAGATCAAGGCCCTCGTTCCGTGGGACAAGATCGAAGAGTTCCGTGCCCGCGCCCTGAATCCGGAGCATCCGCATCAGGCCGGTACCGCCCAGAACAGCGATATTTACTTCCAGGGCCGTGAAGCCGCCAACAACTTCTACAAGGCCGTGCCCGCCATCGTGGAAGAGTGCATGGACGCCGTCGCCAAGCTGACGGGCCGCGTGTATAAGCCCTTCCAGTACGAAGGCGCCCCGGACGCCGAGAAGGTCATCCTGAGCATGGGTTCCAGCTGCGACGTGGCGCACGAGACCGTAAACAAGATGCTCGAGAGCGGCGAGAAGGTCGGCGTCGTGAAGTGCCACCTGTATCGTCCTTTCTCCGTGGAATACCTGATGAAGGTGCTCCCGAAGACCGTGAAGAAGATCGCCGTGCTGGATCGTACGAAGGAATCCGGCTCCCTGGGCGAGCCCCTGTACCTGGACGTCGTTTCCGCGCTGGCGGAAGCCGGACGCGGCGACATCAAGGTCGTCGGCGGCCGCTACGGCCTGGGCAGCAAGGAATTCACGCCCACGATGGTCAAGGCTGTCTTCGCGAACCTTGACGGCGAGATGAAGAACCATTTCACCGTGGGTATTGAAGATGACGTGAGCAATACCAGCCTGAAGCTGGGCGAAACCTTCGCCGCGGCCCCCGCCGGTACATCTGCCTGCATGTTCTACGGCCTCGGCTCCGACGGTACGGTCGGCGCCAACAAGAACAGCATCAAGATTATCGGCGACCATACCGAGAAGTATGCTCAGGCCTATTTCTTCTATGATTCCAAGAAGTCCGGCGGCCTGACCGTTTCCCACCTGCGCTTCGGCGACAAGCCGATCCAGAGCCCGTACCTGATCGACGTGGCCGACTTCATCAGCTGCTCCAATCCCGCCTACGTCACCATGTACGACATGGTGAGCCCCCTGCGCGAGGGCGGTACGTTCCTGCTGAACTGCCAGTGGAGCGTTGAGGAGCTGAACGAGCGCCTGCCCGCCTCCATGAAGAACCGCCTGGCGGCCAAGAAGGCGAAGTTCTACATCATCAACGCCATTGACCTGGCCCGCAAGGTCGGCATGGGCGGACGCACCAACACCACCATGCAGGCTGCCTTCTTCAAGCTGGCCGACATCATTCCCTACGAGGATGCCGACAAGTACATGAAGGAAAAGGTTGTCGCTTCCTACGGCAAGAAGGGCCAGGATGTCGTCAACATGAACTTTGCCGCCATCGATGCCGCCCTGACCGGCCTGGTCAAGGTGGACATCCCCGCCGACTGGGCGACCACTACCGAAGGCGCCGTGCCCGCGAAGGTGCCCGGCACCAACGCATACTACGATGAATTCATCGCGCCGGTCCTGGCTCAGGAAGGCAACAAGCTGCCCGTGAGCAAGCTGGATCCCCGCGGTATCGTGCCCACCGGCACCACGAAGTTCGAAAAGCGCGGCATCGCCGTCATGGTCCCCGAATGGGAGCCTGACATCTGCGTGGGCTGCGCGATGTGCTCCATCGTCTGCCCGCACGCCGCGATCCGCACGATCTACACGCCTGACGACATGAAGGTTCCGGAAGGTTACGTCACCAAGAAGGCGATCGGCAAGGAATTCGCCGGCATGCAGCTGCGTGTGCAGGTCAGTCCGCTGGATTGTACCGGCTGCGGCAACTGCGTGGACGTCTGTCTGGGCAAGAAGAAGGACGATCCGACCCAGAAGGCTCTCGTCCTGAAGCCTCTGGACACCCAGCGCAAGGAAGAGGAGAACTGGGAGTTCGCGATGACCGTGCCGGAAATCGCCGACAGGATCGAGAACAAGGCCACCATCAAGAACAGCCAGGCCCTCAAGCCCCTGTTCGAGTTCTCCGGCGCGTGCGCCGGCTGCGGCGAGACGCCCTACGTCAAGCTGGTTACCCAGCTGTTCGGCGACAGGATGATGATCGCCAACGCGACGGGCTGCTCCTCCATCTACGGCGGCAGCGCCCCGACCTGCCCCTACACCACGAACGAGAAGGGCTTCGGACCCGCCTGGTCCAACAGCCTGTTCGAGGATAACGCGGAGTTCGGCTTCGGCATGAACCTTGCCACGACCCAGCGCCGCGCCAAGCTGGCGGAAGTCATCGCTGAGGTGACCGAGGTCGGCCAGGTGGACGAAGTGGTTGCGGCCGCGAAGGAATGGCTCGAGAACAAGGACAACGCGGAAGGTTCCCGCAAGGCCGGCGAAAAGCTGGTGGCGGCCCTTGAAGCGCATCCCGAGAAGAAGGGCTGCGAGCGCCGCGAGTTCATCCTTGCCAACAAGGACCTGCTGACCAAGAAGTCCATCTGGATCTTCGGCGGCGACGGCTGGGCCTATGACATCGGATACGGCGGCGTGGATCACGTGCTGGCCCAGAATCAGGACGTCAACATCCTGGTCC